>QWCK01001498.1_pt1 | contig 33793 bp, 29 predicted proteins | sample 1972571 | NCBI WGS metagenome assembly QWCK01 (sample SAMN09866710, study PRJNA288562) | Human gut metagenome isolate term2_stool, whole genome shotgun sequencing... | isolation source: gut | host: Homo sapiens | place: USA: California | reverse complement strand
AAACAAAGACGACATATGAAAGGAGAATATATCAATTCAAGAACTGGAAAGAAAAGAATAAAATAACAGTGGAAGTACAGAGAAAGGAAAGATGAATTAAACACTTTTAAGGACACTACCAGAAAACATGCTCAAGCAAAGCACCCTCCAACTACAATTCGTCTCCAACCCCGACAGTGCCTACTACAAGAGCCGCGCCTTCGGCCGATGCCTCGACTACATCGGTCGCAACGCCCGCCGCTGCACGCTGAAAGAAAAGTACGGAAAGCGGTTCATGGTTGTCAGCGGTGTGAAATCGGTAGGCGAAGGCGTATTCGTCCTGCGCGAGATAGAGAAAGGCTGAAGACAGCCAGAAGCGTAGCGATGCCCGAAACGATGAACCACAAACATAGAAATCCTCCTTTGCGCATTTGCAAAGGAGGATTTCATTTTCAAATCGAATAAGGCAGTCGCGCTCAAACGACCGTAATGAGCATGCCCTTACGGATTTGGGTCACCAGTTCCCGAACCACCAGCCGATGGATTGGGCTTTGCTTTCTTCTTTTCCTGCGCTTCCACCCGGAAGAACTCCACATTCCGCAGCTGACGGAACTCTGGCGTGGGAGTGAAGAGAATTTGCGTCCTTGAGATATTCTCCGAAGGCTTAAAATCCTCCGCCTTCTCTACAGCTTTTGACAAAAACGAAGGGCGGAATGTGCCAAGCGGACCGGCATTGACAATGTAGCCGCGCGAACAAAGCTCGTTGAGCACCTTGCGGAATTTGTAGAACACGGCAGCAATATCCGCCTCGCCAACCGTAGAATCCTCCGCCATTCGCTCACAGAGCTTCTCAAAAGAAACACGCTGTTTCTGACATACCGGAGAGGCAACAAACATCTCCTTACCCTTGTTCACTCCGATGTTGATTTTTCTTTTGTTTAAAGAATAGTCCATAATTAAGATTATTGAAGTTAGTTTAAAAGACGCCGCAAACGATGTTCTCCGCACCCTTCACAGAGCTTTCGATCCCGTCGTCAGAAGCAAAGATATAAAAAATATATGTCTTTTGCAAGAAATAATTACACTTTTCTTAAAAACGATTATACGTTTCACTAAAAACGATTATACGTTTTACCAAAAACGATTATACGTTTCACTAAAAACGATTATACGTTTTATTAAAAACGATTATACGTTTTACAAGAAACAGCTATACATTAAACCAAAACAACACCTCCCCTCCCTCCACACACCCACTTATGACAATGAAAAAAACATGCATCTACACCTTATATATTATAGCCCATACACCGAACAAAGGAAAAGATATCCAGATTTTACACGCACATTCAGAAAAAAGTTGTATATTTGCGGAGCATTCGCCAAACAGCAATGCTGGCTATGAAAAGAAATACCAATAACATTTTTATTACTATGATCAAAAAATATGTAGAAGAAAACGAGGCACGCATGCTCGAAGAGCTCTTCAGCCTCATACGCATCCCAAGCGTAAGTGCACAACCAGCCCACAAAGAAGACATGGTACGCTGTGCCGAAAGATGGAAAGAACTGCTCTTGGCAGCAGGCGTCGACAAAGCAGAAGTCATGCCATCAAAAGGCAACCCAATGGTCTATGCCGAAAAAATCATCGACCCAAAAGCAAAAACCATCCTGGTTTACGGACACTACGACGTAATGCCCGCAGAACCATTCGACCTGTGGAAAACCGAACCCTTCGAACCAGTAGTGAAAGACGGACACATCTGGGCACGAGGAGCCGACGACGACAAAGGACAATCATTCATACAAGCAAAAGCATTCGAATACGTCAACAAGCACAACCTGCTGAAGCACAACATGAAATTCATCTTCGAAGGCGAAGAAGAAATCGGCTCATCAAGCCTCGGCCCATTCATCGAAGAACACAAAGACCTGTTGAAATGCGACGTCATCCTCGTATCCGACACCACACTCATCGGACCCGACACACCCTCCATCACCACCGGACTGCGCGGACTCGCCTACTGGCAGATTGAAGTTACTGGACCCGACCACGACCTCCACTCCGGCACATTCGGCGGAGCAGTGGCAAACCCAGCCAACGTCCTCTGCAAACTCATCGGCGACATAACAGGCCCAGACGGCAAAATACGCTTCCCCGGCTTCTACGACGACGTAGAAGAAGCATCCAAAGAAGAACGCGCACTCGTCGCCTCCATACCATTCGACATGGACGCCTACAAAAAATCACTCGGCATCAAAAACGTATTCGGCGAAGAAGGCTACAGCACCATCGAACGCACAGGCTACCGCCCATCATTCGACGTCTGCGGACTCTGGAGCGGCTACCAAGGAGAAGGCGCAAAAACCGTACTCCCATCAAAAGCCTACGCCAAAATATCATCACGCCTCGTCCCACATCAAGACTACAAGAAAATCGGACAACTCGTCGTCGATTACTTCAACAAAGTAGCGCCAGACACCGTCGAAGTAAAAGTAGAAATGCTCCACGGCGGCTACGGCTACGTCTGCCCCATCGACTTCCCCGCATACAAAGCAGCCGAACGCGGCTTCGAACAAGTATTCGGCAAACGACCATTGCCCATGCGCATCGGCGGCAGCATTCCAATCATCTCCACCTTCGAGAAAGAACTCGGCGTAAAGAGCCTCCTCATGGGCTTCGGCCTGGAATCAAACGCCATCCACTCCCCCAACGAAAACATGCCAATAGACCTCTGGAAGAAAGGCATCGAAGCCGTCATCAACTTCCACTTGGAATACGACAAAGAAGCATAAACCAAACCTTTTCATCAAAAAGAAAGACCCAATCGAAAAGAAATCTTTCATCAAAAAGAAAGATCCGATCAAAAGAAAGACTCAACCAGAGTCTTTCTTTTTTTCATTTCGCTGCCCACCCTAAACAGCCCTCTGCACCCAAAAAAGAAAATAACAGCATAAATCTTACGCATTTCAGAAATAATCATTACCTTTGCACCACTTAATACAATGGGCTTGTTTGGATTTGACGGCAAGACGAAATGGTATGTAAGCATGCGGAGCGTCGGTGGCTGGCTCCTAAATATCAGTTATCAAACAATTAATTGGCGAAAACAATTACGCTCTCGCTGCCTAATCGAAGTACAGTAGATTACTGGCTTTATTCCGTCGCAAGGCGATGGAACGAGACATCGCTCCAAGGATGTTGTTCCGAATCTGAGGATCAAGCGGTGCAGGAAAATCGGAAATAGTTCGGCTGTGCCTCGCCGGTCGGATGAAATTTAGAGGATAAGGCTACAGTTGGTGGTTCAGGTCTTGCTGTAGCTCGAAAACCAAAGGCTGAAATAAGCATGTAGAAAGCGTATGGTTTCCTTGTGCGGACGTGGGTTCGACTCCCACCAGGTCCACCACTAAGAGTGCTGTAATTCAATCAGTTTACAATCAGCACAAATCAAAAATAGGCTGAACCCAAACAAAGGGTTCAGCCTACGTCGTTTTTATCCGGAGCCACTGTTAAAGCCTGTTCTTCTCTGCATTGCCTGCTCCCGTTCCCTTGTACTTGCTTCGGGTGGTGTTGAACTTATAGCGCAGCGTAACGGACACTTCGCGCGTGTCGCTTGTCTGCGACTGCAGCACCCTCATCTGATTCAAATATATCAGATTTTCCGCTCTCTGCGTGTGGAAGAGGTCAGAGCCACGCAGCAACACCGAAAACCGGTCGTTGAAGAACGATTTGGTCAGCGTAGCGTCCACACTCATTAGATTGTTTGGAAAATAGGAATTCTCCATGTCTCCCTTTGTTCTTAGCCACATTCCGGCAGTGGCAACCCAACCGTGTCCGAAATTAAAAGTATTGTCGAACGAAAGCTGAAAGTAAGGCTTGTTCATCGTGTAGTGATTGGTTTTGGTGTCAAATGTGAGCCATTGTTTCATCAATGCCACACTCAGCTGTGGCGACCATATTCCAATCTTCGGAGCTACGACGAGCGAGAGTGCCAGGTTCTTCAGCGTAGGGATGTTTCTGTGTGTTACGATAGAGATGGATGGATTGTCCTCCTTCTGTTCCGCCCAATAGAGGATGGCGTTGCGATAGTCGGTATAGTCGATAGAGAATTGCAGTATTTTCCACATTCCCGAAAGCGAGAGATTGTGCACATACTCGTGTTTCAGATAGGGATTTCCCGTCTGCAAAAGGAAACGGTTGCCGTAAGTAACGTTAGTGCTAAGCTGGCTATAGTTGGGACGCACGGTCTTGCCTGCATAAGCGAGCAGCAACTGAACCTTGCCCAACTGAGTGGCCAAGGAGAGCTGTGGGAAGAGATTGCCAAACGATCGACTTTGTTCATCCATGTGTGCACCGTCTTTGAAATAGTCGAATTTCACATGTTCATAGCGGAGGCCCGCCATCAACTGTCCTATCGGGGTCATACGGGAATACTGGAAGAAATTTGCCCAATGCCGTTCGCGCAGCTCGCTGTTGGCCGACGGCACATAGCCTTCCGCATTGTAGTAGGTGTCGGTTCTGTTGGTCTTGCTCCCCTCAGCTCCTACGGAAAGTTCGCCGCCCAGCAAAGGGAAACTCACATCCAACTTGAATGCTCCCAACGAGTTGCGTACGCTGTTCAACGATGTTACCGTGCGGTCCTGATGGGTAGTGCTCTTCTCGTTGTAAACGGCATTTTCCTCTTGCCCATTCCGCATATAATCTACATTGAGGTTTAGATTTACTTTTCCAAACTTTCCGTTGTAATAGAGGTTCAGGTTGTGTGACGGTTTGTAGATATAGCAATAGTCCACATTGTTCGTCAGATGGTCGTAAAACTCGCCGTTGGCGGTGATATCGAAGATGAGCGGAGTCCAATAATTCTTGTTCGGACTCAAACTTAACTGATAACGGAAACCGATGGAATTGCTGTCGTTCAGCTGAAAGTTTGAACCAATGGTGGGTGTATAACTGAGATTCTTATATTGATAGTTCTGCGAGAACTGCTGATGCCAAAGCGTATCGGCAGCCACGTCTGTGGTAGTGATTCCCTTATAGAAACCCTTGATGTTTGAGTAATAGAACGAGCCGAACACATCCAACCCCTTATGTCGGTAGTTGAAATTGGCTTGCTCTATGAGGTCGATGTTTTCCGATTGGTAATAAGACGAGCGAAGGTCGAAGCCAAAGCCCTCACCAGCTCTGCGGCGTGTCTTTATCTTCACCACCGCCGTAACCGTAGCATTATATTTCACTCCCGGATTTCTGATTACTTCAATGCTCAAAATGTCCTCAGCCTTCAGTCGGTCCAATTCCGTCTTGTCGCGCATCAGCCTGCCATTAATATAAAAGATGGGCGAACCTTTGCCAAACACTTCGTAAGCCCCACTCTTCTTGATTAGTCCCGGAACGTGCGCTAACACGTCATCGGCTGTACCGAGTTTGCTGAGCGTGGTGTTGGCAACGGTAGTCATCATGCCCTCGCCCGTCATTTTGTACTGTGGCAGTCGTCCTTTCACCACTACCTCGTCCATCGTCCTTGCCTCCAACTGCATCTGGATAATACCAACGTTCGCACCGCTGCAAGTCTTGAATGCCGTTTGATACCCCACGAACGAGGCGCGGAGAATACCGCCTTTACATTCCGTATCAATCACGAAGCTGCCGTCTTCTTTCGTAACGGCTCCCTTTACGAAAGCCGAATCCTTTGCCGTGAGCAAAACTACATTCACAAACTCCATCGGTGAGTTGTTCTCATCCATCACCTTTCCAGTAATTTGCTGTGCCTGCCCCTGTACGAAAGCCATGCAGCAGAGCCACAGCGATAGAATACATTTTTTCATTTTCTTTATTTTACGTCTAATTAAGAAAGACGGAAAAACTGTCTGTCTTGTGACATCCCAATGCGTTTTTTGTCTTACATTTTCATTTTTATACCGCAAAAGTAATGTCTTCACAGAAAAAAATCACTACACTTTTGGGTAAAAAATAGCCTCGGTGATGAATTATTACCCTTTTGTGTAGTGATTTGAGATGATGCTTCACGACTGTTTAGTCGCCGATTATCCCTAATCCAAAAAAAAAATCGTTGATATTGGAAGCTGGGACCGGAAAGCAAGAAAGAGTCAGAGCGATGTTAATCCACATTCATCAGATGTTTCCTGAACCAATTAACAATCAATTCTATGACCGGTTGCTGGAACCAAGGGTCGTCGCCATGTCCGGCATCCTTGAGCTGATAGTAGTCCACCGGAACGCGGAGTGCTTTCAATCCATCATAAAGATGCTCGCTCTGCATAATCGAGACCATCTGATCATTTGTTCCATGCATGATGAGAAATGGCGGAAGTCCGGTCTTCAGATAACCCATCGGGCTTGCCCATCGTGCTCGTACCAAGTCGTCGTGGATGTCGTAGCTCTGATTTCGCCCATAGGTAACACCATTTAAAAGAAGGGCCTCTGTCGCACTTGGCGACTTGTGATACTCGTGAGCTTCCGGTGGAAAGCCCTCGTCCATGGAAGCTAAATTAGTTGGTCCGAAGATGCTGCAACAAGCTTGTGTGTCGGATGAGTAATCAAGAAAGTCGCCAACGTTGAATTCCTCCACATCGGCAGTCATAGTCACCAAATTGGCAAGATACCCACCGGCAGAATTGCCCATCACGCCAATGCGATTGCCATCAATTCCGAATTTAACGGCATGGGCGCGGAGATAGCGAATGGCTGTCTTTCCATCAATAAGAATAGCGGGGAATGGGTCGGGGATGGCTCTATACTCCACTGCCGCCACCACAAATCCTTGCAATGCCATAGCCATGCGCAATCGACTCCATTTGCCATAGTCTGACGTGGTGAAGCCACCGCCGGGAAAATAAACCACACAGGGTTTGGGTTCGTCAGTATTCGGTACGAAGAGTGTCATGTGAAGGGAGCGTGTTCCGTTCTTGAAATACTGCGCGTAGATAACTTCGTTGATGACATCTATACGCGGTCGGGTTATCTCGACGCTCATCTTTCCTTTATAATATCTCTCGCTTTTTTCAATATCCTGTATCATGTGAGTAATTACGCTGAATGTCTCTATGTTGTGTACGCCTCGTCTTCACCTCGAATGGAACAATGAAGGGAAAGTTTTGCCGCAAACAAATCAGACGGTTTCTGAGCCACAAAGTTACGGTTTTTCCTCGAATTGGCAAAGTTTTATTTTTTTGCAATCCCCCACATCCGCTCAAAGAAAGTCAGATCATCATCGGGACAATAAAGACATATACGCTCTATTTTAAGCACCTGCTTACAAGACAAGCGGACAATAGTGGCAGAATGTGTGTATGAGAATTTGCACGGACGTGTTTTTTTCTTTATTTTTGTTGCCGTTATGATAAGAAAAGCTACACGAGAGGATATGGAAACCGTACTCCGTCTTATTGATTGCGGTAGGCAGAAAATGATTGATTCGGGGAACTTGCACCAATGGACGAATGGACACCCCGGAAAGAAACAAATTGAAAGCGACATCATGAATGGGAACAGCTATCTGATTGTCGCGGATGAAGAAAAGCCTGTTGCCACCTTTGCCTTTATAAAGGGATCCGACCCTACCTATGCACGAATAGAGGGTGGACATTGGCTGAACCATGAGGCTTACGGAACACTGCACAGGGTGGCTTCGATTCCGGGAACAAAAGGCATCATGACCACCATTGTGGATTACTGCTTCAGGAAAGTGAAAAACATCCGCATCGACACACATCAAGACAATCTTCCCATGCAAAGAGCCCTGAAGCGATTGGGGTTTGTTTATTGTGGCATTATCTATCTTGAGAACGGCGATCCAAGGGTCGCTTTCCAGAAAAAACGCTGACACCACTTCAATTTTGTCTCATGGTAGGTCGGGAGCTATGGCTGAAAACAGATGTGGCCAAAGTCCCGTCTCATAAAATTATAGATTTATGACTGAAAAAGAAAAACAACAGAAAGGGCTCCCGTATCTTGCAAGCGCCCCGGAGGTGCTGAACGACCTGTTTGCATGCGAGGAGGAATGTTTCAACCTGAACATGCTCCCACCATCTAAACGCGAAGAACGCACGCAACGATTGAGGAAGTTATTGGGAAAGACGGGCGAAAGCTTCAAAATCATCGCACCGTTCTTCTGCGATTATGGCTACAATATTGAAATTGGAGAACATTTCTTCGCCAACACCAACCTCGTTATTCTCGACGAGGCTAAGGTTACTTTCGGCGACCATGTATTCATTGCTCCCAACTGTTCGTTCTATACTGCCGGACACCCCTTGAACCCGGAGGAGCGCAACAAGAATATAGAATACGCTCTACCCATAAAGGTGGGTAACAACGTATGGATAGGCGGCAACGTAACGGTGCTGCCCGGAATTACGATTGGCAACAACGTAACCATCGGAGCGGGTTCGGTGGTTACACGCAACATACCCGACAATGTGGTGGCAGTGGGCAATCCGTGCAGGGTTATCAAGGAATTGAAAATGCAGGATGATAGCTTTTAGAATACTCGTAATCCATTAACAACCGCTGTGTTACGAATAAGAAACGATGTAAACGGAGAGAAGTTGTATTGCTTCTTGTAAAAAGTATAATAGTAGATTCGGAACGGTTGCGCTCTATCCGTTGTTTCCACATTTTCTTGTTGTCAGTCTATGAACCGCCGAGTTATCTCTCCGTAATGGTCTATTCTGCGATCGCGAAGGAACGGCCACCAGCGACGCACTTCTTCGCTGTGGTCGAGGTTGATACTGATTATCAAGCTCTCCTCATCGTTATCGCAAGCCTGATAGAACATCTCTCCCTGTGGACCTGCTGCGAAACTGCTGCCCCAAAAATGAATGCCATTGGTTAGTCCGCTCGGATCGGGTTCGTGTCCAACTCTGTTTACTGCCACTACCGGCAAACCGTTTGCCACGGCGTGACCACGCATTACAGTAGTCCAAGCTTCTCGTTGTCTGCGCTGTTCATCAGGTTCATCGGTGGATTCATAGCCGATTGCAGTAGGATAGATTAGGATTTCCGCGCCTTGCAAAGCCATCATTCGCGCAGCTTCCGGATACCACTGATCCCAACAGATGAGAACCCCCAATCTCCCCATACTTGTATTGATGGGCTTAAAGCCAAGGTCGCCGGGTGTGAAATAGAACTTTTCATAATAAGCCGGATCGTCTGGAATGTGCATTTTGCGATAGGTTCCGGCAATGGTTCCATCTTTTTCGAATACAACTGCCGTGTTGTGATAAAGTCCGGCTGCTCGTTTCTCAAATAGTGATGTAACGAGCACCACTCCACACTCTTTGGCAAGTGCACCATATAACTCGGTGGAAGGACCGGGAACAGGCTCTGCGAGGTCGAAGTTCGCTACATCTTCCACCTGACAAAAATAGAGTGAGTTGTGCAACTCTTGCAGTACGATGAGTTCTGCTCCGCGTTGTGCGAGGTCTCTAATTCCCTTTGTGAGTTTCTCAATGTTTTTTTGAATGTCTGCTGTGTTGTGAAGTTGCAATATTCCTATGTTTATTTCGTGCATACTCTTCAATGTTATTGATGTTGTTATTATGATAGGGTGAGACAGCTCTTTGGGAATTGCATGGTCAGACAGTGAAGCGACCCATGCTGTCTTACTACCGTTGAGGCATCTATCCCTATGATTTCGTGTTGCGGAAAGGCTTTTTTGATAGTTTGCATTGCCAACTTATCCAAATCGGGTTGTTGATAGGTGGGTACGATGACCGCATTATTCAGTATCACGAAGTTGGCATAAGTGGCAGGCAACCGCTCTCCATCCCAAAACATGGGCTTAGGAAGCTGAACTTTCAGCAGCCGGTAAGACCTTCCTTCCGGTGTGCGCAGTGCTGCAATCTGTTCTTCCAACGCTTTTAAGTCTTCATAATGCGGATCAGAAGTGTCATCGGTTCCGTTATAGAGGAGTGTGTCGTTGGGTGCGCATCGCAAGATGGTGTCAATATGTCCATCTGTATCATCACCAATCAGGTTGCCATGCTCAATCCAAACCACTTTTTTTGTGTTGGGAAACAGGTTTATCAAGTTTCTTTCAAGGTCGGGCTTCTTAAGCGGCTGGTTACGGTTGGGAGCGGTAAGGCATGCCGTTGTCGTGAAAAGCGTACCTTTTCCGTCCGTTTCTATGGAACCACCTTCAAGAACAAAATCCTTTTGATTTTCCAAAGTACCGTTGAAAGTACCAGAAAGATGTAGTTTTTGGTTCATCTCGTTATCTTTTTCGGCGGCAAATTTCATTCCCCATCCGTTGAACCGGAAGTCCAAAAGCAGAAAACGCTTTGATACGTCCTCGCTAATCAGCGAAATAGGTGCCACATCGCGTGCCCACGTGTCATTGGTGTCGCATTTTCTGAAGTGCACTCTTTCTTGTTGATTGACAGAGAGTCGGCTTTTCAACAAAGTTCGTATTTGCTCTGGGCGTGGAGTTACCACCAGCAAATGTTCTCGGTGTGTGATGGCATCTGCCAATTGAAGAAAAATCTCATTAATATTATCCAAATACGGTTTCCAATCCGTAGCTTCATGTGCCCACATCAGTAGGATGCCACTTTGTGGTTCCCATTCTGCCGGAAGTCTAAACTTGTTTCGCTCTTTGGTATTCACTTTGGGTAGGTTGTTGTTTGCTGCAAAGGTATGAAAAAGAATGAGAATACAGACTGTTTGAGAGAGTCTTTTTTTTAACGAAAGAGCCACCTTCAGAAATGGATTATCGGCTAACAAAGGCTTTTTATGAAGAAATATGCGTTGATGTGGCGATATTCAAGTTTAAATTCGTATCTTTGCAAGCAAAACTTATGCGTAGCGTGAAAATAAAGGATGTTATTGATGCCCTTGAACGATTTGCGCCTCTGCCCTTGCAGGAAGACTATGACAATGCCGGTCTGCAAGTAGGATTAACAGGGACGGAAGTATCAGGGGCTTTGTTGTCTCTTGATGTAACCGACAGTATCATTGATGAGGCATTGGAGTTGGGTTGCAACCTTATCGTGGCGCACCATCCGCTCATCTTCCGTCGTCTGTCGCGAATATCCGATACCAACTATGTGGAGCATCTTGTGATGAAAGCAATCAAGAACGACATAACCATCGTGGCGATGCACACGAACATCGATACCGCTCCGGGGGGAGTGAACTTCAAGATTGCTGAAAAGATTGGACTCAAAGACATCTCTTTTCTCGGAAAAACGCAGACCATAATGACGGCTGATACCGAGGTGAAAGGTGGTGAGGGTGTAATCGGAACCTTTGTCGAGCCCATGGCGGCAGATGACTTCATACTGCTACTGAAACGCTTGTTCCAAGTGGAATGTGTGCAAGCCAATCAACTCTTGCGTCGCGAGATAAGAAAGGTTGCCCTTTGTGGTGGTGCAGGCTCGTTTCTGTTGAGCGATGCCTTGCGGGTCGGTGCAGATGCTTTTCTCACGGGCGAGATGCACTATCACGACTATTTTGGTCATGATCAGGAAATCCAAATCTGTGCGATAGGTCATTATCAGAGTGAGCAATTCACGAATGAAGTGTTCCGCGACATCATTAAGAAGCACTGCCCGGGTGTGGCGTGTCATCTGACAAGGATAAACACAAATCCTATCATTTATTTCTAATTAGAAAATATAATCATTTAAATACAAGAAACATGGCAAAGAAAGATCCCAAAGATTTACCGGTAGAAGAGAAACTGAAGAATCTCTATCAATTGCAAAGCACACTCTCTTCCATTGATGAGAAGCGTGCGTTGCGCGGAGAGTTACCTCTTGAGGTGCGCGACCTTGAGGATGAGATTGCCGGGTTGAAGACCCGTATTGATAAAATCAATAACGAAATCAGTGAGTTGCAGAAGGCAGAAACGCAGAAGAAGGGTGAAATCAAAGAAGCTCAAGCGAGTCTGGAACGCTATACCGCACAGCTTGATACCGTTGCCAACAACCGCGAGTACGACACGCTGACCAAGGAAATAGAGTTCCAAACTTTGGAGATAGGGGTGTGCAAGAAGAAGATAGAGGAAGCTCAGGCTAAAGTGCAGAACTGTCAGGAAGTGCTCACCGAGAATGAAGCACTCCTCAGCGATCGTCGAAAGGCTTTGGAAGAGAAGCGCGGAGAGCTTGAGGAAATCATGCAGGAAACACGTGAAGAGGAAGAAGCATTAAAGGAAAAATCCGGTGAAATAGAAACAAAGATAGAGCCGGGATTGCTTCGCAGCTTCAAACGCATTCGCAAAGGTACACGCAATGGTTTAGGAATTGTCTATGTGCAGCGCGATGCCTGCGGAGGTTGCTTCAATAAAATTCCACCTCAGCGCCAACTCGACATCAAGATGCACAAGAAAATCATCGTCTGTGAATATTGCGGACGTATCCTCATTGATCCAGAGCTGGCAGGCATTAAGATTGAAAACGCAGATGATAAGCCCAAGAAAAAGAGATCTACGCGAAAGAAGAAAGAAGAGACTGAAGGTTAAAGTCATCTTTCGGCAATGTGTATCATACATTTATTTGATAAGCGAGGGTGTACCTATTCCGGCACACCCTTTTTTGTTAGCTTTCTTGTTTCGATCGGAAGACAATTGTACGTTACTTTCCAAACTTTAGTCGCAAACTGTTGAGCACCACACTCACACTGGAAAATGCCATCAATGCACTCGCCCATGAAGGAGTTATCTGCCAATCGATGCCGAAAGCATAGAGCAAGCCTGCTGCAAGTGGAATGCAAATCAGGTTATAGATGAAGGCCCAAAATAGGTTTTGCCATATCATCCTTACGGTGTGCCTGCTAAGTTTTACGGCATCGGGAAGCATTTGCAGATCATCCCCCATGAGAGTCACCTGTGCTACGTCCATGGCTACATCCGTTCCCTTGCCAATTGCAATGCTGGCATTGGCCAAGGCAAGCGCCTGCATGTCGTTAACTCCGTCGCCAACCATTGCCACACACTTGCCATCGGCTTGCAGCTCCTTAACGAGCTTTTCCTTATCCTGTGGCATGACCTGGCTTTTATAATGCTTTATACCAGCTTTCGATGCCCAGTAGCCGACGGCCTCTTCCTTATCGCCACTCATCATATAGACTTCTATTCCACTTTGCTGCAGTTCCTCCATGGCTTTCCTCGCATTGGGTTTCAACGTCTCACGAGCATCAAAGGCCAGACTGTCAGCCTTCGTGAAGTCAACATTCTTGTTGGGAATCGTCAGAGTTCCAGTTTTGTCCGTTACAAGCACATCTATCTTGCGCAACACCTCCAAAGCGCTGGCATCCTTGATGAGGATTCCCTTATCAGCGGCTTTGCCTATTCCCACCATCAGTGCGGTAGGTGTGGCCAATCCCATTGCACAAGGGCACGCTATAACAAGCACCGACACAGCCGAGACTATCGCTTGTGGCAGAAAGGCATAGCCACCAATAAGCCACCACAAAAGAAAAGTAGCCAGGGCAAGACCCGTCACAACGGGAACAAACACCAATGCAGCCTTGTCAACAATGCGCTGAACCGGCGCTTTTGACCCTTGCGCTTCCTGAACCATACGAATGATATGCGCAAGGGCAGTGTCCTCGCCTATTTGCCTTGCCTTCATTCGGAATTTTCCTTGACTTGGTATCGTCCCTGCCATCACACGGTCGCCCTTGCGCTTGTCCACTGGAGTCGGTTCGCCTGTCAACATACTCTCATCGACATATGCCACACCTGCCGTCATGAAGCTTTCAGCAGAAAGAACCTCGCCATCGACAGGCACTTTCTCACCAGGGCGAACCTCAAGGATATCTCCAACTTCAATGGTAGATAATGGAACTTCCTCCACTTGATCACCGTTGACGATGTGGGCGGTCTTAGGGGCCAGGCCCATCATCTTTCTAATGGAGGAAGCTGTTCCGTCCTTTGCCTTTTCTTCCAGCAGCCTACCCGTGAGAACGAAGGTGATTATCATCACTGAAGCATCGAAATAGGTATGCCATGCTATACCGCGGGGGGTCCAAACCTCATCGCCCCAGAACGTATTGAAAGCACTGAAAAGGAAAGCGATGCACGTTGAGAGGGCGACAAGTGTGTCCATGTTCGCCGTTCGGTGTCTGAGTTGCCTGAAAGCGCTCACGTAAAACTGTTTTCCGCAGTACAGAAGGTTTGCCAAAGCTATCAGCATGGCAGTCTGATTGGTCATCCTCGCTGAGCCAAGGTCTATCCAACGCATTGAGATAGCCATGCCAATAATGGCAAACAGCCAGGATATGATGGTCTTACGCCTCAACAAAACGTACTCCCTTTTTTCTATCTCCTCGACCGACTGGCCATCATCGATAATTAGATTGTAGCCGATTCCGTTGATTTCTGCTTTCATATCCATGAGCGAAATCTGCTCAGGGTCGTAGTCAACCAGTGCCGACCGCCCCGGCAAGGAGACAGTTGCGCTCGTTATTCCCGGCAAACTGTTGAGTTTTCGCTCAACGTTGGCAGAGCAAGAAGCACATGCCATACCAACAACAGGTATAGTTCTCTTCATAAAACATCAATTAAAAATTACGATTGAAACCATTACGTCGTTACTTCGCTGCTGACAGGCAACAGCTTGCCAGCTATAATGTCAGCTCATACCTGCCGCAACTATCTACAACCTCTTTAATTTGTTGTGGGCTTACGTCATTCTCTTCAAACTCAACCGTAACATTGGCATCGACGAGGCTTACCTTTGCGTCCTGAATACCTGACAAAGACTTTAATGATTGTTCAACGTTTGCCTTGCAGTGCTCACATTTCATTCCGCTAACTGAATATATTTTCCTTACCATAACTTTAATATTTAATTGTGAATAATAATTTATCTGCTACAAAGATAAGCATTAAATCACCTCAGTCTGTTATAATTTTATGGGTAAGACTTATAAGATTTCGCATCGTTTATACCTTGTCAATGCTCGTTCGGTTATTCTCTTTCAAAGCTTTGAATTGTGATGGAGTCATGCCCGTCACGCTTTTGAACTGTGTTGAGAGATAAGCCGCTGATGAATAATTCATCTGTAAGGCGATCTGCGATAGTGAAAGTTCGTCGTAACGGATAAGTTCCTTGACCCGCTCGATGCGCAACTCTATGTAATAGCGTTCTATTGTCTTTCCCTCCACTTCAGAAAAAAGTTTAGAAAGCGTATTGTAGTTCTGATGAAGCTCGTCCGAAAGATATTCGCTAATGTTCAAAGGCGAATTAATTTCTCTGTGATGAACCTGCCGAATCAGAGCTTTTTTTACCAATTCGATGGTCTTCTGCCGTCTGTCACTGAGCAATTCGAAGCCCAATGCTGCCAGTTTTTCCATCAGCTCAACACGTTTCTCCGTTCCCAGCTCCCCCTCAATCAGCACTTCGCCCAAGTCTATGCGTTGCGGAGACAAGCCCAATTCTTGCAATAGCTTATCGACCGCCATCTTACAACGATCGCAAACCATATTTTTGATGTACAGTCTTGTCATAATTCCTCCTGTTTTGTATGTTGATTCACCGTCGTTCCTCGAACAACTTCTTCTCTTGCGAATTCTTTGAAGGTATATATCATGATGGGAATCGTCACAGCAAACGACAGCACATCACTGACAGCCTGACACATTTCGACTCCCAACAACCCGAAAAACATGGGCAAAGTAAAAATCAGAGGTATGAAAAACAACCCTTGCCGGCTAGCTGCAAGGATATTGGCACGTACTGGTTTCCTACACGTCTGTGCCAGCATGTTGCTGCCAATGATAAAAGGACAGAGCGCATAGGTGCAGAGTTGCCAGCGGAATGCCACAACACCGATGGCTATCACCTCTGGGTCGTTGCGGAAAAGCCCTATCAGCGAACTGCTAACCAGCCACCCAACAACAGTAACACACAACAGGAAAATGGTTCCTAACTTCAGCGTGAACCTAAAGGCCTCGCGCAAACGGGAATAAAGTCCTGCCCCATAGCAGAATCCACAAATGGGCTGGAAACCCTGACACAAGCCAATCACTGCCGCGAGTACTAACATTGAGATACGATTAACAATACTCATTGCCGCTATTGCGGAATCGCCATATGCGCCGGCAGCGATGTTCAGGGTCATCGTTGCCAAACAAGCCAGTCCCTGTCGCATGAATGAGGGGCTGCCTCCGTAAAAAATCTCTTTCATTGCCTTCCAAGAGGGAGTGAAATTCTTGAAAAAGATACCGATGTTCTTCTTGTGTCGTGCCATGAAGAACAAAATGAGAAACGAAACCACCTGCCCTATAACCGTTGCCCATGCCGCTCCCTTGATGCCCATTCCCAAGAGAAAAATAAAGATGGGGTCGAGGAGGATATTCAGGATGGCTCCGGAAACGATACCAATCATCGAGTAAGCGGCGTTCCCTTGCAGTCGCATTTGGTTGTTGAGGGTTAGCGAAGCTGTGTGGAAAGGAGCCGATAAGAGTACGATTCCCAAATATTGCTCCGTATAGGGGAGAATAGTGGGCGTACTGCCCAGTAACACTGACAGAGGCTTTAGAAAAAGCAATCCTGCGATGAGAATTGCCATGCCTAAAAGAAAGGAATAGAAAAAACCATTGGATGCCATCTTCACGGCATTCTCTCTTCTCCGTGCGCCCAATTCCCTCGAGATATAGTTTCCGGAGCCGTGCCCGAAGAAAAAGCCACATGCTTGAATAAAGAAAACAACGGAAAAGACGACACCCACGGCAGCCGTGGATTGTGTATCCAACTGTCCTACAAAATAAGTATCGACAATGTTATAGACGCCGGTTACCATCATTGAGATGATGGTTGGGATTGCCATCTTGATGACAATCCGGTGGACGGGTGCCTGTGTCAGTATCGTAAAATTATCCTGTTCTTTCTGCATGTCAGTTACAAAGTTACAAAAAAGGTGGAGGATAGAATTGCCGGAATATTTAATTTACGCAAAAAGCAGTAAAAAAAGACGAGGGCAAGTCAAATGCTCGTCCTCGCTTCCTTCGCAATGGGGGCTATTTCACCACATCGATTAGTGTTCTGACAATTCTCTCTGCCGATCTGCCGTCCCATCTATCAGGCAGTTCGGATGCTTTCCATCTGCCGTTTACCATATCTTTCACGGCTTCACGAAGATTTTCGGCGTCTTCACCAACGAGGAGATTTGTTCCTTTCTTCACCGTTTCGATGTGTTCGGTATAACTATTCAGTGTGGCACAAGGCACATTATTGAATGTTGCCTCTTCCGCCACATTTCCCGAGTCGGTTATTACGCCACGAGCATGGGCGGCAAGATATCCGAAGTCTAAATATCCTAATGGTTCGATGACGTGTAAATTCTTACATTTCACCACCTCCATGTCGGCGATGGCGACTTTTGCCGATTGGCGCAATGGGGCGATTATCGGCATATTGCCGGCACTTTCCGTCAGGGCGGTGAGCATCTTCTCCAAATTTACCTTGTCGCTCATGAGTGCTTTTCTGTTCAGCGTGAAAAGCAGATATTGTCTCTCCTTCAGGTGCAGATCCTTCAATGCCGGTATGTCATCTGCCGTCAAGCCTCTCATGCGGTCGCGGTTATAGCGGATGTTATCGATGAGAATATTTCCGACCATATATACTTTCGACAATTCCGCGCCCTCTTTGTTGGCTATGCTGTTGTTGCTCAGCCCTGCCGTGAAGAGAATATCCGACAGTCCGTCAATCACTAACCGATTAATTTCCTTTGGCATCGTGATATCGAATGAGCGTGTGCCGGCAGCGATGTGCACTAAGGTAATGCCTTGCTTTTTGGTTACGATAGCTGCTGCCATAGTGGATGCGAGATCGTCCACCACAATCACAGCATTTGTGGGGTGTGCTTGAAGATAAAGCTCGAATTTGGACATTACCTGACCCGTAAGGTCGTTAAGGTTTTCACAAACCACTCCCAAACAAACATCCGGACGATTGATCTCAAGATTGGTAAATAAACCATCCTCCAGCGTAGTATCATCAGCCTTGCCGGCATAAACCAGCGAGTAGGATACCTTGCGTGAGTCATCTTCTCCACCTTGCATCTTCTCCACCAAGCGGATGATGGGAGCCACCTTTATGAAATTGGGGCGTGCTCCGCAAAATATGCAAATTCTTAATTCTTTCTTTTTTTCTGACATAGAATTTTATATAGCTGCAAAAGACTTATTCTCCTTTGAACATTTCTTTGATACCACCGATAGAACCCATCATGCCCGTAGCTTCATAAGGCAGGTAAACGGTCTTTTGGTTCTCATTCTTTGCCAATTCTCCCATCATCTGAATGTATTTTTGTGCGATAAGGTAGTTGGCAGGATTGGTACTTTTCCCAACAGCTTCGGTTATCTTGGAGATGGCAACAGCCTCCGCTTCTGCTACTCGAATGCGTGCTTGCGCTTCTCCTTCCGCGATGAGGATAGCTTGTTCGCGTTCGGCTTCCGCGCGATTGATGCGCGAGGTTTTCTCACCTTCTGATTGTAGGATGGCTGCTTGCTTCTCGCCCTCGCTGGTAAGAATGGTGGCTCGCTTGTTGCGTTCTGCCTGCATTTGCTTCTCCATTGCCTGCAAGACGCTCTCCGGGGGGATAATGTCTTGCAGTTCCACTCTGTTCACCTTGATGCCCCATTTGTTAGTGGCATCGTCGAGTACGGAACGCAATTTCGTGTTGATGGTGTCGCGAGAAGTAAGCGTTTGATCCAGTTCCATCTCGCCAATGATATTACGAAGCGTTGTTTGGGTAAGTTTTTCGATGGCGTTGGGAAGGTTGTTGATTTCATACACAGCCTTGAACGGATCGACAATCTGAAAGTACAGCAAGGCATTGATTTGCATCTGAATGTTATCTTTGGTGATAACGTTTTGGCGGTCGAAGTCATATACCTGTTCGCGCAAGTCGATGGAGGTGGTGTAGCTGTATCTTCCATTTCTCAAGGCAACGATTTCTTTTGCGCGATCGATGAATGGTATGATGATATTGATACCGGGTTGGAAAGTGCCATAATACCTTCCGAGTCGCTCGATGATGCGTGTCTCACTTTGTGGAATGATTACAATTGCCATCTTGGCAAAAACAATGACCAACAGGATAATGGCTGCTAAAACGATGGATCCTATATTCATAATGATAAATGTTTTGGTGTTTTCTATATATCTCAGGCTTTTTCAACGGTGATGATGATAGAGTTAAGCTGAATGACGCGTACGGACATTCCAATCGCTATTTCTGCATTTTCGGATGACTGCGCTTTCCATGAGTCGCCGTCAATTTTTACTCTTCCGTAGCCGTTGGCCTCGATTTTTTCTGTTACCACTCCCACGCGACCGATGAGTGCTTCGGCGTTGGAAACGCGGTGCTCGCCTCCTTTATGAAAATACTTCAGTGCCATGGGACGGACAAAAAATATACTGAGCAGGGTGGAAATGGCAAATACGATGATTTGGATGGTAATACTGTTTGTTATTCCCGATACAATGGCAGCTGCTGTTCCACCAATGGCGAAGCATAAAATAAAAAAGTCGCCGTTGGTCAGTTCTAAGACGAGGCATAAAAGACTGACCAATATCCATGCCAACCAAAGATTGTGAGCAAAATACTCTATCATAGTTGTTTGTTTTTAATTTCGATGGTAAAGTTAGTAAAAGATATTGAATTTGGCAACTTTTGTGAAAAAAAACACCAATGAGCAAATGTTCATGGATGATTCATGTCGTTCTGCTCATCGGTGCCCGGATAGTTGATGGATAAATTCTCAACGCATTATCGGATATGCAAAGTTCTTTGATTTTTCTTTGTGTTGTTGCCTTTATAATATTTCATTGCTTCAGGCATCCATTTCTTGATATTCTCCACGCGTTTGGCATCTGAGGGGTGGCTGCTGAAAAATTCCAATGTGGAATTTTTCGATGAGGCTGCCATTCTTTGCCAGAAGCCTATTGCGTTTTGTGGGTCGTAACCTGCCATGGCAGCGAAGATCAGTCCCATATAGTCGGCCTCATTCTCGTTGCTACGGCTGTATTTCAGGTTTTGGAACGTGAAATATTCTCCTGCCACTTGCGATGCCACATCGCCTACGCCACTGCCTATGGCTGAATTGAGGACGGCTCCCAAGACCGAAGTCCCTATGTTTTGGTTCTGTTTCTTGGTCATTTGTTCCGCGCTGTGCTTTGCCACGGCATGCGCTATCTCGTGTCCCAACACGATGGCAAGACCGGACTCGTTTTGTGTGTAGGGCAACAGACCTTCAAAAACGACGATTTTCCCACCGGGCATGCAAAAAGCGTTGGCTTGCTTGTCTTGAACGAGATTAAACTCCCATTGGAAGTTATTCACCTCATTGGCATAGCCGTTGCTTCTCAAGTAGGTTTCAACGGCTGTTGCCAGTCGTTTACCCACACGTGTTACCATTTGGCTGTTCTTTATGTTGGTCGATTTCTTTGCCGATGCCATGAATTTGGCATACTCTTGTTTGCTTAAACTCAACAATTCGCCATCGCTAACACTGATTTTATGCTGTCTCCCTGTTAGTGGCACCGTCGAAGTTGTACCGCAGGCAGCGAGTGTCGCTACCAAAACGGCTGTTAAAAGATACTTAACTCGTTTCATTATTTTGTAATATTTTTGTTCGTGTTTATTGTAGGTTCTTCAGCTTTCAACAATTGTGGCTGAAATGGATTCTTTCGTAGCCTTTACACATTTTCTTGGTCATTGCCGAAGTCCGTTTGGGTTGTTATCCTATCTCACGGGATAGCCGTATCTGCCTATATTATATAGGTAGTTTCTGTTCTTTGGTTGTGGCATGCGATCCACTTCCACGTTGATAGAGATGGAGTTTTGATTGCGTTCTCCCCATCGGTAAGTAACGCCTCCCCCAATTCTGTCCATGAAGCGATTTGCCATGCCGGAATATCCATAGCCCATATAAGGATGGTAGCCCCAATCGTAATAGGCACGCGCGTAGCCCATTCCGAAACCACCGTATCCCAATGCTCCGCATCCCATCAGCCATGGGCTGAAATTGTCTGACGTGAATGCTTTTTGTACAAAAGCGTAAGCACTCCAATGTTCATCAAACTGATAGCCCAAGAGAGCGTTGATGCCTGCCGAGGTATAGTTGTTACCATCGTAAATCATGTTGTTGAAATATCCTCCCACTGCCAATGTGGTTTTGGGTGAGAGATTAGTAACATACATTAATGATACGTCTTGAGTGAAGCCGGCTCCGTTGTGATAGCCATTTCCAAAATTGGCAAACACGGATGCGCCCACATTCACGTTCAATCCCCGGTGAAGTCGCCATGCACTCGTGTCCCATCCGTAATCCCAATACGGATAGTGTATATCGTTCGGTGTGATTACTTGTCCGTTCTCATCAACAAGAGGAAGATTATTGTCGATTTGCTGTTGCTGCACGCGTTCTTCAGCCAACATGCGTGCATACTCCTTCTCAGCTTCTGTGGCTTTTCTCGGACCCTGAAGGTGTGCCGATTCTATAGGTGCAATATCCGTGCTCTCCATTGATTCGGTATCATGGATATCTTGCCCATATAGAGAAATGCTCAGCAGAATGGCTGTTGATATGATAAATATCTTCTTCATACGTTGCAAATTTAGTTTATCACCTTCAATCTTCCAAAAATTTTAAAACTTATTAGCCTTTATTCCATACTCGCATGCAATTTATCAAGGTAAGAGACATTGGCGTGTTGATATTGGGAAGTGAAGTTTCTTTCGCTTAAACTCAAATTGGTCGAAACCACTTTAGTTCTTTCTCCTAATGACCGCCATCGGAAATATTCAATTATAGATGTTTGTTATTCAGAAACTTAGCAACTAAGACCATACGCCATGAACTCATAACAACACCTGTCTGTCCGGGCAAGACAAGAAATAAGCATGTTCTTTGTTTTGCCAAGTCATTGAAAACGCGAAAATTTTCCCCGGCTATATGAGAAAAGTTCAATAATGTCCTAAATTTTCTTCATTCATCTATCCAAAGCTTACCTTTTGATTTCCAAAAGGTAAGCTTTTGCAATGCAAAAGGTCATGAATTGGAGCGCAAAAGCTAAGCTTTTAAATCGCAATTAATATCGTCTTGATTATCAATAGATTACAAAGCGTGTCCCGGACGCAGTTTTTGTAATATAATTTCGGGGTGATGGTCGGGGCGAATGTGCGCTATCAAGCGTCTGTTTGCCATCATCTGAATACGAACTGGAGGTATGAAAGGATTGGTGCTGTCCGGCATTGGAACAAAATACGTCCGATCCCATGATTTGATGCAACTTTGCGTGAGAGACTCAAAAAAATCATTCAGGACACCATTGGAAAAGATAAAGGACTTCTCACTGCCATGCGACACCGAAAAATCCCAATGATTGATTTGAGGTAAAGTGATTTTTTCTTTCTTTAGGATTGAGAGAAAAGATGAGAAAAAGGTCGTGCTATGATTTTAGCATTTGCGTTACCACTTCCACTTTGTTAGTTTCTTTTTGTTGTGAAACTTGGAGTAAAAGAATGGTTATTGCAAAATAAGGTGTATTTATGTTTCATTCTGCCATTTTCACATCTTCTTAGAGTTGAAGTTCCGGGAAAATAAAAATGTAGATTTTTGAATAGTTTAATAAGAAATATTTTGTAATGTTGTTAGTTCTTGCTATTTTTACACCCTGAATAAACTAACGCCTAAATTATAAAAAAATAAAATGGTACGAGAAAAACAAATCGTTGAGTGCGTTCCAAATATTAGCGAAGGACGCAACAAAGAAGTTATCAAACAAGTTACGGACGAAATAGAACGCGTGAAAGGCGTGAAACTCTTGGATGTTGATCCGGGTGAAGCTACAAACCGCACAGTTATTACTTTCGTCGGAACCCCCGATGTAGTGATGGAGGCTGCTTTCCGTTGTGTTCAGAAAGCCGCTCAGCTCATTGATATGCGTCATCATCACGGCGCACACCCTCGTATGGGTGCTACAGATGTTTGCCCATTGATACCGGTTTCTGGTATTACACTTGAGGAGTGTGCAGAATTGGCGCGCAAATTGGCAGAGCGCATTGCCACTGAGCTGAAAGTTCCTTGCTATTGCTATGAGGCTGCCGCAAGAACACCGGAACGTAAGAATCTCGCGATTTGTCGTAAGGGAGAGTATGAAGGCTTACAAGAAAGAATGACCGTTGAGAAGGAAGCGCCCGATTTTGGCGCACGGCCTTGGGATGAAGGAGTTGCTCGTAGCGGTTGTACGGCTGTGGGTGCGCGCGATTTCCTGATTGCCACCAATTTCAATCTTAACACCACTTCCACTCGTCGTGCCAATGCCATAGCCTTTGATGTCAGGGAAAAAGGACGTCCACAGCGCGAAGGCGGATCACCGGTAGGTAAGCCCATGAAAGATGCCAATGGCAAGACTATTATGATTCCCGGAACGTTGAAAGGAACCAAAGCCATTGGCTGGTATATTGATGAATATGAAATCGCACAGGTATCGATGAATATTACCGATATCAACGTTACTCCGCTCCATGTGGCATTCGACGAGGTGAGTCGTTGTGCGCAGAATCGTGGCGTTCGAGTTACGGGTACGGAAATTGTGGGCTTGATACCGAAGCGCACACTCATCGATGCCGGTAAATATTTCTTGAAGAAACAGCAACGCTCTACGGGTATTCCCGAAAACGATATTATTAAGATTGCCATCAAGTCTATGGGGTTGGACGATTTGAAAGAGTTTAATCCTCGTGAGAAAGTGATAGAATTCCTTTTGGAAGACGCACAAAAGTCGGAGAAGCTGATCGACCTGACCGTTAAAGGCTTTGCCGATGAGACATCGCGCGAGTCTCCAGCTCCCGGTGGAGGTACCATCTCTGCTTACATGGGTGCGCTTGGCGCCGCTCTCGGTACAATGGTGGCAAACCTTTCCAGCCACAAGGCAGGTTGGGATGCACGTTGGGAAGAGTTCAGTAATTGGGCAGATAAAGGGCAGATGGTTCAAGCCGAACTGATGATGCTTGTTGATGAAGATACAGAAGCATTTAATCGCATCATGGAGGCATTCGGACTGCCAAAAGGAACCGATGAAGAGAAAGCGGCTCGCTCTGCTGCCATTCAGGCTGCCACGTTGTTCGCCACGGAAGTTCCTTTGCACACCATGAAGGCTTCTTATAAGGTGTTCGAGATATGCAAAGCCATGGCCGAAGAAGGCAATCCCAACAGTGTCTCTGATGCTGGTGTAGGCGTTTTAGCAGCTCGTGCAGCTGTCTTGGGTGCTGGATTGAACGTTAAGATTAACGCTGCCGGATTGAAAGATCGTGCCACTGCGGACAAACTCGTTGGGGAGGCCAACGAACTGATTAAGAAAGCCAACGAACAAGAGGCTGAAATCATGAAGATTGTAGAAGAAAAATTGTAATTAACATAAAAACTATAGAACAATGACAAAAGAACAGTTTATTGCTGATATCCGTGCCGGTATTCCCGACACACTGCCAGAACCACAGGCTTACGACACAACGATAAATCACGCTCCGAAGCGTAAGGATATTCTTACTTCGGAGGAAAAGAAACTTGCTCTTCGCAATGCTTTGCGTTATTTTCCGAAGAAGTTCCATGCTACGTTGGCGCCTGAATTTGCAGAGGAATTGCATAAATACGGACGAATTTATATGTATCGTTTCCGTCCGACTTACGACATGTATGCTCGTCCCATTGATGAGTATCCTCACAAATCTGAGCAGGCTGCTGCCATCATGATGATGATTCAGAACAACCTCGACAAGGCTGTGGCTCAACATCCACACGAATTGATCACATACGGTGGCAATGGAGCAGTGTTCCAGAACTGGGCACAGTATCGTCTCGTCATGAAATATTTGAGTGAGATGACCGATGAGCAGACACTTGTAATGTACTCCGGACATCCTCTCGGACTTTTCCCATCACATAAGAATGCACCTCGCGTAGTGGTTACCAATGGTATGGTAATTCCCAATTATTCAAAACAAGACGACTGGGAACGCGACAATGCTTTGGGTGTTAGCCAATATGGTCAGATGACAGCCGGTTCGTATATGTATATCGGTCCGCAAGGCATCGTTCACGGTACTACCATCACAGTGCTGAATGCCGCTCGCAAAGTGGGTGGCGACAACATGAAGCTCTTTGTTACCGCAGGATTGGGTGGAATGTCGGGAGCTCAGCCGAAGGCAGGCAACATTGCCGGCGTGGTGAGCGTAACGGCGGAAATCAACCCGTTGGCAGCTCGTAAACGTTATGAACAAGGTTGGGTGGACGAACTGCACGAGAACCTTGACGAGTTGATACCGGCAATCCGCAAGGCGGTAGAGGACAAACGCGTCGTTTCTTTGGCATACGTTGGTAACGTGGTTGACCTTTGGGAGCGTTTGGCAGAAGAGAACATCCGTGTGGATCTCGGTTCCGACCAGACATCGCTCCACAATCCTTGGGCAGGTGGTTACTATCCCGTGGGTATATCTTTTGAGGAAAGCAAACGTATGATGGCAGAAGAACCTGAAAAATTCAAAGAGAAGGTGCAGGAGTCGTTGCGTCGTCAGGTGGCAGCCATCAACAAACTAACTGCCAACGGCATGTACTTCTTTGATTACGGCAACGCTTTCCTCTTGGAGTCGAGTCGCGCCGGCGCAGATATCATGGACAAGGATGGCAAGTTCCGTTATCCTTCATACGTTCAGGATATCATGGGCCCGATGTTCTTCGATTATGGCTTTGGACCTTTCCGCTGGGTTTGTTCGTCTGGCGACCCGAAGGATTTGGAAGTTACCGACCGCATTGCCACAGAAGTGTTGGAGGAAATGCGCAAGACTGTCACTCCCGACATCATTGGTCAATTGGATGATAACATCCACTGGATAAAGGAGGCAGGGAAGAACAAACTTGTTGTCGGCTCACAAGCTCGTATTCTTTACGCTGACTGCGAGGGCAGAACGAAGATAGCCTTGGCATTCAACGAAGCCATAAAGAAGGGTGAAATCAGTCGTCCCGTCGTATTGGGTCGCGATCACCACGATGTTTCCGGTACCGACTCTCCTTTCCGCGAGACCTCCAATATCTATGATGGATCACAGTTCTGTGCCGATATGGCAGTGCAGAACGTTATTGGCGATGCTTTCCGTGGTGCTACATGGGTATCCATCCACAACGGTGGCGGCGTAGGTTGGGGTGAAGTGATGAACGGTGGCTTCGGTATGGTCATCGATGGTGGCGAGGATTCAGAACGCCACATCCGCGAAATGCTCCTTTGGGACGTAAACAACGGTATCACACGTCGCAGCTGGGCTCGCAACAAGGGTTCCATCGATGCCATCAAACGCGAGATGGAACGCACGCCGGGCTTGAACGTTACGCTTCCGAACTTTGTGGACGACGACGTGATAGATAAAGCTTTTTAACAGATTATAAACACGCAGACAAGAAAGCAATGCCGATAGTTCGAATAGTCGTTAAATATAACCCCTACAGTCGATTAAATAGAACGACTGTGGTCGATTAAGTAGAACGACAACGGTCGATTAAGTAGAACGGCAACGGTCGATTAAATAGAACGACTCGACAGGCAAAAGTACAGGCTCGGTTATTGCTTTCTTATCCCTTGCGAAGAACAATAAAAACAAAAGAAAATGACACATAAAATAAGTGCGGAACACCTCTCTATTGAGAGAATAGGTGAGATAATAGAAAAAGGCATCAAACTGGAATTGTCAGCTGACGCTCGTCAGCGCATCATTCGTTGTCGCGAATACCTTGACAAGAAAATAGAAACATCCGACAAACCTATTTACGGTGTAACAACCGGTTTTGGTTCATTGTGCAAGATATCCATCGACAAACAACGTTTGGCTGATTTGCAGAAGAACCTGATGATGTCGCACGCTTGCGGTGTGGGCGAACGTGTGCCCAATGACATCGTGAAGATCATGTTGCTGCTTAAAGTTCAATCGCTCAGCTATGGTTATTCCGGCTGTCAGGTAGAGACAGTTGAGCGCCTTATCGACTTCTTCAACAACGACATCTATCCAGTGGTTTACATGCAGGGCTCACTCGGTGCTTCCGGCGACCTCGTTCCATTGGCACACCTCTGCCTTCCATTGCTTGGTATTGGAAAAGTAGAATACAAGGGTGAAGTCATCACCGGTGAGGAAATGTTGGAGAAACTGAATTGGAACCCCATCCAGCTCGTATCTAAAGAAGGCTTGGCACTGCTCAACGGAACGCAGAATATGAATGCCTTTGCCGTTTGGTGTCTGCTTCAGGCACAACGTCTGAGTGACTGGGCTGACAAGATTGGAACAATGTCGCTCGAAGCTTACGACGGACGTATCGAACCGTTCACACACGCCGTTCATGCCGTTCGCCCACATCAGGGACAGATAGAGACGGCCAAGCACATTCGCGAGTTGCTCGAGGGAAGCGAACTCATCAAGCAACCGAAAGTAAACGTGCAAGATCCATATTCTTTCCGTTGTATGCCACAAGTTCACGGTGCGTCCAAAGACACCATCCGCTATGTGAAGTCGGTCATCGACATCGAAGTGAATGCAGCTACCGATAATCCCACCGTATGCCCAGATGAAGATTTGGTCATCTCCGCAGGCAACTTCCATGGCGAACCTATCGCACAGCCGATGGACTTCTTAGCCATTGCCCTTTGCGAATTGAGCAATATCTCGGAACGAAGAATTTACAAACTTGTTTCCGGAACGCGCGACCTTCCGAGCTTCTTGGTTGCCAAACCTGGTGTAAACAGTGGTTTCATGATTCCGCAGTACACAGCAGCTTCCATCGTGAGTCAGAGCAAGATGTATTGTACTCCGGCTTCAGCCGACAGCATTCCATCCTCACAAGGTCAAGAAGACCATGTCAGCATGGGCGCCAATGCAGCCACGAAACTCTATCAAGTCGTATTGAACACTGAACGTGTACTCGCCATCGAGCTTTTCAACGCAGCACAAGCACTTGAGTTCCGTCGTCCGCTGAAGTCATCACCTGCTATAGAAGCCATCTTCGAGGCTTATCGCAAGGAAGTGCCTTTCGTTGAGAACGACCAGTTTATGGCTCCTCACATTGCCAAATCAGTGGATTTCTTGAGAAAGTAAACAACTTATATTAATCTCTAAGCCTCATTCCCTTCTTTTCCTCTCTTGTGAGGGAAAATGGGAATAAGGCTTTTTTATTGAATTACCGGATTATGAAAGTATTAGTAACGAACATAGGTATTCTTGCCGGCGTGGAACACGAGGGAAAACGCTGTCTGAAGGGTGAGGAAATGTTGAAACTCAATACCATCGAGCACGCTTTTCTATATGTGGAAAACGGACGTATTGTTGATTACGGCGCACGTGTAGATATACCCCAGATAGGACGCGACGTATTGGTGGTCGATGCAGAAGGTGGCGCCGTGTTGCCATCGTTCTGCGATTCCCATACTCATGTAGTTTACGCAGGCAGTCGCGAGGGTGAGTTCGTGGATAAGATTCGCGGGCTTAGCTATGCTGAAATTGCCAAACGTGGTGGCGGTATTCTCAATTCTGCCGACCGGTTGCATGAGCTTTCCGAAGAAGAGCTTTACAAGCAGGCAATGCAGCGAGTGGACGAGGTGATTAAGAAAGGTACCGGAGCCATGGAAATTAAAAGTGGCTATGGACTGACGCTGGAAGATGAATTGAAGATGTTGCGCGTAATCCGCCGCATCAAACAGACTGCTCCGATAAAAGTAGTGGCTAACTTCCTTGGTGCACATGCTGTGGGAAGAGCCTATACCGGACGCCAATCAGAATATGTAGATCACATCATCAATGATATGTTGCCGGAAGTGGCAAAGGAACATCTTGCGGACTTCATTGACGTCTTCTGCGATGAGGGCTTCTTTACTCCCGATGAGACGCGCCGACTGCTACAGGCAGGAGCGAAGTATGGGCTGCGAGGAAAAATTCATGGCGAGGAACTTGCCGTCTCGGGCGGAGTGGAAGTTGCTGTGGAGTGTAATGCCTTGTCAGTGGATCATCTCGAAGCCATGGATAACCGCGACATTGAGTTGCTCAAGAATTCAGAAACCATTCCCACGGCATTGCCCGGCACTTCGTTCTTCCTGAACATGCCATTCGCACCTGGCAGAAAAATGATAGAAGCCGGATTGCCATTGGCGATTGCTTCCGACTACAATCCCGGTTCTACGCCATCGGGCGATATGAAGTTTGCCGTTTCATTGGCTTGTATCAAGATGCGTCTCATGCCGGCAGAGGCTATTAATGCAACAACATTGAATTCCGCCTGTGCAATGGGAATAAGCGAAGACTATGGATCGATAACAAAGGGCAAAGTCGCCAACTTCTACATCACCGACCCAATCCCCTCCATCGACTTCATACCCTACGCCTATACCACCCCCATTATCCGCCGCATATTCCTAAAGGGCGAAGAGTATCAGCGGTAAACGTTTCCACTCAGAGAAAACAGAGGATGTGTCGCTATCAACACATCCTCTGCGCTGAGAATAGCGATGTCCTTTGCGAGAGAATCCAATTATGGCTAAGCAACAAGTCATGGATAAAGCATCCCTCAATGTTGGAAATGGACAATGATGATAGTTTGGAGAAATCAATACACTCATAGACATGAACTTTTTTCAGAAATTATTTAGAGGAACAGACGAAACAAAGTCTGAAACGAAAGAGCAAAACGAAGCAAAAGACTTTGAGGTCTTGAAATACGATGGTGTAAGAGCTTTGAAGACCGGACAATACGATTATGCGGAAAGGTGTTTCAAGCATGCCTTAGACTTAAAGGACGATTTGGAAATACACGACCATCTGTCGGTTTGCCATCTGTCGTCAGGGGAGTTTGGCGATGCTTATGAGGAATTGCGCTTACTCGCCGATGCGCAACCCGACAATGTGCAAATTCTCATCCGAATGGCAAATGTCGCTTTCATGATGGAGGACTATAACATCATGGCATCCAATTGCGAGAAAGCACTCTTGATAGATAAAGACAATGCGGAGGTAAACTATCTTTATGCGCAGGCAAGCAAAGGACAGGGTGATGACGTAAACACAGTGGCGTTGAGTACAAAAGCAATTGCGCTGGACGAACGATTTGGTGATGCCTATCTGCTTCGGGGGGAGACCCTATTACGAATGGAGAAACCTGATGAAGCCGATGAAGATGCCCTCTGGCTTTTGCAACATACCGACAATCAGGAGGAGGTTTTGTTGCTAAAAGCGAGAATAGAGCAAGCGAGAAATAACAAGGCTGCCGCATTGGAATATTATCATAAGGCTCTTGAGTCCAACCCATTTTCAGAAACTGCCTACAAGGAACGTGCCGAGCTGTATGCGGAATTGGGAGAAGACGACAAAGCGGCTGCTGACAATGAAAAGGCAGAAGCTTTGCGCCGTAGGAACGAGGGAGAGGTAAACGAACTTGGAGAAAATAAAGATTAGTAAAAAAGAAGCTGCGCAATGCTATTAGAATTGGAACAACTGAAACTTCCCGGAGCATTGAACCAACCACGATTCATTGCCGGGCCTTGCTCCGCTGAAACCGAAGAGCAGGTGATGACCACAGCCCTACAGCTGGCAGAGAAGGGTTGCAAAATCTTCCGTGCCGGCGTGTGGAAGCCAAGAACAAAACCGGGGGGCTTTGAGGGGAATGGCGAGAAGGCCTTACCATGGATGCGGATGGTAAAGGAACAGACGGGAATGTGCATTGCCACGGAAGTAGCTACCCCTGAACACGTGGAACTTGCCATGAAATACGGCATGGATATCTTGTGGGTGGGAGCGCGAACCTCTGCCAATCCCTTCGCCATGCAGGCATTGGCAGATGCGATGAAAGGACTAAATGTGCCGATTCTTGTGAAAAATCCCGTCAATCCCGACTTGGAGCTGTGGATAGGAGCATTACAGCGGCTCAATCAAGTGGGTATCCGCAGATTAGGCGTTATCCATCGAGGTTTTTCTTCTTATGAACAGAAGTTATATCGCAATTTACCCATGTGGCAGATTCCCATCGAACTGCATCGGAGAATTCCTGATTTGCCCATTTTCTGCGACCCAAGTCATATCGGAGGAAGAAGAGAATTGATTGCGCCCCTTTGCCAGCAGGCAATGGATTTAGGTTTCGATGGTTTGTTTGTGGAAAGCCATTGTTGTCCGGATGAGGCTTGGAGCGATGCCCGACAACAAGTAACGCCACATGAATTGTCGGAAATTATCGCCGCGCTCGTAGTCAGAGACAAGCACACGCAGAGCGAAGAACTCCAACAGCTGCGCTCACAGATTGACGAACTGGACAACAATCTGATAGTTTTGCTTGCCAAACGTTTCCTACTCTGCAGAGAAATAGGAAAATACAAGCGAGAACACAACATGACCGTATTGCAAAGCATCCGATACAATGAGATGTTGAAGCGATGCGAGGATGAAGCCAATGCTTGCGGCATAGACTCTGACTTCGCTGCCCGGCTTTTCGAGATTATTCACGAGGAAAGTGTTCGGCAACAGCTGTTGATTTTACGACCTTAATCTTTCTTTCTCAAAAAGGCATACCATGAAAATATTGTTTCTTTCTTTGCTTCTGCTTGTCTCATTGGATTCAAATGCACAGTGCAGGTTAAGAATCATGGAATGGAATGTGGAGAACCTCTTCGACACGGAACACGATTCGTTGAAAAACGACAAAGACTTTCTGCCTTCTTCGCCACGTCATTGGACACGGGCGGCTTATTGGAGAAAGCTGAACAAGGTGGGACAGGGGATTATTGCCGGTGGTCTCAAAGACGGTTGGGGAAGACTCCCCGACTTGGTAGGTCTGTGCGAGGTGGAGAACGACAGCACGATGATTTATCTTACGGAGCGTTCATTGCTCAGAAAGGCACGCTACAAATATGTCATGACAGCTTCTCCCGATGAGCGTGGCATTGATGTGGCTTTGCTCTACTCGCCCTTTTCCTTTCGATTGTTGCATGCCGATACGATAAGAATAAAGCCCATGAAAGAAATGAAGCCAACCAGAGATATTCTGCATGTGGCAGGTGAGGTGATAAGTGGAGATACCCTCCACATTTTCTTGATTCATGCTCCAAGTCGTTCAGGTGGAGAAATTCAGACACGCCCTTTCAGAAAGTATGTTTCCGAATGCCTTTGTGCTGCTATCGATTCAGTAAGGCAGCATAATCACGAGGTAAAAATCATTGTCATGGGCGATTTCAACGATTATGCTCAAGATACCTCACTGAAAAATCTCTATGCCCACAGTCTCGTGAATGTTTCAGAAAAAGCGAGTGGGACAAATGGAGCAAAGGGAACATATAAATATAAGGGAGCTTGGGGAAGTTTGGATCAAATACTTATCAGCAAGAACCTTCTGCCCAAAGTAAAGTGTTGTTTCATAAATGATGAGAAGTTTCTCATGGAAGAAGATAAAGTCTATGGCGGTTTCAAACCCCGGAGAACTTTTAATGGGATGCGTCAAAACGGAGGCTATAGCGACCATCTTCCCTTAATATTAGACCTCACCTTATAAGTTACGGATGAAAACCAATATCTGTTTTTGAAAAATAACAATCGGTAATTAATTTTTTTGTCTTATCTTTGCAGCCATGAGCAAAGGAAAACTACAGAAATTTGCGGAGATGGAAACCTTTAGTAATGTTTTCCAATATCCGTTTAGCGTCATAAGTAAGGAAGCGTTTCCAATGAAAGGACTTTGGAACGACAACTATTTCCATAATGCTAATCCCATCGTTTTGGAATTAGGGTGTGGAAAGGGTGAATACACCGTTGGACTGGCTCGAGCTTATCCGAATGTAAATTTCATAGGGGTAGATATTAAAGGTGCGAGAATATACACGGGAGCCAAACAGGCTTTGGAGGAACAACTTGATAACGTGGCTTTTTTGCGCACCAATATTGAGTTCATAGACAACTTCTTCGCTAAGGACGAGGTCAGGGAAATATGGCTGACATTTTCTGATCCGCAAATGAAGAATGTGCATAAACGCCTGACTTCTACTTTCTTCTTAAATCGTTATCGCAAATTTCTTATTGATAACGGTCTTGTTCATCTCAAAACCGACTCCGGTTTTCTTTTTACTTACACCACATACCTCATAGAGAAGAACCATCTTCCCATGGTGTTCCGAACAGAGAACTTATATGCCAATGAAATAACGAGCAACGAATCGCAAAATTATTCCATGCCCGATGATAAAACTCGCGAGATATTAGGCATTCGCACGTATTACGAGACACAATGGATTGAAAGAGGATTGAACATTAAATACATGAAATTCCGGTTGCCTTCATCAGGCACCCTATTAGAACCTGAGGTGGAAATAGAATTGGACGATTATCGTTCTTACAAACGACCAAAACGTAGCGAGCTTCTCACTTCCAAATAGCAATCCATAAAATCTCTTATGGAAGATATGGCATAAGAGGCGTATAGAAAGAGAGTTGCGCGTCTGATGCTTCTTCTTATCATTTCATTTTTGAACAATCTCACCGAGGATTGGCGTTACAAGAAGGAAGATTGATAGAGCAATGGTGGAATTTCTTTTTTAGAGACATGGTCTCTCACTAACTTTTAAGAAATTACCGGTGCGTGGTAATCCCTTTACCGGTGCTTGGTAATCCTCTTACCGGTGCTTGGTAATCCCTTTACCAATAAGTGGTAATAATCTTGAAGCATTAAGCCCAAATGGTACTGTCCTATAAAAGTGTGTAAGCTTCTTTTTTCTTATCTTTGTATTTGAAAACTATAAAAAAGGAAAAAATGAAACTTACACATTCGCAAATTTC
>QWCK01001497.1_pt1 | contig 33804 bp, 32 predicted proteins | sample 1972571 | NCBI WGS metagenome assembly QWCK01 (sample SAMN09866710, study PRJNA288562) | Human gut metagenome isolate term2_stool, whole genome shotgun sequencing... | isolation source: gut | host: Homo sapiens | place: USA: California | reverse complement strand
ACTTTTTTATCCTTAATATAATCCAATAAAAGCTTACCTATGCCACATGACTGCATTTCATCAGAGACAAAAATACCTTCGATATATTCATCATTTAGTCCTATAAATCCTTGTATCATTTTATCCGCTTCAAACACATAGACTTCGGATTGTGACATCATTTCTTTCACTAATTCATAATTACTTTGTGATGATGGATATACTAACCCTTCAAAAGCTTCAAACTTCCATTTTTCAATGTTAATTATCCTCTGATGAATATAGCTATAATCATTCAGTTTTTCCGTATTAAATGACCTGTAGCTGAATAACGTTCTTCTCATACGTATCCTCTCCCTTTACTCTCGAACAAGCTTTATTATATTACACTAATTATAATAAAGCAGCCGCTTACCCATACTCCTTTACTTTCCTAATTGCATCTTTTGCACTTCTGCCCGGACGATAGCCAAAGCCGTCATCTGCAAACAGCGGTTCATAGATTGGCACTAACTGTTGCGTGATTGCCTGTTGGATGGTACGGTCTATCACCGTTGGTATGCCAAGCTTTCGCACACCACCGTCTGGTTTTGGAATTTCAACCCGCCTTACCGGAGATAGAGTATATTTTCCTCTGAGTATTCGGTTGATTAACTCCTGTCCCTGTTCCTTTAGGTATGGCAGGGCTTCCTCAATGCTCATTCCATCTATTCCTGCCGTCCCTTTGTTTGCCTTCACTCTTTTATACGCTCTGTTTAGATTATCTTTGCACAGGATCGCTTCCAAGAGTTTCGGCTGTGCACTGTCTCTTTCTTTCCATATCCGGTTGAATGACCTTGACGCTTTCGCATACCCTTCATGTTCCGCACTATCTCTTTGCAAACAGCCACTGTTTGTGTTTTCTATCATAATCAGTCATTCCTCCTTTCCCAGCCATACTCAAGACTCCTACTGATTCGGTCCTTCACCTTTCGGCTACTATGACCTCTGCTGACTTCTGTGCGTTCAGCACTGCTTTATACAGTGGTTACTCCTTTCGGAGCATACCGCACAGATCTCCCCGGGTACCACACGTTTCTTCCTCTCCATTCATCTGCCTCATTTATCACGCATGATTCCATGTAGTTATTGGGCTTTGACTTGGCTTGCAGCCTTACCCTCATGCATAACCTTATATGAGATTTCTGTTCGTCAGACCAGAGATTTGCTCGTGGTTAGTCTGTTCCCACATCCGACTTCCTTCAGATTCCACCTCACGATGGACACCCTTGCCTTCGGCTATATCCTTCCCACTACCGGGTGGATTCGGGACTTTAACCCGTTAGAAACGTGCGCCGCCGGGCGCACAAGTCAAAAAAAGAACAGATGATGCACAACATTTATACACCATCTGTTCTTATATTCCCTTTGTATCAAAGACCCAACATTCCTAAATTTTCAATTACTTTTTCTGATACATTCATCATATTTCTCATATATTGTTCCATATAACTCCAATCAGGTTTTCCGTCATCTTTAACCGGTAATAAAAAAGAAAAATCTGTTTTAATGTGTCTATTCAATTCATCAACAAATGCCTTATAATACAATCTACTTTCCTTAAAAATCATAGCAGAAATAAATTGTTTTACCCCAAAAGACATTTTCCATTTAGGAATAAGAACAACAACATTTTGGCTAGTGTAAAACACATCTGGTTGAATAAAACAAGAACCAAGATATTCTCCACCTAAAGACAATGTCATATTTCCAGCCTCATATGGTTCTACACCTTCAACTTTATCAATACGTGCCGTAATACCATTATTGTTATTAGCTCTCCCGACAAAGTTTACTTTTGGATTTAACTCCGTCATTTTAGCTTTATCCATCTTTGTTCCCATATCAATATCAAACAATTCATCATCATATAAATGAAATCTTTGCCACTGTGTTACATTAATAAGCTCTTTATTATTTTTAACTTGATTGAGTTTCTCAATGTACGTTTTGGATTCTTCCAAAATTTTTTTCATATATGATGACATATAATCACAGTCAGGTTCTCCATCATCTGTACAAGGAAGCATAATCTCGTCTGCAACCATTACTTCCTGTTTCCACTTATCCACATAATTATATTTAGTACTGATTGTTTTAATCAACGGTACTATAAACAGAGCTATCTCTTTAGTCATATCAAATTTAGGATACAACACGTTAACATCATCTGAGGCAAGAAAAGGTTGGTCCTGATAAAACGTCTCACCTACACTCCCGTTGTAACAAACAGTAATCTTATTTGCAGGATGCATGTTCTCGGTGTTTCCAACCATTGCAGTACAACCATTATTCATTGCAGACGAGCCTATAAAACGAATATTTCCAGTTTTCATGTTAGCCTTAGTCAAACGTGTCCCTTTAATAACATCAAAAATCTGACCAATAGCAAAACACTTCCACCTACTCGTATCAATTCTTGCCATCATTGTCACCGTCTTTCTGCATATTTACAGTTACAGACACATCATCAGAACTCACGCTACTCGAATACATTACCGTGTTCAACAACTTCTCACCGAATTTCTTTGTGTCAACACCATTTTGGAACATCAGATAATCCATTGCTGTTTTCCTGAAATCTTCTTCAAAAATTTCAAATGGCTTCTGTGGCATCTGATAAGATAAATGTTCTTCTGGTTTCACCCATTGACAGCTATCATCACCTGACTGTTTCATAACAATATCAACCCATTTATCTTCAATGGCTAACCATTTATTATAAATATCATGACGACCTTTATTTTTTACAGTTGCAAGACCATCTGATTCCATCCAACAAGCAAAAAATTCATTTTTGTCTTGTGGTGTTCCTGTTTCAAAAATAAAAATACTTGTTGTAACACCCACATTGAAAAATACATCCTCTGGCAATTTTATCACCTTACGAAGTCTGTGATGTTTTAAAATCCGCTTCATTTGTGCTTTTGATGCCTTTTCAAGTTTTTTATCCGGTAAAATAAAACCGCACATTGTATGTGCCGGAACATTATCAAGAACATTTTCAACAATCTTCATACATCCATACTTGTTCTCATATGGTGGATTCATCAAAACTTTTGTAACTTTCTGCTTTGCAATCCATTTTCCAGAAGTCTCCGTTCTTGCATCCATCTGCTCCAAATTTGTTTTTCCATCTTTATGTATAAGCATATTTGCACATGCTAAAGCATAAATTTCACGGTCAAATTCAATACCAAAAAGTTGAGAGCTTTTTATTTTTTTTGCTTTATCAGTCTGCAATCCACCAGCTTCCTGAATCATATTTGCCATAGCTTTTACAAGAAAACCACCTGAACCACAGCAAGCATCTAACACACGGTCATCTTTATTCACTTCAAGAATACGATACATAAAATCAGTTATGTGTTCAGGTGTAAAAATCTGACCTGCTTCTGATTTTTTCTTGTATCTATTGAACTCATTGAAAAAAATACCCATGACATCTTCACCACGCCACGCATCCGAGTTCAAGCAATCACTAATATCAGTGACCCAATCAATGAATTGACCAATTAAATCTTTTACTCTCTGTTGCTCTTTCGCATCTTCACTATCAACATTAAGATTCATTCTGATTTCTGAAAATACATCTGACAGTAAAGATAACTTTTGATTCTGTCGTTTGTCTCTCATCAGTTCTTTATTTAAGCAATTCAGAATAGCATTATGAAATTCTGAATAATCCATGCCTTTTACCATAAGCGCATCAAATCTTTTTGCTACTAATGCACATGCTGTAAAAATCATACGATGATATAGATTCTTGATTCCAAACTCAAAATGTAAGCAATTATTGATTTTTGCCGTTAACTCATATATGTACTCTTTATCAATGTGCTCTTTATTAAACAATGCCGTATAATATTCAAGATTCTGTAAAATATTGGAACCGTTACCCTGAAATTCAATTTTACCTTTGAATACTTTTGTATCATCACCGTTATACAGGATTCCAACGACATTACTATATTGTTCTTGTACAATTTTGACATTCTTTAAAACTTCATCTACTTGCTTATCCCCTAATGCGATATATGATGCCTTCGTTTCAAGAACAATAGCCGTATCCGCATGATTATCAGGTAAATACCAACCATCCGGTTTATCTGATACACCCGGAAAGCCTAATTGATTGAACGTAGTTATCTGACCAACACCAGACCTTACTCCATCTTTATCTTTAAATCCGAGAATATCTCGTGCTTTATCACGTACAGCATCCTCAGTTAATTTCTTTGCCATTTGTAAATACATCCTTTCTCTTTATTTCGTGGATATATGGATAACTCTCCAAGTTACCCACAAAATCTACTGCTACGGCTACTAATTCTGTAATTATATATTTATATAAATATGTTATTTGCAATTTTCATCAATCCACTGCATAAACAATTCACTTACAGTCGTATGATTCTGCATTGCATACAGCTTAATTTTGTCTCTATGATTTGCTGTAATTGCAAGTGTCATTGTTGCTCGTGGATTGTTCTTTGTATATTTCGCAGGTCTGCCTACACGTGATGTCTTTTCATCATCTTCTGCTTTTGCAACATACGCTGTACCGCTGCTTGCAGCCGCTTTCTTTGCAGCCTGTTCTTTTTCACTTTTATTTGCAAGTCCGCCCAATAATGCAGACATATCTTTCTTTTCCACAGTCATTCCACCTTTCATAATTATGTACTTTTGTATTTATATAAATATAACATACAATTATTCCTGTGGCAATCCAATCTGTAAGCGAATTTCATTCATTGTCTTGCATGTCATCAACGCTGCTTTAGAGCGTGGTGCATATTCTACAACAGACTTGCCATACACACCAGCTTTCGCAAATTCCTCAGACTGCGGAATAATTGATACATGACGACCGTCTCTTACAGTCTTGAACCAATCTTCAAATGCTGCTGCCGCATTGTATCTATTCCAAGCATTGAAAATGAACATTGTATCACTTGATTTTCCATTCTGTTCAATCAACTCTAACATTGTCTGCAATGTTGGAATATCTTTGTATGTGATTCTTGTAGGAATGATAATCAGGTCTGCCCCCCTGAATCAGCTCACCAAGATTATCAGAGATATATCCCGGTGTGTCTACGATGGCATAATCAGCATCATCAATCACTTTAGGCCCATGAATGATACCGCCCTGCCCGTCAAGGTCATACAAAGAATATTTTACGTCTGTTCTATCGAAACTAAATGCAAGTTCATCAACAACCAATGTCTTACCACAACCGCCTTTTTGATTCGCAATTAAAATTGTCTTCATAATCGTTCTCCTTTATTGTATTTTGTAATTACATAATTATTTATTTACACAATTATGTAATTACAAATTCAAGAGTGTTTCAAAAATTTTCAGCCTTGATACAGGAAAAATGGCAGAAAATCATAGAAAATAAGCATGGGAAATTTATGTCACATATTTTGGTCATAAATTTGGAAAAAAATGGTGCATAAATTGGACATCGTAAAAAATGAGACAAAAAAGTAGAAGCTGTATAAAAACTGCATAAACTTTTTTTATACACTGTAATACAGACTGCATCTACATCAGAGCATTTTTCTAAAATGTCTGCATAAACTTTTAAAAAAACTTTATTCAGCTCAAACATAGACCCCATCTGTATTACAGCAATTTGCATAAACTTTTCCGTAAACTATATATAGAATTTTTTTACAATAATACACTCAAAAATCATAAAATGTAGTATTTATCGGTATTACAGACAATTTATACATAATATCAAAATGATACAAAGTAATACAGGATGGGAAATGTTATGGTCATTCCTGCAAAAAGGCAAGTTGGAAATACTGCCAGATAGCAGGATGCAAAGCCTAAGCTCCGAGTCGCGGCGTACTGTAGAGTTAGTACCGACAGCGATGAGCAGGCTACAAGTTATGAAGCTCAGGTTGAGCATTACACAGAATTTATCCAAAAGAACCCTGAATGGGAATTTGCAGGCATATATGCTGATGATGGTATTTCAGGTACCAACACTAAAAACCGTGACGAGTTTAATCGCATGATTGAAGATTGCGAGGCCGGAACCATCGACATGATTATTACAAAGTCAATCAGCCGATTTGCCAGAAATACGCTGGACTGCTTGAAATACATCAGACAGCTCAAAGATAAGAACATCCCGGTATTCTTTGAAAAAGAAGCCATCAACACGATGACGCCAAAGGTGAAGTCCTGATTACAATCATGGCTTCACTGGCCCAGCAGGAATCACAATCCCTCAGCCAGAACGTAAAGCTGGGACTTCAGTTCCGCTACCAGAATGGTCAGGTACAGGTAAATCACAACCATTTTCTTGGTTACACCAAGGATGATGAAGGAAACCTTATCATCGACCCGGAACAAGCTGAAGTTGTAAAGCGCATTTACAGGGAGTACCTTGAAGGCTACTCAATGAATAAAATTGCAAAAGGACTTGAAGCTGATGGTATTCTCACCGGCGCCGGTAAAACAAAATGGTGGACGAGCACCATTAACAAAATCCTTCGTAATGAAAAATACATCGGTGATGCGCTTCTTCAAAAGACTTACACCACCGACTTTCTGAACAAAACCAGAGTAAAGAACAACGGTATCGTTCCTCAGTATTATGTTGAAGGAAACCATGAAGCCATTATTCCTAAAGATATCTTCTTACGAGTGCAGGAAGAACTGGTACGCAGGCGAGTAGTCAAGACCAGCGCCAATGGCAAAAAGCGCAGTTACAGCTGCAACCACTGCTTCGCTCAGATTGTAATTTGCGGTGAGTGTGGTGAAATGTTCCGCAGAATCCACTGGAACAACCGTGGCTGCAAATCCATCGTCTGGCACTGCCTTAGCAGGCTGGAACCTACCGGTCAGGAATGCCATGCAAGAACCGTCAATGAAACGGTATTAGAAAATGTGGTAGTTCAAGCCATTAACACGCTCCTTGGCGATAAATCGACCTATCAGGCACAGCTACAGCAGAACATTGCTAAAGTCATCAGAGAAGCACAAAAGAACACCGCTGATGGCATTGACGAGCAGCTGATGGAACTTCAAAAAGAGCTTCTCAAAAAAGCTAACAACAAAGAAGCCTACGATGAAATTGCTGACCAGATTTTCGAACTCCGCGAACAGCGTGAAAAATACACCGTTGACACCGCTGCCAGAGACGCACAGATTGCAAGAATTAACGACCTGCAGGATTTCATCAAGCAACAGCGTATCGACCTTGCTGAATTTGATGAAACCTTGGTTAAACGCTGGCTCAAGCAAATCACCGTCTGGGAAGACCACTTCACAGTGGAGCTAAAATCCGGACTGAAAATAGATATTGAAGGATAATGCCTATAGATAGACGCAAAAAGGCTCCCCACCACTGGATTGATTTCGGTGATGGGGAGCCTTGCTTAATTCTTCCAATTTTTCACTTTTTCTGCACCTTTCTCAAGCACATCTGAATAATTCTTATCCGACATCATTATATTTTTTAGCTTATTCTCCATTTCATCGTCCACGATAAACTCTGCATCCGCAGCACATTCTAAGCCTTCTTTTAAGATTTTCTGCAAAATTCTATCATCCAAACATATCTCTTGACTCAATCCTATTAAATATACTGAATAAAACAATATCGTTGCTTTTTTATTACTTGATTGTGGATTCAACCTTATCTTTTCATGGCCTTCGTAAAATATTTCATTCACAAATCTTTTTATAGACTTTTTTTGCAATGTAGATGCCTGAGTAATGTTTTTTAATTGATTAAGGAATATATCGTTCACTTTTTCATTTGGTCCTGTTGCATCTTCATCTGCACAAATAAAATATTTTATCAGATTGAACAATATTGGATATAACTCAGCATTAGGAATTGGCTCAATTTTTTTTGGAATCATTATAGACACTCCGTTTACAATTCCAGCGCTCACAAAATTTTTTGGAGCAAGTATATCAAAGAACTTCTGTTGTACTTCATCAAGCGAATGATGTATTAATTCTCTCCTCGAAGAATCCGTTCTTAGTTCTGTATACAAGAAATTATTACTGCAATCATTAGGTTTATTTTTAGTAACAATCACTCTATATATCAGCAGTCCGAACAAGGAAATTATTACATCTATTTCACCATTATTCTTTTCAAACGCCAAAAGAACATGGCTCCCCAAATTAACTTCAGCATCAATCATTTTGTAAATTTCCATCTCTTGGATTATACTCACTGGATTTGCCCCAGTTCCTGTGGTAATGAATTTAACTATATCCTCAAACTCATTATAATATCCAGAAATATTATTTTTAGAGCAATACCATTCATATGCAATTTTGGATAGCATTCTGTACATTGCAGTATCAAAAAAAATTGCATTATTTATCTTGACCTTTTTCTCTAATTCAATAGTGTTAACATCAAGAGGATGCACCTTACTTTCATCTTTTGCTATTTTTACAGCTTTATCATAAGAACTAATCATCTGCGTATTATCTGATGATTTAATAACTCTTCTGTTGAATATTTCATTATCTCCATGTAGTTTCAAATTGTAATCTGTACCCTCTATAGTAATAACTGCATCGTAAGAGGCGTAATTTTTTCCTTTACTCGATTTAATATCAAGTTCATTCGTAATAAAAGCTAATGCTTCTATTACCTTACTTTCAAACATATCACTAAATCTATTATTGTGTTCGATTCTACATACGTTATTATTAAAAATTCGTGCATTTGTCAATGCATCAGGAATTATATCTGATTCAGATAAATCGTGATTTTTCCCACAATATATACATTTTTGTTCCATCTACCAACAGTCTTCTCCACAACATCTAATCCACTGCCTGAAAATGCCCTTAGTATCGAGTTGCCGGATTTGTTGTCAACTTTTTTCCTTTTTCAAAAATCACTTCAAAATCCCTGACATCTAATCCACTAACTCAATTTGCGTTATCTAATCCGAGGTCACAACCTGACACACATTTTCGCAATAGATATGTTTCCGTATAATATGGCCGGACTTTTTCATCAGTCAAACTACTAATCACAACTTCCGAAAAAGCCCGTAAATACGCTACTTTTCGCTATTTATTTTTCTTTCCTAGACATCAAGCAGACCGTCTCAACATGCACCGTATGCGGAAACTGATCCACCGGCGTCACATCCTTAAGTTCATATCCCTTTGCTCTTAAGAACTTCACATCCCTCGCAAGCGTTGCACTGTCACAGCTTACATACACGACTTTCTCCGGCTGCATATCCACGATCGTCTGAAGCAGGGATTCCTCACAGCCCTTTCTCGGCGGATCGACCACGATTACATCAGCGTGCGCCGTCTCTCCGTTATGTGTCTTTTCATATTCTTTATAATATTCCGGCAGAACTTCTTCTGCCTTGCCTACATAGAATTCCGCATTCGTAATATCATTGATCTTCGCATTATTCCTTGCATCGTCAATGGCCTGCGGTACGATCTCTACACCGTATACCTGCTTTGCTTTCTTCGCAAGGAACAGGGAAATGGTTCCGATTCCGCAGTACAGATCCCACACTGTCTCATTGCCTGTAAGACCTGCATAGTCCAGTGCCAATCCGTATAACTTCTCTGTCTGGACCGGATTCACCTGGTAAAATGACAGAGGGGAAATCTGATACTTGATCTCACCGATATAGTCTGTGATGAACTCCTGCCCCCACAGAAGGCGGATCGTATCGCCCATGATCACATTCGTCTTCGCCGTATTCGAGCTGAGTGTGATGCTTGTCATGCCCGGAATCTGTCGGAGACGTCCGACCAGATCATGGCAGTGCGGAATGGTCTTTCCATTGATGACCAAACACACCATGATCTCATCCGTTTTAAATCCGTAACGGAGCAGCACATGGCGCACCAGTCCCTTATGTTTCACTTCATCGTATGCCGGAATTTCAAATTCTTCCATAAAATCCAGGATACAGTTCAAGATCTCTTCATTCACTTCCACACCAAGTACACAGTCTGTATTCCCGATAATGCTGTGCGTTCTGCCGGCATAGAATCCGGCGGTCACTCTGCCGTCTTTGTCTGTCCCAATCGGAAACTGTGCCTTATTACGGTAGCGGAACGGCTGCATTCCTTCCCCGTCCATACCGACAACCGGGTGCATGATCTGATCCAGAAGTTCACCCGGAACTTCTCCGATCCGCTCCAGATTGCCGCGTACCTTAGATTCTTTAAATGCAAGCTGTGCCGGGTACTTCATCTCCTGTATCTGACATCCACCGCATTTTCTCGCCATCGGACAGACCACTTCCTCTACGCGGTCTTTCGACGGAGTCAGGATATTCATCAGGCGGGCATAGCCGTAATTCTTCTTGGCTTTCATAACCTTTGCCTCTACGACATCCCCTATAATGGCATCTTTGATGAACAGTGTATACCCGTCCACCTTGCCGATGCCTTCTCCTCCGACTCCGATATCTTCAATTTTAACCTTTACTAATTCATTCTTCTGCATCATTAAATAACTGTCTTTCTGATATTTGATTCAAACAGGCGGTTATATCCCAGCCAGTCATTACCTTTTTTATCTTTGAATAACTCTGTCAGGGTCTGCATCTTCGCATCTGCATTGTCGGCAAGATTCAGAGCCATCGCCTCGGCAAGTGCCGGTTTCTTCGGGGAACCGTATTCCAGTTCTCCGTGATGCGCAACGATACAGTGTTTTAATTCGTTCGCAAGTTTCTCCGGAAAATCCGGGATATTGCGGACTGCATCTCCGATCATCTCCACACCGATCACGATATGTCCCAGAAGCTGTCCTTCGTCTGTGTAATCATTTTCCGGGAAAGATGACAGTTCCTTCGTCTTTCCGATATCGTGACAGATTGCCGCCGTGAAAAGCAGATCCTTATTCAGGATCGGATATGCCCCTGCCATGTAATCACAGAACTTCACAACACTCAGTGTATGTTCCAGAAGTCCTCCGGCAAACCCGTGATGTACCGTCTTCGCTGCCGAATGTCCCTTGAAATTACGGATAAATGTCTCGTCTTTTACAAAATAATGATCCAGTACTTGTCTCAGATACTGGTTGTCTACTTTCTTAATGTATCCAAGCAGTTCCTCATACATGCCATCTGTACTTTTCTCTGTTGTCGGCATATAATCGGCCGCGATGTATTCGCCTTCCTGCACCTTTCTGATCTGCTTGATATTCATCTGCAGATTATTATTATAGCTGATGATCTCACCATATACCTCAATGAAATCCAGCTCATCATAGTCTGCGATCCCGCCGGAATTCGGATCCCATACTTTTCCGTCCAGTGTTCCGGTCTTATCCTGAAGGATCAGATTATCATACGGTCTTCCGTTTCTGGTCTCCGCCGAACGCTTTCCTTTACACAAATATACATTTCTGATTGTTTCCCCTTCGTGAAGGGTATTGATATATCTCATCTTATTTCCTCTTTCTATATTCTATATCTTTATTTTACAACTGTCCCGGCACCAAAGCATCCATCCGGCAGGCTATTCCTTACTTCCGACTGTCACGTCAAAGGAAATGTCCACATAACCACCGGATCCCTGTCTCTGTCCTTTGAGTCTGATCTTACTGCCGCTTTTCTGGTCCCGCAGTACACTCTGGTAGGCTGATAGTGATGTTATCTTCTTCCCTGCTGCCTCCGTAATGATATCTCCACTCTGGATCCCTGCTGCCATTGCCGGTGAATCCGTCTCTACGGTCCGGACATACACGCCTTCGGGAATTCCCTGCGCTTCGATCTCTGCCGTCACATCCAGTCCACGGATGCCGATATATGGCACCGCCTGACCGTTGGATAACAGTTCAATCTCTGATTTCAATCCTGAGATTCCATAACCAGTCACCAGTTCTTTGCTGCTGTTTCCGGATATGCCCTGGTCAATAATTCCAACCACTTCGCCCGACAGGTTGATGATCACACCTGTCCCGTCCTCTGCCGCACCAATGTCTGTACAAAGAAGCGGATAACTTCCGTCATCACCGTCCAGTTCATTTCTGCTGCTCGCAATTGTTCCGAATCCAACCGCTCCCGCATAACCGAACGGTTTTCCGAGAACCACCGCAGCATCTCCTTTCTGTACCGAACCGGAACTGCCAAGAGTTGCAATACTGATCTGCTGCCATGTTGACTGCGCGATGCTGCTTTTGGCTACAGCATAGATCGCAAATCCAAGACTTTCATCCTTCTTCTTCACAGAAGCCTGCTTCGTTGTCCCATCCGCGAATCTGATATGGATCTCTTTTGTATCTCTTAATATAGAAGTCTTTCCGTATATCAGAAGTTCCTGTCCATTATCCGCAATGATCAGTCCGGACACACTGTTCTTATTATCATAAGATTCTTCCGTCCAGTCCTGCTCTCCCGAGATACCGATGACCTCAACTACCGATTTTGCAGCTTCGGATGCTACTGAATTCATTGCTTTCTGAAGTTCTCTGTAACTATCAATGCCAAGCGTCTGTACTGTACTGTCATTGCCGGTATCTGCAGTGGTTTCATCCGACTTTTCTTCCTCTTTTTCTTCCGGTATTACAACTTCCTGTGAATCTCCGGGAAACTTTTCATCAAGCCATGGCCTGAGCGCAGAAAAACTAATGCAGGCACACACACCGAACGCCACTCCAAGTCCTGCGATCCGAAGCAGATCTTTACGGTACTTTTTCCCGCGGCTGTTCTCATCTTTGATTGTTTCCTGCATAAATAAATACTCTGATTTTTCAGTTTTATTTCTAGGTTCGCCCTGTTCATTTTTCAGATGTTTCTGCTCATCCATCAGCTCTTCCGTCTCCTTTACAATCCTTTTTATAGTATACCGTATGGAATGGGAATGTTCAATATTATCCTTTTCTTTATAGCGTAAATAAGGTAGAATAGTTACTGACCAGAATTACTGTACATACAGTAACATAGAATAGATCCAGGTGAAAAACATGAATAAAAAAACATTAACGAAATTAGAGTATCATAAAATTATTGACATCTTAATAGAACAGGCAACCTCTTTCGGCGGCAAAGAACGCTGCAAAAGATTGAAACCCATGACATCTCTTCCGGATATCAATACTGCACAGGAACAAACTGCCGCCGCATTTACCCGTATCATCAGAAAGGGGCGTCCTTCTTTCGGAAGCTGCAACCCGGTCGGGGAATCTTTAAAGCGTCTGGAAGTCGGTGCAGCTCTTGGAAGCGGGGAACTCCTGCGCATCTGCAAGCTTTTGGAAAATGCAGGGCAGATCAAAGCCTACGGCCGTCATGAGACTGTAGACGATGCGGAAGATTGTCTGGATATATTTTTCCAGCAGATTGAGCCGCTGACACTGATCAGCACCGAGATACGCAGATGTATCATTGACGAAGATGAGATCAGTGATGATGCCAGCAGCACTCTGAAGCAGATCCGCCGCTCCATGAACCAGATCAACGATAAAGTACATTCTACCTTATCTTCTCTGGTCAATGGTTCACTCCGCACCTATCTGCAGGATTCGATCATCACAATGCGCGGGGACCGCTACTGTATCCCGGTCAAAGCCGAATACCGGAGCCAGGTATCCGGTCTGATCCACGATCAGTCTGCCACGGGCTCTACCCTGTTCATCGAACCAATGTCTGTTGTAAAACTGAATAATGACCTGAAAGAACTTTACGGCAAAGAGCAGGAAGAGATACAGATAATCCTTGCACGCTTAAGTGCCGATGTCGCAGAATATACAGAGTCCATCCGCACCGACTATAAAATCATGACGGAACTGGACTTCATTTTCGCAAGAGGGAACCTTGCAATTCTTATGAACGCAAGTAAGCCTGTCTTCAATACAAAGGGAAAAATCCATATCCGCGAAGGACGTCATCCTCTGTTAGATAAGAAGAAAGTCGTTCCGATCACCGTCACTCTCGGTGACACTTTCGACCTTCTGATCGTAACCGGACCAAACACCGGCGGTAAGACTGTTTCCTTAAAAACGGTCGGATTATTTACCCTGATGGGACAGGCGGGACTTCATATCCCTGCACTGGACCGTTCGGAGCTGGCTCTTTTTGAAAATGTATATGCCGATATCGGAGATGAACAAAGTATTGAGCAGAGCCTCAGTACCTTCTCCTCTCACATGACGAACATCGTCTCGTTCTTAAAACATGTAGATGAACATTCTCTGGTGCTGTTCGATGAGTTGAACGCAGGAACCGACCCTACTGAAGGTGCCGCTCTCGCAATCGCCATCTTAAGCTATCTCCATCAGCGAGGGATCCGCACCATGGCAACTACTCACTACAGTGAGCTGAAAGTCTTCGCTCTTTCCACACCAGGTGTTGAGAATGCCTGTTGTGAATTTGATGTCGAGACGCTCAGTCCGACTTACCGTCTTCTGATCGGTATCCCGGGAAAGAGTAATGCGTTTGCCATCGCAGGAAAGCTTGGCCTTCCTGATTACATCATCGATGATGCCAGAACACACCTGACCGAACAGGATGAATCCTTCGAAGACTTGTTGACCGATCTCGAGACAAGTAAGCGTACTATCCGGAAAGAACAGGAAGAAATCGAGCACTACAAACGTGAGCTGGAACGTCTCGAAGAAGAGACCCGTCAGAAACGTGACAAATTAGAAGAACAGCGCGACCGCATCATCCGTGAAGCCAATGAAAAAGCGCATGAGATTCTGGCCGATGCCAAGGAAACCGCCGATGAGACGATGCGTAACTTCCACAAGTTCGGCAAGGCAAATATCTCCGTTGCCGAGATGGAAAAAGAACGTGAACGTCTCCGCAAGAAAATGAATGCCACACAGAATTCCATGAAGACGGATGCGAAAAAACCGAAAAAGACTTACAAAGCCAGTGATTTCAAGTTAGGTGAATCCGTTAAAGTACTCAGCATGAACCTGACCGGATCTGTCACTTCACTTCCGGATGCCAAAGGGAATGTCACCGTGCAGATGGGAATCTTGCGCTCCACAGTCAATATTTCCGATCTGGAGATCATTGACGAAGCGCCGGCATATTCATTTACCGGAAGAACTCGTCAGACCGGCAAAGGTAAAGTTAAAATGGGCAAATCCCTTGCGATCAGTCCGGAGATCAACCTTCTTGGAAAAACGGTCGATGAGGCGGTTGCCGAACTGGATAAGTATCTGGATGATGCATCGCTTGCACATCTCAGTTCCGTAAGAATCGTTCACGGAAAAGGTACCGGAGCCTTAAGAGCCGGCATCCACAAATATCTAAAGCGGCAGAAACATGTCAAATCATTCCGTCTTGGGGCTTTCGGCGAGGGTGACGCAGGCGTAACCATTGCCGAACTGAAATAAAACAAAAAATGCATCTGCATATGGGAGGCGTATACATCTATGAATAAACAGAAAATACTGATCGTCGATGACGATGAAAATATTGCCGAACTGGTCTCTTTATATCTGGCCAAAGAATGCTTTGATACCATGATGGTCCACGACGGCGAACGGGCACTGATTGCCTTTGATACTTACAAACCGAATCTGGTCCTTTTAGATCTTATGCTGCCTGGTATCGATGGATATCAGGTCTGTCGTGAGATCCGCACCAGATCCAACACCCCGATCATCATGCTCTCAGCCAAAGGCGAAGTATTCGACAAGGTACTTGGTCTTGAACTCGGCGCAGATGATTATATTATGAAACCGTTCGATGCCAAAGAGCTTGTTGCCCGCGTAAAAGCTGTTTTACGCCGCTATCAGGTTGGTTCAAAACCTGAGACCCCTCAGGCAGATAAGGGAAAATGTGTCGAATATCCGGGAATTGAGATCAATCTGACTAATTATTCTGTCATTGTTGACGGACATACCGTTGAGATGCCTCCGAAAGAACTGGAACTTCTTTATTTCCTCGCGTCTTCTCCAAATCAGGTCTTCACCAGAGAACAGCTGCTGGATCAGATCTGGGGTTACGAATACATCGGCGATACCCGTACCGTAGATGTTCATATCAAACGTCTCCGCGAGAAGATCAAGGATCATAACGGCTGGAGTCTCAGCACCGTATGGGGAATCGGTTATAAATTTGAAGTAAAATAACAGCGGGTAGATATCATGAAAAGTACATTATATTTAAAATTCATATTTATCTATATCATATTCGGATTCTTAAGCCTTTTTACAGCCGCAACGCTGACAGAGAATCTGGTCCGTACACCGATCTTTAACCGTATAAGTAACAGCATGTACCGGGAGGCTACGATGGTTGCCACCAGCTATCTTCCCGGTTATTTTTCCGGTGAATTGCAGGAATCTGATACACAGATGATCTTATCCGGGATTGAGACCCAGCTGGATGCCGCAGTCTGGTTCGTTTCCAGGGACGGTAACATGATCGCTTCCGCTCATTCCAGTGAGTACCCATCCGCTCCGGACACGATCAAGGATTTTGATCCTGCCGAATCCGGAAGTGACCGTTCACAGACCGGTGATTATCACGGATATTTCGACAATGATGTCATCACTGTGACCGTTCCGGTAACTTACGGGTATTTTCCAAAAGGTTATCTGATGATCCATCAGTACACTACCGTCGTTGATACTATGACGGATATATTGATGCGTGGTGTGTATATCACACTCATCGTGATCTTCCTGCTCTCGTTCATTATCCTGCTGGCATTCCATTTCCTTGTCTACCGCCCGCTTCACAAGATCACCGAAGCTGCAACACAGTATGCTTCCGGCAATCTGGAGTATGAGATTCCGGTCACGACCGAAGACGAGATGGGTTATCTGTCTGCATCACTGAACTATATGTCTTCACAGCTTCGTGATATGGAAGATTACCAGAAGAAATTTGTGGCAAATGTATCCCACGATTTCCGTTCTCCGCTTACTTCCATCAAAGGGTATGTAGAAGCTATGACAGACGGAACTATCCCGCCTGAACTACATGAGAAGTACCTGAAGATTATCTTATTTGAAACGGAACGTCTGACAGACCTGACACATGATCTGCTGACATTAAATGAATTCGACACCAATCACCTGCTTCTCAACCGGGAGGTATTCGATATCCACGATATGATCAAACACGTGGCGGCATCCTTCGAGGGAGTCTGCACCCAGAAGAAGATCTCTATTGAACTGGTCTTCGCAACAAAGCATCTGAATGTAAATGCCGACAAACGTAAAATCCAGCAAGTCTTATACAATCTGCTGGACAATGCCATTAAATTCAGCGATCCGGATTCTATTATTACCATCGAAACAACAGACCGCGGTGAAAAAGTATATACAGCAGTCAAAGATAATGGAATCGGAATTCCAAGGGCAGCACTCGGAAAAATCTGGGAACGTTTTTACAAAAGTGATCTCTCCCGCGGGAAGGATAAGAAAGGCACCGGTCTTGGACTTGCGATCGTGAAAGAAGCGGTGCAGGCACATGGTGAGAACATCACTGTAGTGAGTACGGAAGGGGTAGGAACAGAGTTTTCATTTTCACTTCCGAAAGCTGCAGGCTAATGTAACAGGGAATTAGCCCTTATCTTCCAAAAAAGAAAGTCACTTCTGCTCATATTCACAGAAATGACTTTCTTTTTTATTTTGTATAGAGTATCTTCTGCACTTTATCCGTCTTCAGATTCTCTTTTGTCACCCAGGTATATCCGGTATTCACTACAGCTTCATTTCCCATATCAAGAGAAGCTCTTGCCGCAGCCACCACGGTTGCGTATCCCATGCCGAATGGATTCTGCACGATCAATCCATCAACCGTACCGTCTTTCAGATCCTGGATCTCATCATCATTGGCATCAAAACCGATCACTTTTACTTTTTTCTCCATTTTATTTCTTTCCAGTCCATCAGCTGCCAGTTTCACAGAATCACCGTTTGCCGCAAAGCAGCCGGTGATATTCGGATGTTTGGCAAGGATGTAATCGACTACCTGGTCTTCTGTAATACTGTCTGCAGCCACTATATCTTCTCCGGTAAGCTGTCCATCCGGAAGTTCACTGTCTTTTGGACGGTAAGTTCCGGCATTGATCTCGTCAGATACTGTCTTCTGCATATTGCTCAATTCATCCATGTGATATACATTTACCACAGAAATATTCGGATGGTTTGCTGTCAGTTCATCCGTCACCGCTTTTTCTCTCTGAAGAGCAGCCTGTGATTTCGAATCCTGAATGAACAGAACTGCTTCCCCGCTGTCTCCCATCTCTTCTGCCAGTCTCTGTGCTGCTTCTGTTCCTGCAGCTACATTGTCCGTCGATACATCCGCAGCCACTCCCTGATAATCAGACCCGGAATCAAAAGTGACAACCGGGATCTCGCTGTCTGTTGCGAGATCAAACTGTACCTGGCAAGCCTGCAGATCTACAATTGAGATTCCGACCGCAACCGGATATCTGTCCAATTCTTCATCCAGAAGGTTCACCTGATCATCCACATTATCTGCTTTATCCGGTGCATTATACGTTACTTTTATCTTGTCTTTTCCTGTATATCCAAGGCTTGCATTCAGATCCTCTGCAGCCTGTGTCACGCCTTTCTTTACTTCGTCCCAATACTGCGTACCATTCGCCTTTCCTATAATAGAAATGTAGTCTCCCTTTTTCAGCTTCAGTCCGTTTGTATTATTATAAGCCGCCGGACTGATCAGGTCTAATTTGCCCTGATATTCCTTCTCTTCTGTCTTGGTTGTATTCTTCTCTGCTTCAATCTTCTTCTCTTCATCCGTTGCTTTCGGTGTCTGCTGACATCCGCATACAAGCAGTGCCGTACCAAGCAGCATAGCAATGATTCGATTTCTTTTCATTTTCCTCTCTCCTATATCCGGTATCATTTCTACCTGTATTATATTCTACTCCTATTTTCACTTCTATTTTTCTTATACTTCATCAGCATTCTATACTATACACCAAAACGGTGAAAATTTGTTGAATTTTTTATTGAAATTTTTCTTAATTTTAACCGGGATTTACCAAAAATTCAAAAGAACGTCTCTTTTCACCACCGAATATGCTTTTTCACAACAGTATCTGCTAACGCAAGTTAGTTATGACTAAACTTTTATGTATTTCCAAAAAAACATGTAATTTACTTGTTTATTTCAGCTTTTTGTATTATGATATGGACAGAGACAACGAATTGGTTTATGTCTAGAATTTAAACTCAAAGGAGGGTATAATACTATGGCACACGTAATTGGTGATGAATGTGTAAGCTGTGGATCTTGCGAAGCTGAATGTCCAGTAGGAGCTATTTCTCAGGGAGCAGAGCATTATGAAATTGATGCTGACGCTTGTGTAGATTGTGGAGCATGTGCAGCTCAGTGTCCAGTAGGAGCTATTTCTGAAGGCTAATCATTCGAAATAAGAAGCATATACAAAGAACCTGCCAACAGCAGGTTCTTTTGCATATTCAGGCAAACTCATGCGCAGTATTTATGTACTGCGCATTTTTCAACATTTTTGTTTCCCTCGACGGATTCTGACGAAATCGGTGCTTTCCCCTGTGCTATGATACATTTACCCATAAGGGACAAGTATTATAATATAAGGGGGTATCTAATGTGGGAAATCATACCAATGCTTTGAATACTTTAGAACAGATCAAACGCGAGACCAAAGATGATGCCAGACTATATGCATGTATCAGGGATCTCTACGAACAGGGTGTCTCCCTTTCCGATCTCAAAGCCCTGATCCCGGATATCAGACGGACCAGGGAACAGCTTCAGTTAAAACGCATGCTGCAGAATAACAACGAAGTGCTTCTCAACATGTTCAGCCAGGAGATGACATTTCTTCTGGATGCAAAAGAACGCCAGGAAGAGCTGGAATTCAAAAAACTGGACCAGCTGATCCGCCAGCAGCAATCCTTCCGGAAAGCTTCGGCCGATGCCGGTCCAGTAAAAAAATTAAAACGAATCTTCCTGTCTGCTTAGGTTCGCAAACTTTGTGTACTCACCTAACCAGGCCAGATTAACGGTCCCTACCGGACCGTTTCTTTGTTTTGCGATAATGATTTCTGCCTGTTTTTTGAACTCTGAATCTTTGTTATAGTATTCATCCCTGTAGATAAACATTACCACATCCGCATCCTGCTCAATGGCTCCGGATTCACGGAGATCAGAAAGCATCGGCCGCTTGTCCGGCCGGCTTTCTACCGCACGGCTTAACTGTGACAGCGATACAACCGGCACATTCAGCTCTCTGGCAAGTCCCTTTAACTGACGGGAAATGTCTGAGACTTCCTGCTGTCTGGATTCGGAACTCTTTCCTACACTTCCGGTCATTAACTGTAAGTAGTCGATGATGATGATATCCAGTCCGTGCTCCAGCTTATATTTCCTGCACTTTGATCTTAATTCCGAGATGGAGATACCCGGTGTATCATCAATGATCAGTTTCGACTGACCGATCACACCTGCTCCTTCAATCAGTTTCTCCCAGTCGGAATCTTTCATATTACCGGTTCTGAGTGACTGTGCATCTACCTGTGATTCCAGTGAGAACAGTCGGTTTACCAGTTGTTCCTTTGACATCTCAAGACTGAAGATGGCAACCGCTTTATTCTTCTTGAATGCCATATACTGTGCGATGTTCAGGACAAATGCCGTCTTACCCATGGACGGACGCGCCGCGATCAGGATAAAATCTGACGGCTGGAAGCCGGACAGTTTATAATCCAGATCGATGAATCCGGTCGGGATTCCTGTAACGGTTCCCTTACTCTTAGATGCCTTTTCAATCTTATCCAGCGCATTCAGGACCACCTGCTTGATCGGAACATATTCGCCGGTCGTTCGTCTCTGTAATAACTGGAACATGGATTTCTCGGTCTGCTCCATGATAGACTCCAGAGGTTCTTTTCCGGCATAGCACATATTTTCAATCTCTTCATTCAATTTGATCATCTTACGCATCACAGATTTGTCTGCCACGATCTGTGCATAATATTTCACATTCGCAGAAGTCGGCACTGCTGTCACCAGGTCTCTGACAAATTCCAGACTGGCAATCTCTGCCGGTACATCTTTTTCCTTCAGTCGTTCCTGCAAAGTAATCAGATCGACTGGTTTTCCTTCATTGAACAGTTCGATCATCGAATCAAAGATCACTCCATATGACGCCTGATAAAAATCATCACCACTGATGATTTCTCCTGCAGTGGTGATGGCATCTTTATCCATAAGCATGGCGCCGACAACAGACTGTTCTGCTTCGATGCTGTGTGGCATGACTCGTTTGATGAGTGCTTCTTCCACGCCTGAATTCCTCCTATGCTTCTTCTTTTACAACAACTTTCAGCTCAGCCGTTACCTTTGGATGCAGCTTAACCGGAACCGTATGTGTTCCCAGTGTTCTGATCGCTTCTTTTAACTGAACTTTCTTCTTATCAATTGTAAGATCCATCTGTTTTTTGACTTCTTCTGCAATCTCCTTTGAAGATACAGAGCCGAACGCTCTGCCGCCTTCACCCATCTTGATCGCAACTTCAATCTTTCCTGCTTCGATCTTTCTGCCAAGTTCCTGGGCATCTTCATACTGCTGCTGATCGATCTTGTCATCGTTCGCTTTCTTTAATTTCAGGTCATTTAAATTCTTTCCGTTAGCTTCTACACCTTTATTTTTCTTTAAGATGAAGTTTCTTGCGTATCCGTCGCTGACGTTTACGATCTCTCCCTTTTTACCAAGTGACTTTACGTCTTCTGTCAAAATAACTTTCATTACAAGTCTCCTCCTTCTATCATTTCGTCAATCACCTGTTTTAAGCAGGCTACCGCTTCATCCATATCAGTATGGTTAAACTGTGCACCGGAAGCGTTCATATGACCGCCTCCGCCCAGACGTTCCATGATGATCTGTACGTTAACTTCATCGATCGAACGTGCGCTGACGTATATTCTTCCATTATATTCTGTTAATACAAATGATGCCTTGATCGCACTGATGTCCAATAATTCATTTGCCGCCTGTGCCCCGATGATCGTCGGGCTTTCAATGTGAAGATCCACACCCCTTGCAATGGCAAATTTGTTACGGTACACTTCTGCACTGCTGATGATCTCCGCTTTTGCCCTGTAAGATTCCATATCATCACGGAACAACTTTCTTACCAGCGTAATATCTGCACCAGACCTTCTCAGGAATGCTGCCGCCTCAAAAGTACGGACTCCGGTACTGTTCACAAAGTTGTTGGTATCGATCATGATGCCGGCATACAGGCTGCTCGCCTCAATCTTCGGGATCTTAATCCCATCTACAATATACTGCAATACCTCTGATACCATCTCACAAGCCGATGAGGCATATGGCTCAATATAAGATAACAGCGCATTATCAATATTGTCACTGCTCTGTCTGTGATGATCCAATACCACGATCGTCTTCGTTGTCTTCAGAAGGTCCTCACACTCTGTCATCATCGGACGGTTCGTATCTACAACGACTACCATTGAATTCTCGTCTGCCATATTCATCGCCTGTGACGATGTCAAAAACAGATCATCCGGGTAAGCCGGATCTTGTTCGAATAATTCATATAAAGGCCTGAGCGATGCTGACACTTCATTGATCACAATATAAGCACGTTTCTCCAGTGCCAGTGCCGCACGATAGATTCCCATTGCCGCACCGAACGCATCCACATCTGTCAACTTATGCCCCATAACGAATATCTTATCTTTGACCGTGATAAATTCACGCAGTGCCTCGGCTTTTACACGCGCCTTTACACGGGTATTCTTCGCTGTCTGTTCTCGCTTTCCACCATAATAGGTAACACCGTGACAGTCCTTGATCACCGCCTGGTCGCCGCCTCTTGCAAGTGCGAGATCGATCGCTACACGCGCATAGTTATAACTCTGTGCATAAGAATCGGAACTCAGTCCCAGACCGATACTAAGTGTTGCCGGAATTCCATTTCCGATATTTACGGACTTTACATCATCCAGCAGGGAGAACTTATCTTCTTCCAACTGTTTAAAATAAGACTTTCGGATGATAATGAAATACTTATCATTCTCCAGCTTCTTGACGATTCCGTCAACTTTTGCAATATACTGGTTGATCTTACGGTCTACCAGAGCCATCAGAAGTGACTGTCTGACCTCTTCCACAGTGTCGATCACTTCATCGTAGTTATCGATGTATACCAGGCCTGCAACCATTCTCTGTTCTTCATTTTCCCTGATCGTACGGTTCAGTTCTGTAACATCCTGAAGATATACCGCAATGAAATATTCCTTCTCCTTCGGCAATTCCATAAGCTGTTCCGTATCGCTGAATCCCTCTACCGATACTCTGCGCAGTTCTGCCTGGTATTCCTTATCATCATAATATACTTCCATCGTGACCTTCTGCTGATCCTCTTTTGGAAATATACTCCGGTTCAATTCCGGAATGTATTTACTGATGTAAGCTTCTCCTTTTGGCTTTCCGCCCAGAATTGCTTCGAATTCGTCATTCATCCAGACTGCTTTCCCATCATCTAACAGAATTGCATAGGGAATCGACAGTTCCCTCAGCAGCGTATTCTGGACAATGCCATACTGTGCAGCAAATTCCACGAGATCCTTCATGATGATATTCTTACTGTAAAAATACAGTCCGCCTACCATGATGATATATATCAGCACGAATACGGCCATCAGGATTCCCGCTCTGTGATCCATCTTATACACCCACAGATTCATTGCGATCAAGAGCAATCCCATGATTGCCGGCCACTGAATATAAAGCTTCAACTGGCCTTTCAGCTGCACCTTTCCATTTTCATTCTTTTTTTCCATGATTCTCGCCTCTGTTCGTGAGTCTTACTCACTACTTTTGCAATACAAAATGCCTCTGGCATCTCACACTACACTTTACATACGTGATGATTATACCATTTCTTATCATAAAAAGAAAGATGGGAAATCTTAACGTTCTGTTAAGTGTTCCCCATCTGTCTATGTTTTTATTTCTTAAGTTCCTTTTTCATTTATGCCTCATATCCGTTAGGATTCTGTGACTGCCATCTCCATGTGTCTGCGCACATCTCGTCCAGACCTTTTTCTGCTTTCCATCCAAGAACTTTCGCTGCTTTTGCAGGATCTGCATAACACATTGCGATATCTCCTGCTCTTCTCGGCTTGATCTCATAAGGAATCTCCTTACCACATGCTTTTCCAAATGCTTTTACCATATCAAGTACGGAATATCCCACACCTGTTCCAAGATTAATCACGTCAAGTCCAGGATTGCTGAAGATATAATCAATTGCTTTCACATGCCCTTTTGCAAGGTCTACTACATGAATGTAATCGCGGACTCCTGTTCCGTCCGGTGTATCATAATCGTCCCCGAACACACCCAGTTTTTCAAGCTTTCCTACTGCCACCTGCGAAATATATGGCATCAAATTATTCGGAATTCCCTTTGGATCTTCTCCGATACGTCCGCTTTCATGCGCTCCGACCGGGTTGAAATAACGAAGCAGGATGACATTCATATCCGGATTTGCCTTCTGTACATCTGTCATGATCTGTTCCATCATAGACTTTGTCCATCCATAAGGATTCGTGCACTGTCCCTTCGGACACTCCTCTGTGATCGGCATCTCTTCCGGACTTCCGTATACAGTTGCAGAAGAACTGAATACAATATTCTTAACACCGGTCTGTTTCATAACATCCATCAGTGTCAGAGTTCCTGTTATATTATTACGGTAGTACTCTAATGGCTTCTGTACGGATTCTCCGACTGCTTTCAGTGCTGCACAATGGATAACCGCATCTACGCCTTCTTTTTCCAGCATTGCCTTCAATGCAGCTTCATCCATTACATCCCCTTCATAAAATGTAATCGTCTTTCCGGTAAGCTCTTCTACCCTTTTTAAAGATTCTTTAGATGAATTACAAAGATTGTCATATACAACCACTTCATATCCTTCATTCAGAAGTTCCAGTGCCGTATGACTTCCGATATAACCGGCTCCTCCGGTAATTAATATTTTCTTGGCCACAATAGTACCTCCTAGTTGTTACTATACTTTTTCACGATTTCGTTCATAGTATACCACTTTTGTTCCATATCTTCAACAAGCTTGAACTGGGTACGGCATCTGTCAAGATTATGACCTTCTCTGTGTATCCTGAAATATTTATCTCCCTGCAGATAATCCGTAAGGAAACGCATACCACATTCAAATGTCATCGTCTTTGCGCCCATCGGCATCAGCTCGATCTCCTTAGCTGTCAGCTTTCCGTCACATCCTTTTAAAAATCCTTTTGTATACAATTCAAATAATTCCATACTGCAGGATACTTTCGTAAGGTCTGTCTCATCCTCCAGTGCCGTACTTGCACCGAAACGGATGGAATCCCCGAAATCATTCATCGCAAGCCCCGGCATAACTGTGTCCAGATCGATCACACAGATTCCTTTCCCGGTCTTATCGTCCAGCATAACATTATTCAATTTTGTATCATTGTGTGTAACACGAAGTGGAAGCTCATGCCTGTCCAGCATTTCTGCAAAACAATTAGCAATCTCTTCTCTTTCGAGAACGAACCGGATCTCTTTCTCTACAGAAGCTGCTCTTCCCATAACATCTTCTTCCACTGCTTTCTTAAACAGCGCAAACCGGTTTCTCGTATCATGGAACTTTTCTATCGTCTCATGCAGTGTCTCCGCCGGATAGTCAGACAGCAGACTCTGGAAATTCCCGAATGCCACCGCACTTTCATAAAACTGCTCCGGCTTCTCTACCAGATCATAGGTACTTGCATCGGTAATAAATTTATAAGATCTCCAGTAATCTCCCGTAGAATCTATGTAATATGGTTTCCCATCAACCGCCGGGATTACATTCAATGTCTCACGTTCCGGATCTCCGCCATTTTCTATAATCTTCTTTTTCAGAAATGACGTTACTCCTGTGATATTCTCCATGACTTCTACCGGTTTTGGAAATGCCGTAGAATTCATTCTCTGAAGAATGACTTTGATTCTTCCCATCTCGGCAATCTCGAATATCAGAAGAAATGTATCATTGATATGTCCGCTTCCGTATGGACAGTCCTTTACTAATGTTCCTTCATATTTAAAATGTGCAATCGCTTCATCTCTTTGTTCCCGTGTTACAGGATTCATTTATTTTTCCTCCCAAAGATGCTGCGGGTACAGTCCTTCGTCTTTCATTCTCTGAATGGCTGCAACCACAACCGGTTTATCTTCTTTATAAGTTACTCCATACCATTTATCTGCGGATTTCAGTACCGATACTGTTGCTTTGTCCTCTGCGAGAAGATTACTTACTACAGTTGGCAGGAAATACTCGCATTTCATAGGATTCTCCTGCAGTCCTTTGTCAAGAAATGCCGGGAATCCAGCTTTGATCTCTTCTAAGATGCTCTTTGTAAATCCCCACATATTCATAGATACCGTTGTATCATCCGGTACCTGTACCCATGTGTTACCGTCGTCTTCTGTGTATGCAACGCCGCCGTTGTACTTTTCGATTCTGGTACGTTCTGTTACGGATATCAATTCTCCATTCTCATTCGTCTCGCATACACCTCTGGATACATATCCGTTGTCCGTTACCGTATTGGCAAGATGATATCCAACCATTGTATATCTGTACTTATCATCATCTGCATGTGTAGACAGATAATCATAGATGAGCTTGAATGCTTCTACTCCATAATAGTCATCTGCATTGATCACTGCGAACGGTCCGTCAATCTCATCCATACAGCTATATACAGCATGTGCTGTTCCCCAAGGTTTTACACGTCCTTCCGGTACTTCATAGCCTTCCGGAATGTTGTCGATATTCTGATAAGCATATGCTACGTCCATGTATTTTTCCATACGTTTTCCCACATGCTCTTTGAACTCTTCTTCGATCTCGTGTTTGATTATGAATACGACCTTCTCAAAGCCGGCTCTCTTTGCATCATACATGGAAAAATCCATGATAATATGTCCGTCATTGTCTACAGGATCTAACTGCTTCAGACCTCCGTATCTGCTTCCCATTCCTGCTGCCATGATCACTAATACTGGTTTATTCATTATAATTACCTCCATGTCTTTAGGATCTTTCGTTTCTAGATTCATTGTAGTATAACTATTTCCAGAAATCTTTATCCTATTATTTTCTTAATTTGCATTATTTATGTGGTTTAATTGCCATTTTATTATGTACTGTTTTTCATCTTCTGGCAATCCCCTCTACCCAAATATTAGCGTCCGCTTTAATTTGCATGAAAAGTATAACGATACGGCAATGAAGCTCTGTCCTGATACAATTCATGATTCAGGATCTCCCAGAGATCCTGGATACTGTCTTCTCCTTCTCTTACATCATCAACCACAATTCCTTCTTCACTGTTCAGCAATTTATCCGCTTCTTCAAGTCTTCCTGTCTTCACAAGCCCCAGTGCATAATAATATTGCACCCGCCCGATGGATTTCATATCTTCATCCATAACAGCATACTGCTGTAAAATTGCCCTATATGCTTCGCATTGACTCAGAATTTTAAGTCCTTCTTTCTGATATGACAGACAGTGTCTCTTAAGTTCCATTCCTCTTTGTGCATACAATGCCGCAAGATTTTTATTTCCTTCATGAATACTTAAACATGCCAGTCCATGCAGTGCCCATGCGTTCTCCTGAAGTTTCAACGATGTCTCATACATTTCTTTTGCAATTTTATCATTTCCTTTTCGGAATTCAAGAATTCCAAGATGATAATATGCATACCAGTTTTCATAATTCGGTGCTAGTGGTTTCAGCGTCGTCTTTTTCAGATAAGCCAGAAATTCTTCTCCATTCCAGAATGCATCCGGTTCTGTCTCTGGGTCCGGACAATGAAGCTCTCCTGTCTCAAAAAAATGTTCCCACTTTTCCATACTTTCCGTTTTCTTTACAAATTTCAAATGACCCGTTCTTGCGTACTCTTTGCGAAATGCACCATAACCACTTCCCGGAGTAATCAGTTCTGCCTCTGTTAATGCCATCTTTTTTGTTTTCTTCAATTCTTCTTCCAATTTCCCGATCAGCTGAGTTTTTTGCAGATAGTCTGTTATGTATCTTTTTCTTTCTTCAAATGATTTATCATATATCTCTGCAGTCAGTTCTTCTGAATATGCCGGTCCGTAACATTCCATCCATTCCCACGCAGTGTGTGGTGCCATCGGAATACATCCATACTGTGTCTTTCCAAGTCCCGCCTGGATTTCTACATAGCGCCCTGCATCTTTTGTCAAAAACTCCTGCCAGTGATCAGATGCTGCATTACTTCCCCATGAAAACAGTTTTCTTCCTTTCAGTCTTCCTGTCGAAAACTGTAAAAGCCCTTTTCCGTTTTTATCTACATTTACAATATATTTCGGCTCGTTTTCCGGGATATTAAAGAAATAATCAATACTCCGTGGAATTTTCTGATAATCCGAAACATCCACACCATCCACTTCTGGCAAAGATACTTTACGACATTCAACACCTGTTCCTGCATATGCTTCTGATGCAGGAACTGTTATATGTCCCTGTTCATACTCCGGAACCGCCATATTGCTCCACCAATACATCGGAATCACTTCCGTACTTTCATTCACTATTCTCATTCTACATTTCAAATATGAAGAATCATCATCCAGCCAAAAATCCATCTGCCATGTTACCCCTCTGATTCTTTCATACTCATACATTCTCAGTACCGGTTCTCCTTCATCGGTATGTGTCTCTGCAACATATAATGGTTCTGTCGTATACGGCTGATGTCCTATAATGCCAAGATTCCATTCCACACCTCCCGAAAACCAGGCATTTCGTACCGCCAGGTTACTGAACTGTAATACGTCATTCGTATAAAGCAGATTCCTGTTTTCATTTTTATCCCAAAGTTCCCATAATCTTCCACCATAATCTGGAAGAAATACTGCCTTGAGCTGATTATTTTCCAATACTGCCGTACGAATTTGCTTTTCTTTCAATTGCCTTTTGTAATTATTTCTCTGACGGTATGGATAAGAATCCGCTACTTTCCCATATCCTTCATAAATTTCATCTGTTTCATCCAAATAGAACTTTAACGAATTCTGCAGAATCCGTTCTCCAAGAAGATCTGGTACACATGACTCTTCTCCCAAATCTGCTGCAAGCATATTTTTCCATTCAAATCTTAATTCTGACATAATTTTTCCTTTCTTCGCTTCAAATAAAATCCACAGGACTTGCCAGTGGCAGTTTCTCCCGTATGCTTTAATATAAAAATGAAGCTGTCAACCATGACTACCTCCTTACATGGTATAACAGCTTCACCACCTTTCTACTACAAGGTTCTCTCTATCCCTTGATTCCTCCCGTTACTCCACCTATAATCTTCTCTGATAAGAAGAGATACAGAATAAAGGTCGGCAGGAATACAATAACAACTGCTGCAAACATTCCTGCCCAGTTGCCTGTATACTGCATAGACTGGAGCATTCCGTACAATCCAACCGCTACCGGCCGTAATGTATCGTTGTTTGCAAAGATCAATGACAGGAAATATTCATTCCAGATATTGATAAAATTGAAAATCGTAACTGTGACGATTCCCGACTGAGCCATCGGGAACATAATCTTCCAGAATGTCTTCGTTGGAGGACAGCCATCAATTGCAGCAGCCTCTTCATATGTTCGAGACAGGTTCGAGAAGAATGTCAGCAGAAAAATTGTTGTATATGGAATGTTGATTCCAATATACAGAAAGATCAATGTTACTTTGCTAGCAAATACACTGTTCAAGATTCCAAGATTGGCAACGATACTAAACAGCGGAAGCACGATCATGGTAATCGGAATTCCCATTGCCGATACAAAACTTGTCTGAATAATTTTATTTCCCAGAAATGTGAATCTCGCCAGTATATATGCTGCCGGCGCACAGATCAGGATCAGCAGGAAACATGATATCAGGGAATATAACATTGAGTTCATAAAGAACGTTGCCACACCACCAGATCCCCATGCCTGTATATAATTTTCAAAATGTAGTCCTGTAGGAAACTTTAATGCTTTTCCTGCGAAAATATCAGTTGTTGTCGAAAGACTCGCTGCAAGAATCCATCCAAGCAGCATAAATGTGAAGATAACCCACAAGATGATCACGATATATCCAGGAGCCAGTTTCATTTCTTTTTTCCAGTTGATTTTCTGTCTTACTTTTTTTTCTTTTTCCATAACTGCTCCTCCTTTCTAAAATTCAAGATCATCATCTTTGATCAATTTGTTACAGATTGAGAATACGATCACTACACATACGCACAGAATGATACCGATTGCAGCTCCATATCCTGCATTTCTCTCTGTCACCGCATTACCTGCGCCAAATGTATGCATATACATATACTGTACCGGTACGATTGTTGCCTTATCTGCCGTAACCGTTGAGAACAATTGCGACCATACAAAGAATGCCGCCGTACTTACTGTCCACATTGTAATATTTGTTTTAAATACACCTTTTAAAAGAGGCATTGTCATATAGCGGAACTGCTGCGGTTTATTCGCACCGTCAATTGTTGCCGCCTCAAAAAGATCCGGGCTGATTCTTTCGATTCCACTCATCCAGATCAACATATGATATCCTATCATTCCGAAGCAGTATGCAAAAAGCAATGCCCAGAACTTGTGATCGGAATCCAGCCATGGAGTTTTCGCAAGTTTGTGTAATCCAAGCGAATCCAAAACACCCTTTAAAAGTCCGAATTTAGAACTGTATACATACTGCAGCCACATGGTTGCAAGCGCTACCGCACTTACGATATTCGGAAGATAGATGATTGCACGGAAGAATTTCTTCCCGCGTATTCCACTTGTCAGAATTACTCCGAATAACAGGGACACCGATAATACGATGATTCCACCCAGTGCCCAGATTTTCAAAATGTTCATCATTGCTGTTTTAAAGATCGCTGTCGTAAACAACTTCTGGTAGTTGCCCAATCCAACAAATGTCCACCATTCCATTGTATCCGTTACTGACTCGATCTTATACATACTCATCATAATGGTTCTGATAATCGGATACAGGAATACTATGAGGAAGATGATTACTGCCGGGGCAAGAAACCCAACGATCATTTTTTTATTCTTCTTCACGTATATGCCTCCTTTTACTAAAATATGGTGGCCGCGTAGTAACCGCCCTGCCACCATATTGATCACTATCTAGTCTCTTTTCTTTACTGTCTGATTTTACTGTCCTGCTGCTTCTTTCATTACTTTGATGAATCCTGCTGCGTCCAGTTTTCCTGAAGCAAGTTTCTGTGTGTTTTCCTGAAGCACAGGTGTGATATCATTGTTGCTTTCTACGCCTGCTGCCCAGTCATAGAAAGTTGTTGTTGCATCGAATGCTTCTTTTACTCCTGCGAGTTCTGTCGGCCATGCATCTGAATTGGCTTTGTCAGTTGGGATACAAAGAGCATCTTCTGTCATCTTCTTATCGTACTCACCTGTTGTAATGTACTCGATAAGCTGGAATGCTTCGTCTGCCATCTTAGAATCCTTGTTAATTGCAAGTACCTGGTTTGCAATGTTGTTAGCTGTATTATCATCTTTTCCGTCTGGAACTGATGGATAATTGAAGTAGCCCCATTCAAGATCCTCTGCTACAGAATCTTTTGCTTCATTCGGAAGCCATGATCCGCAGATAACAATTGCTGCATCACCAGGAGCGAATTCCTGATTCTGTCCTGCCGGATATTTGTTTGTTGCGATATTTTTTGAGAAATAACCTTTCTTAGCGAAATCAGCAAAACTTTCTGCTGCTGCTTTAACTTTTTCATCATCCCATGTTACAGATTCGCCATTACATTCTTCTCCTGTTACCAGAGCTTTTACTCCATCCTGTCCGATATATCTTGCAAGATGATATCCGATGAATGATGTCAGATAAGCATCATCTGCTGTAATTGGTGTAATTCCTGCTTCTTTTAATTTTGCACAAGCTGCATCTAATTCTTCCCATGTAGTTGGTACGGATTCGATTCCTGCTTTTGTAAATAATGTCTTATTGTAGAAGAAACCAAAGATAGATGGCTGATATGGAATGCTGTGTAATGTATCATCTCCATCATGTGTCTGACCATATGCATTACGTGCAATCTTGAACAATGTCTCGTTACCGTGCTCAGATTCATAATCCTTAGCCATATCTTCCAGATCTAATAAGTATTTTCCCCAACTTCCGTTTACACGGTTAACATCTTCATCAAACAAATCAATCTGCTGTTTTGCGCTCAAAGCCGGCTCCAGTCCCTCTCTCTGTCCGGTACGTCCCTTGAACTGTACATCAACCTTAACACCAGTATCTTTTTCATACTTACTGATAGCTTCCTTGATAACCTTTGCCTGTGGTTCATCCTCACTCCACATAGCCCAGTATACAAGTTTGTCCCCACCTTTGCTGCTTCCACTGTCTGAACCTGATTTGCTTCCGCATCCTACAACCAGTGAAGCTGCCATTGCCACGCACAGAAGTGCGCTCACAATTTTCTTTTTCATAACACGTTTCCTCCTATTTCGTATCGTTTGTTGTTAAATCTATTCTAATACAAATTTGCACAAAAATCTTTGTCTTATAGAACTCTAAATTTGCACTATCTGCATTAGTTATTTGATTTTTGAACAAATTTATTGTATCATATTGTATAGATTTTACAAAGTATTATTTTCGCAGACTTGCTTTTATTCATAAAATGTACTGTAAAACATACACGCAAAGGAGAATAAGCATGGCATACTATGGAGTGAATTTACATAATTCTATCACTTTAGGACGAATCTTCAGTATTCATTATTTTGAATATATGAGTGATTTCAGCTTTGAAGGAGAATCTCACAACTTCTGGGAGTTTGTCTGTGTCGACAAAGGCGAAGTTGATGTAACCAGAGGAAAAACGCATACGATATTAAAAAAAGGAGATCTTGTTTTTCACAAGCCCAACGAATTTCATAATGTTAAAGCGACCGGCAATATTGCGCCCAACCTGGTTGTTATTTCTTTTGAATGCCATGATGATGCCATGTACTTTTTCAATGACAGGATCTTGCGGATCGATGAGACAGAGCGCAATCTGCTTGCCGACATTATAATAGAAGCCAGACGCTGTTTTGACTGCAGACTGGATGATCCTTATCTACAGAATATGCCTTTAAAGGATTCCAATACATTTGGATCTCAGCAGATGATCAGACTCTATCTGGAACATTTTCTGATCCACCTGATTCGCCGCTATTCCAATCCGGTCGTCCTTCAGAAAAAACTTTCAAAAGTAGATGCCCCCAAAGCTACAAAAAGTAAAAGCGATGCCGAAGTTTTCAATCGTGTTACCGACTACCTGGAAAGCCATCTGAATACACATGTTACCATTGATCAGATCTGCAAAGACAATCTGATTGGACGTTCACAGCTCCAAAAGATTTTCAAAGAACATTGTGATCTCGGAATCATTGAATATTTTTCAATGCTGAAGATCAATGCTGCAAAAGAATTAATACGTACCAAGCAATTAAATTTTACTCAGGTTGCAGAACACCTTGGATATACCTCCATCCATTATTTTTCCAGACAATTCAAAAAAGTGTCCGGAATGACTCCTTCGGAGTATGCATCTTCGATCAAGGCTATGGCGGAGGGGGAATTCAAATAATTTTTCTTGGGATTTAATTGGGATTTAATTTATTAACTGGGAAGCGGCCTCTCGGTCCTTGAAGGAAACAATAGATAAGGCTTCTTGTTCAGGTTCCATACCATAAGA
>QWCK01001495.1_pt1 | contig 33821 bp, 28 predicted proteins | sample 1972571 | NCBI WGS metagenome assembly QWCK01 (sample SAMN09866710, study PRJNA288562) | Human gut metagenome isolate term2_stool, whole genome shotgun sequencing... | isolation source: gut | host: Homo sapiens | place: USA: California | reverse complement strand
GTTATAGAAGGTCAGATACTAAGATTTCCCAAGAGGCCGAGCGAAACGAAGGCCGATTGGCAGAAATCGACAGTGAACGCCCTACTTCCTTCCCCAAGATATAGAAGGAAAGGGTGAATATTGGGGATGGTGTAAATATAAATTTACCCTATATAAATATGTTCCGGATTGCAGAACGGGCGGCACAGCCGTCGATTTCTAGCTGCTCAAGCAAAGCTTTCGCAGGAAATCTTGGCATGAGACCTGCCACGAAATCGAAGATTTCGGGCTAGGGCTTCAAGGGTCGCCCCTACATAGGAAATCAAAGATTTCGGGTTAGCTTAGTATCTTATCTATAGCAGGGATGGTCGCTTGCTGACAAATCAAAGATTTGAAACGCCGCGACCTCTTCCAGACCTAACTTGGCGACGAAGGAGCCTTAGTAGGTCTTATGCAACCAATTGCCCAAATTTTTAATTTGGCTGCAATTGTCTGTGAACCTACCTACGATTCGGCCTTCGCTTTGCTCGGCCTCATCGGGTTAGGTCATTAAAACTCTGCCAATACTTCTCCCAGGGTCCTTAGGCTTTTGGTCTTATATTTTTTCTTAAGTTTTTCCTGGAGGGGTGGGGTGTAGATTTGGTCGAAGCCCATCCGGCTGGCTTCTTGGATTCTGGCTTCCAGGTTGGGGACGGGTTTGAGTTCGCCGGTAAGGCCTACATCGGCCAGGAAGATGGTATTGGCTGGGATGGGGGTGTTTTTCAAGCTGGAGTAGACGCTCATAATCAGGGCCAGGTTGGCGGCGGTTTCTCTCAAGGGGATGTTGCCGGTGGTTTTGACGACGACATTTTTATCGGTGAGGCGTTGTTTGCCTCTTTCTTCCAGGATGGAGATCAGGGTTTGGAGGTGTTCTTTCCGGACGCATTCGCCAATCCGTAAGGGATAGGGGGTGAAGCTCCGGCTCACCAGGGCTTCGACTTCCACGACGATGGGTCTGGTGCCTTCTCTTAGGACGGTTAAGGCAGACCCGGGGACTTCTTCTCCGGGATCTCTTTTGGTCATAAAGTAGGCGGAGGGGTTGTCGATGGATTGGAGGCCGTCTTCTTCCATGGAAAAGAAGCCCATTTCTCCTGTGGACCCGAAGCGGTTTTTGCTGGTGTAGAGGGTTCTTAGGGGGTCGCTGGAGTCGCCTTCTATGACCAGGACGGTGTCTACCAGGTGTTCTAGGGACCGGACTCCGGCCAGTTCATCTTCCTTGGTCATCTGGCCTACCATAAAGACCATCCGGGGTCTTTTTCCCTTGGCCAATTCCAGCATCTGGTTGGCGCAGGCCATGGTCTGGGTAGGGGTGCCGGGTCTGGAGGTGTAGTCTTGGCTTTGAAAGGTTTGGATGGAGTCTAGGATAATGAGGTCGGGGTCGATTTCGGCCACGTCTGCTAGGACTTGTTCCAGGGAGTTGGTGGAGGTGACCCAGATGTTTTCGGGGATTTCTTTTAGGATCCTTTGGGCTCTTTGGTAGATTTGGGAGCTGGATTCTTCTCCACTGGCATAGAGGACCTTGAGGCCGGCTTGGGCGAAGTCGCTGGAGACTTGCAGGAGCAAGGTGGACTTGCCGGCGCCGGGTTTGGCTGTCAGGATGCTGATGGAGTCGCGAACGACGCCTCCTCCCAAGACGCGGTTGAATTCTTGGATTTGGGTTTTATAGCGGCTGGTGGTGCTGACCTTGCTCTCTTGGAGTTTTTTGGCCCGGGCTGGTTTGGCCTTGGCCTTGCCAGGGCCTTGGGGGGCCTGGTCTTCTTGGATTTCCTCTTCGAAGCTGTTCCACTCTCCACAGGATGGGCACCGACCCAGGTAGCCTATGCTGGTATAGCCGCATTCTTTACACTTGTACTGGCTCTTGACTTTCTTCATCTTTTCCCTCTTGGATTTGGATTTCTTGACCTTGGACGCTGATATGGAAGGTCCGGTCTTGGTCTTGGTTGGATTCTAGGATTTTATCGGTTAGGGGTTCTTCTACGAGTTTTCGCAGGGACCTTTCCAGGGGTCTGGCGCCGTATTGGGGGTCGTAGCCTTTTTCGGCGATAAAGGGGGCCAGGCTTTGGTCGAAGTCTACCCGGGTTCCCACGTCTTCCAGACGGTCCTTAAGTTCTTCTAAGAGTCTTTCTACGATGCTTTGGACTTCTTTTTGGCCCAATTTGTTAAAGACGATGACTTCGTCAATCCGGTTGAGGAATTCGGGCCGGAAGAGTTTTTTCAATTCTTCCTGGATGGTTTGGGTCATTTTTTTATGGTCTTCTTGGCCTTCTTGGCCCAGGCCGAAGCCGATGGTGTTTTGTTTTTTCAAATAGGCGGACCCGGCATTGGAGGTCATGATGACGACGGTGTTTTTAAAGTCTACGGTCCGGCCTTGGCCGTCTGTCAGGCGGCCGTCGTCTAGGAGTTGGAGGAGGAGGTTAAAGACGTCGGGATGGGCTTTTTCGATTTCGTCAAAAAGTAGGACGGAATAGGGCTTGGTCCGGACTTGTTCGGTTAATTGGCCTCCTTCGTCATAGCCTACATAGCCTGGAGGGGACCCTACCAGACGGCTGACGCTGTGTTTTTCCATGTATTCACTCATGTCAAAACGGAGCATGGCGTCTTGAGACCCGAAGAGTTCCTTGGCCAGTTGCTTGGCCAGGAAGGTCTTACCCACGCCAGTGGGGCCTACAAAGAGGAAGGACCCAATGGGTTTTTCGGGGTCTTTCAGGCCTACCCGGGCTCTTTTGACGGACTTGGCTATGGCCTTTACGGCGGCTTCTTGGCCCTTGACGACCTTGTTGATGTTGGCTTCCAGGTCAATGAGTTCCTTGGATTGTTCCTGGCTGATCTTGGTAATGGGGACACCGGACCAGTCGGCGACAATTTCAGCGATTTCTTCTTGGTCTACCACCATCTTGCTCTTTTTGCTTTCCTTGTCCCAAAGGTCTTTTTCTTGGTCTAATTGGGCCTTGGCTGTTTTTTCTTGGTCTCTGAGTTTGGCAGCGGCTTCGAAGTCTTGGGCATCCACGGCTGCTTGTTTTTCGTTTTTATATTTTTCCAGCTTCTTTTCCAAGTCTTGGATGGAAGAGGGGCTGACCATGGAGTGGACTCTGAGCTTGGAAGCGGCTTCGTCAATGACGTCAATGGCCTTGTCGGGCAGGAAACGGTCGTTGATGTAGCGGTGGGTTAATTCCACTGCGGCTTCAATGGCTTGGTCTGTGATTTTCACTCCATGATGGGCTTCGTATTTATCTCTCAAGCCCTGGATGATGGTGATGGAGTCTTCTTCTGTAGGCTCGTCAACATAGATGGGCATGAGGCGCCGTTCAAAGGCTGTGTCTTGCTCGATGTAGCGGCGGTATTCGTCTATGGTGGTGGCCCCGATCATTTGCAGGTCTCCCCGGGTCAGGGCGGGTTTTAGGATGTTGGAGGCGTCCATGGCTCCTTCGCTGGCGCCAGCTCCCATGACGACATGGAGTTCATCAATAAAGAGGATGGCGTCTTTTTCTTCTTGGACTTCTTCCAAGAGGCCCTTGAGGCGTTCTTCGAAGTCGCCTCGATAGCGGGCTCCAGCCAGCATAGCCGATAGGTCTACCGAGTAGATTTTTTGCCCCTTGATGATTTCTGGGACATTGCCGGTGGCCATTCTTTGGGCCAGGCCTTCTACGATGGCAGTCTTTCCTACTCCGGGTTCTCCGATGAGGACGGGGTTGTTTTTCCGGCGCCGGCTCAGGACCTGGATGATGCGTTGGATTTCTTCTTCCCGGCCAATAACGGGGTCAATTTTGCCCTTTTTGGCCACGTCTACCAGGTTGCTGGCGAATTTTTCCAGGTAGGATTCTTCTCCTTCTTGTTTTTCGCCTTGGGGGGCTTGTCCTTGGCCCATCATGGTTTGGATGCCTTGGTAGATGGATTTTTCCAATTGGTTGGGGTCGATGCCCATGTTCCGCATGGCCAGGACGGCTACCCCCTTGCCTTCGCTTAAAATGGCCAGGAGGATGTGTTCTGTGGACACGTAGCCTTGGCCAAAGGACCGGGCGATTTCAAAGGCAATTTCGAAAATTCGCTTGGTTCTTGGGGTGTAGTTGGCTGTTGGGGCTGGGGTCATTTCCTGGGGTATGAGGTCTAAGATTACTTTTTTAAAGGACTCATAGTCCAGGCCGACTTGGGCCAAAAGGGCTCCGGCTCCTTGGGTCGGGTCCTTTAACATGGATAAAATTAAGTGTTCTGAGCCTACATAGTTATGGCCTTGGCTCTTGGCTTCTTCTTGGGCTCGGATGATCATGGCTTGGCTTTTTTCTGTAAATCGTCCGTACATTCCCATTAAAATCCCTCCTTCATCATTCGCCGACAGAGGCCAGCCCGGTGGATATCTCTGGATTCTTGGTCCAGCCGGGCCTGCTTTTGGATTTGCAGACTGGCGTTTTGTAGGCGAAACATGGTTTCGTATATGTCTAATTGGTTTTCTTGCTTGATAATGGACAGGTCAATGCCCAGTCGGATCATGGACAGGCAGTCGCACATTTCTTCATAGGAAAGGATGCGAGCATTGCGGAGGATCCCAAAGGACCGGCAGACCCTGTCTTCTAATTTAATTTTTTCTTGGAAATAGAGTTCTTTTCTCTTGGCTTCTTCCATGGAAACTATTTCTAAAACGGCCTTTTCCAGGCGGTGGATATAGTCTTTTTCGGTAAAGCCCAGGGTTTGTTCATTGCTAACCTGGTAGATCCCCCCTACGGACTTGGACCCTTCGCCATGGAAGCCTCTTAGGACTAGGCCCATCTTGGCCAGGCTTTTGTTGAGGCTTTTCAGGCCACTGATTTCCAAGGCTGGCAGGTGGACCATGACGCTGGCCCTAAGGCCGGTACCCACATTGGTGGGACAGGCAGTTAGGTAGCCGTATTGGCGGTCATAGGCAAAGTCCAGGTCCTGGTCCAGGGCTTTTTCTACCTCCAAGAGCTTGGAGTAGGCTTCTTCCAGGGCCAATCCCGGCAGGATGGCTTGGAGTCTCAAGTGGTCTTCTTCCAAGACCATGACGGAAACTTCCTTGTCCTCTCTTAAAAAGAAGGAGGCTCCCTGGGTTCTCTCCATCATGCCAGGGCTGATCCACTGTTGTTCAACAAAGTGGAGCCGGGACAAGAGGGAAACTTGCTTTAGGGGGTAAAAGGTATAGGTCTCGGGCCAGCTGTCAATGGCGTCATGGACTTTTTTTGTAATTTCTTCCTCTTGGTCTGGGTCCAGGGCCTCGGTAAAGGGGTAGTCCTTTAGGTTTCGGGCTAGGCGGATCCGGCTGGTGAGGATGATGTGGGTGGAATCGTCTTTAATTGGATTCATGGGCCTGCTCCTTTAAGCCATTGATTTGGTCTCTTAAGTCTGCTGCTTTTTCGTAGTTTTCTTCTTGGACAGCCTGGTCCAGCTGGGCCTTGAGGTCCATAATCTGCCGGTCTCGGTAGACTTCTTCCTGGAAGGCTTGGGGGATTTCCCCTTGGTGGTGGTCTTGGCCGTGGAATTGCTTGATAATCCTATTGAGGTCCGGGCCAAAGGTCTGGTAGCATTGGCTGCAGCCCAAAAGGCCAGTGTCTTTGAAGTCCTTCCAAGTGGTGTGGCAGTGGGGGCATTCCTTGCCATGGGCTTCTTCCCCGGAGTCTTGGATCATCATCTCCAGCATGGCTGAAAGGACTCCTCCCAGGCCTTCATCCACGATCTTGCTGATGCCCAGGTCTTCTTTCATGAGTTCTTCCAGACAGTCTTGGCAGAGCTGGAGTTCTTTTTGTTGGTTGCCCATGCTAACCAGGTAGGATAGCACTGCAGGTTTTTTCTGGCAATGTTGACACAACATTTTAAACCTCCTTATTGAAAACCAGGAGGAGGATATTTTTTAAAATATCTCCCCGGACCTTGTTCTTGTCTTGGGCCCCTTGGAGGGAGGCATCGGACAGGGCCAGGTCTAGAATTTGCCTTTCCCTGAGAGAAATATGCCCTTGGTTATATAGGGACCGTAAAATATCTTTCGACCGGAGGACGGTAATCCCATCTTCTACTTCCTTGGCATAGAGGGAAAAATCATCCGTCATGTCTACTTCCACAATCCGGATATAGCCTCCGCCACCCCGTCTGGATTCTACAAAATAACCCTTGTAGGGGGTAAAACGAGTGGTTAAAACGTAGTTGATTTGCGAGGGAGCACAGGAAAAATGCTCCGCCAAAATGCTTCGTTGAATTTCCACAATCCCATCGCTGCTTTCTAAAAGCTTGATTATATATTCTTCTATTGAATTGGTAAGTTTTGCCATAAGATCACCCTTTGACCATCTTTGTCCTTTAAGTCCTAACAATCTGTCTTTTTTCTTATTTTACCATATCTTTTAATCTATATCAAGCCTATCCACTATTGACTTAAAAGCAAGAAAGAGACCCAGCTGGGTCTCTTTTTAGTCTTCCATATAGGCTTTTTTTATTTTTATTTCCTTCATGGGTCGGTTTTGGGCATCGACAGAGGCAGCAGCAATGTCATCCACCACGTCCATCCCTTCTAGGACTTGGCCAAAGACGGTGTGTTTGCCATCTAGCCAGTAGGCGCCACCTAGGTTTTCATAGGCTTCCACCACTTGGTCTGGATAGCCCCCTTCTGAACCCAGAGCCCTCATTTGCCGAATGATATGGGGGTCAATAGCAGATCCTTGGACGATGAAAAATTGACTGCCATTGGTCCTGGGACCGGCATTGGCCATGGACAGGGCTCCCCGAAAGTTTCGGTAGTCGGTGTGGAATTCATCTTCAAAGGGTTTACCCCAAATGGATTCTCCTCCCATGCCTGTTCCCGTAGGGTCTCCCCCTTGGATCATAAAGCCGTCAATAACCCTATGAAAGAGGATGCCGTCATAGTAGCCTTCTTGGATGTGGCCAATAAAGTTTTCCACAGCCTTGGGGGCTGCTTCTGGGAAGAGGCGGAATTTAATCCGGCCTAGGTCTGTTTCAAGTACGGCAATTTTTTCGCCGTCGGTTTTTTGTGCAAGTTGTTTTAAGGTCATAATTCTCCCTCCTGAGCAATTCTACTGACATACTTACCCATATTTTTGGAAAAGTGGTCAGTTTGTTTTTGAAAGTAAAAATAAGTGGCCACGTGGAGAATCCCCTTGAGAATACTGGAGACACTCATGGCAACCCAAATTCCGTTGACTCCAAAGGCTGGCATCAAGACCAGGGCCAGGGGAATCCGAAAGAGGTTAAAGACTGTGGCAATGATAGCTGGGTACTTGGTCAAGGCCAGGCCGTTTAAGGCTCCGGCTGTGCCGATTTCCAGGGTCATAAAGATTTGAGAAAAGGACAAAATCACCAGGTACTGGCCTCCATAGTAGGCAGTTTCCAGGTCCTTGGGCAAAAAGAGGCTAAAGAGGTTTTGCCGGCCGAAAAAGAGGAGCAGGGTGGAGGCCAGGCCGAAGCTCCCTACAATGGCCATGCCCGTCTGGTAGCCCTTGTGGAGGCGGTGGAATTTCTTGGCCCCATAGTTTTGCCCCATAAAGGTGGTCATGGCTTGGGAAAAGCCCTCGGCACTCATCCAAGCCAGGCTTTCCAGCTGGGACCCGATGGTATAGACGGCGATAAAGGTTTGGCCGTAGCCCGAAACATAACTCACCAGAACCATTCCCACAAAGGCATGGATCAAGGAGTGGATACAGGCCGGGATTCCCAGGCTAAAGATGTCCTTGATATGGTGGGGGTCCAGGGGGGTGGTTTTCTTAATTTGGAAGAGGACGCCCTTGCTGATGTAGGAAGCGTAGAGGAGCAAGAGGACGGCCAGGCATTGGGCCAAGACGGAAGCGATGGCCGCTCCAGCTACCTCCAGCCGGGGAAAGGGCCCCCAGCCAAAGATGAGGATGGGGTCAAAGACGATGTTAAAGACCAGGGCCAGGATGGAAATCTTAAAGGGGGTCAGGCTGTCTCCCCGGGCGTAAAAACTGGCCGTTAAGAAGGGGGTCATGAAGATGAAGATGGTCCCTAGGCTGACAATTTTTAAGTAGCCCACGGCATCCTGGTGGGCCTTGGCTGAAAGTTTATAGATGGAGATAATGGGGTCGCTGGCTAAAAAGAGACCCAGGCTGGCCAGGAAGCATAGGCCCAGACAAACAGATAGACCTGCCTTCATAACCCGTCTTGCCTCTTCTTGGTTTTTGCTACCATAGGCCTGGGACAGGCCCACGCTAATCCCCACCGAAGCAATCAGGGCGATGGCTTGGAGCATCCAAACATAAAAGTGGGTGGTCCCTACAGAGGACACGGCCTGGGTGCTCAAACGGCCCAGCCACATGGCATCGGTAATGGTGTAGGCAATACCGATTAGGGAAGAAGCCATCAGGGGCAGGGAAAGTCTCAAGAGTCCCCGACTAATGGATCCCTCCAGGAGATTGATGGACTTACTCATCCCCATCTCCCTGGTCTGTCAGGATAATGGGCCCGTCCTTGGTAATGGCCAGGGTGTGCTCGTATTGAGCACTTAGGGACCCATCCCGGGTCCGAGCAGTCCAGCCATTGTCGTCCATGGTTAGGTCTGGCTTGCCAATGTTGATCATGGGTTCAATAGTAAAGACCATGCCCTCTTGGATCCTTAGACCCCGACCTGCCTTGCCATAGTGGAGGACTTGGGGGTCTTCGTGCATGTCTTGGCCGATGCCGTGGCCTATAAATTCTCGAACCACGCTGTAGCCCCGAGATTCGGCATAGCTTTGGATGGCATGGCCAATATCTCCCAGGCGGTTACCCACTTGGGCCTCTTTGATTCCCTCATAGAGGCAGGCCTTGGTGACCTTTAGAAGGTTATCGGCTTCAGGAGAGACCTCCCCTACCCGGTAGGACCAGGCAGAATCTGCCAGCCAGTCCCCAATCCGGACCACCATGTCCACAGTGATGATGTCTCCATTTTCCAGGGTCCTCTTGCTGGGAAAGCCATGGCAAATTTCGTCGTTGACGCTGGCACAGATGCTATAGGGAAAGCCCTCGTAGCCCTTTTGTTCTGGGTAGGCCCCTCTTTGGACCAGGTAGTCTTCCACGAATTCGTCCAATTCAATAGTCTTGACTCCGGGTTGGATTTGCTTTCTCAATTCTCTATGGACGCTGGCCAAGAGCCGGCCAGCTTGGTGCATTTTTTCGATTTGTTGGGGTGTTTTTATAATAATCATCTATAGCTCCTTTACAAGTTCTTTTAAGTCTATATCCGTCCTGGCCCAGTCTTGGGCATGGGGGTTGATTTTTATGGCTTTTTTTAATTCCTCCAGGGCCTGGGCCGGGTCTTTTAGGTGGACATAGGCACAGGCCAGGTTGTAGTGGAGGTTGACACTGTCCTGGTGGTGGGTCAAGCCTCGCAGGAGGATTTTTTTGGCCTCTTGGTCCTCTTTCAAGGCGAAGTAGATGGCCGACATATTTAAATAGGTATAGGGATGGGAGTATTCCTCCAGGCTCTTTTCATAATAGGCCAAGGCCTCTTGGGGCCGGCCCAGGCGGTTTTCCACCACCCCCATATTGTAGAGGGCCCGGGCATAGCTGGGACACAGGTCCAGGGACTTTAAAAAATAGGTCCGGGCCTTTTGGTAGTCCTTTTGCTCTTCATAGAGGCTGCCCAGGTCATTGTAGCAGACAAAGTCCTCCGGCTCCAGGTCCAGGCAACGAAGAAAGAGGTCTTGGGCCTTGGCATAGTCCTTTAGGTCGAAATAGACATGGGCCAGGTAAAAATAAGCCTTGGTATAGGAGGGATCCAGACGGATGGCCTCCCGGTAGTTTTGAATAATTTGGTCCTTGTCCTGGCCCAGACTCTCCCCACTAATGGCCAGACCGTAGTAGGCTCCTGGGTGGTTTTCCAGACTTAAAATCTGATGAAAAAGGTCCTGGGCTCCAGCCGGGTCATCCAGCTGGAGGGCCAGATCTGCCAGTTCAAACAGGCTGTCCACTTCTTCCTTTTTAGTCTGGGCAAAATTTAAAGATTTTTCAAAGGCCCTCTTGGCCTTTTGAAGTTGGTTTTTTTCTAAAAAATCATTGGCTAAAATGAGATAGTTGGCATATTTTGGATTCACAAGGTCACCTCTTTCTCTATTCTAACACAGGCCCTTGGCATGGACAATTGCTGGGATTTTCTTTTTTAGATTAAGGGATGAATATGAAAGTTTTTTACTTTGCTTCTTTCCTATATAAATCAAAAAATCGGAACTAGAATTTCTAGTTCCGATTCTTCATTCTTATTTTACTGACTTATTCTGCCTTGTGGTCTGCAATAATTTTTTCTGCAATTTCCTTGGGTACTTCTTCGTAACGGGCATATTCTACGGTGAAAGATCCCCGACCTTGGGTCATGGCCCTGAGGTCTATAGCGTATTCATACATTTCTGCTTGGGGGGCTTCGGCTATGAGAACTTGGGTTCCGTCAGCTTTTTGGTCCATACCTAGGATCCGGCCGCGGCGCTTGTTCATATCTCCCATAACATCTCCCAGGTATTCATCAGGAATGGACACTTCTGCCTTCATGATGGGTTCTAGAAGGATGGGTTTGGCATCTTCAATTCCCTTACGGTAGGCCAGGGCTGCTGCCAGTTTAAAGGACATTTCGTTGGAGTCTACATCATGGTAGGACCCATCGTAAAGGGTGGCCTTGACTCCAGTCATGGGGAAGCCTGCCAGGATTCCGTGTTCCATGGCTTCTTCCAGTCCTTTTTCTACGGCTGGGAAGTAGTTTTTAGGAACGGCTCCACCAAAGACTTCTTCATCAAAGATAAAGTGTTCATCACAGGGTTCAAAGCGGATCCAAACGTCTCCGTATTGGCCGGCACCACCGGATTGTTTCTTGTGCTTTCCTTGGACTTCGGTCTTGCCCTTGATGGTTTCACGATAGGGAATGATAAAGGGAACCTTCTTGGTGGCAACGCCAAAGGTATTTTTTAATTTTTCCAAGATGACATCCAATTGGACGCTTCCTTGACCTCCAATGGTTAATTGCTTGGTTTCAGGGTTCCGTTCAATAACAAAGGAGGGGTCTTCTTCTTGGAGGCGGTGGAGGGAGGTGGAAATTTTTTCTTCGTCTCCCTTGGATTCGGGTTCAATCGCGTAGTAGATAACAGGAGATGGTTGTTTCATCATCTTGTAGAGGACAGGATGGGCCTTGTCACAAAGGGTGTGGCCTGTTAGAGTATGGGCCAATTTTGTGGTAGCTCCAATGTCTCCGGCGTAGATTTCATCTACAGCCATTTGTTCCTTACCCCGCATAATATAGAGGCCACCCATTTTTTCTGGGCTTTCTTCATTGGCATTGTAGAGGGCTGTGTCTTTGGTGATCTTACCGGACAGGACCTTGAAGATGGAAATTTTTCCAACAAAGGGGTCTGTTACTGTTTTAAAGACCACAGCGGAATAGGGTTCGTCTGGGGATACCTTGCGTTCTTCCCCAGATTCATAACGGAAGCCAATATGGGCTTGGTCATGGTTGGGAGCTGGCATGTAGTTGATGATGGTATTTAAGAGGATGTCAATCCCGATGCCTTTTTCAGCAGATCCTACCAAGAGGGGGACAGCATCTCCAGCGATTAGGGCTTCTGTTACGCCCCGTAAGAGGTCTTCCCGGGTGAATTTTTCTCCGGAAAAGTATTTTTCCATCAAAACTTCATCGGCTCCGGCTACGACTTCGGCGATTTCTTCATACATCCGTTCTGTGGCCTTGACTTGGTCGTGGTTTAGGGGGGCATCTTCAGGAGCACCCTTGGTGTACTTGTAGCCTTTTTGGAAGATAACGTCTGTTACTCCTACAAAGTCTTCTCCTTCCCCAATGGGAACGGAAAAGGGAATGACCTTTTTACCGAATTTATCTTCTAACTCTTCCATGAGAGTTCTGAAGTTGACATTTTCTCCGTCGATTTTATTGACAAAAATAATTCGGGGTAGGCCTATTTTTTCTGTGTACTTCCACATTCTTTCGCTGCCTACTTGGACTCCGGCTGTGGCATCAATAATCATCAGGACTGCTTCACTGGCCCTAAGGGCTCCTTGGGCTTCTCCAATAAAGTCGATGGTCCCTGGAGTATCAATAATGTTGAGTTTCTTATTCCGCCATTCAATGGGAATAATACTTGTACCAATGGACGATCCTCTTTCTCTTTCTTCTTTTGAAAAGTCGGACATTGTATTTTTTTCATCCACATGGCCAATCTTTTGAATGGCACCGGATTGGAAAAGCATGGCTTCGGTTAAGTTTGTCTTTCCACTGCCGCTATGGCCTACTAGGGCTAAGTTGCGTACATTTTCTGTTGTATAAACCTTCAAAATTGATTCCTCCTAACATATGATAACGTTTTTATGTCCTCATTATACCATAGGATTTTCCCCTTGTAAATCATTAGGAGGAATTCTAAAAAAGCCCCTGGAGACCAAGGGCCTGTTTGGGAAAATTTATTTGCTTGAAGTCAGGCTAAGAAAATGTTTCTATCCTTTCCCATAAATCCTTGTTTTTCTATGCCTCTTCCTAGATGGCTAGTCTTTGCCGTTGCTTTTTCCCCTCTACCATACTATAATGAAGCCAAGTTGAAAGGAAAAAATAGAAAGGATGATGACTCTTGAAAAAAACACGCATGGCCTGGATCTTTCTCCTGGCTGCAATTTTACTGGTCCCAACCAGGGCCTTTGCCAGTGACCAAATCCGTCTCTTCATTAAGGGAAGCTATATCCACGGCGACGTATCCCCTATGATTGTAAATAACCGGACCCTGGTGCCCCTACGCCTGGTCAGTGAAAACTTGGGTTGCGATGTCAATTGGCGGCCAGAGGACCAAAGTATCCGCATCATCCAAGGTGCCCGGGCCTTGGACTTAAAACTGGGCAGCAAGACAGCCTATATTTTAGAAAATGGTGGAAAGAAAGCCATCTCCATGGATGTAAGTCCCCTGGTTGTGAAGAACCGGACCCTAGTCCCTATCCGTTTCATTTCGGAAAACTTCGGCGAAAAGGTAACCTGGGACCCAGACAACAAGACTGTGGCCATTGGCCAAGGCTATAGCCCCAAGAAGGCCCTTGGAGAAATGACCCTGCGTTTCAGAGACCGGAGTTTTAACATTAAGACCAAGGCCTTTAAGGGCCAAACCATGGTTCCCGCTAGGGACTTTGCCAAGGGTATGGGATGGTCCTATGTAAACAAGCCCAACGAATATGAAGAAAAAGTACCTGTCCTTTGGGACACCATGAAGGGGATCGAAATCTGGAACTATGGCGACTGCTTTCAATGTGACGGCATTAACTTTGCTTTCATGGATGGAGGGAACAAGGGCCTGGCTTCGAAACAATTCCAAGGCCAAGACTACCTCTCCCTTCGCCATTTGGCCGATGTCCTCCATGCAGATTTAACCATCAGCCAAGACCAAATTGTCATGCAGGAGAAAAAGCAACCAGCCAGCTACAAACTTTACTACAAGCCCCTCTTAGGCAATGGCGAAAGCTACGGCTATGAAGCAGCCAAGGTAAATTCCATCCAGTTCAAGAACCACCATTATTTCATTATGCCCATGAATAAGACACCGGAAGAATACGTCCGTTTGGGCATCTATGACAAGGAAATGACCCCCAAGGGCATGTGTAATTTTTACATGAACCCGGATAAAAAGATTGTGGAAGTGGCCAGCCAAGGCTAAAATCTATCAAATTTTTCCACAAAAAAGCTTCCCAGAGAAGAAGTAAAGCTCTTCTCTGGGAAGCTTTTTTATTTTAAATAAATTTTCAAGTCTATACTAGTTCTAATAGGTCACATCATTCACCGGGCCGGCCCTGTAAATCACTTGGTAGACCCCGTCCTCCTCTTGGGCCAGGGAAAGCTCCGTTCCCAGAACCAGAGGCTTTAGCCAAAAGTCTTTCACCGGTCGGTCTTCCATGACATTTAACAGGGCGTTGATGGTAACTCCATGACTGACCACCAGGACGCTTTGGTGGTCCTGGGCCTTGAGCCGGTCTAAAAAGCCCCGGGCCCTGTCCATAAGGTCATAGTAGTTTTCCTCCCCAGGAGGGTGGTAGTTTTGGGGCTCCTTTAAATAAAGGTGGAGCTCTTGGGGGTTGGTTCTTTTCACCTCATCGAAGACCCGACCCTCCCACATCTTAACGGATAATTCTCTCAGGTCCGAGTCTTGGACCAGGTCCAGGTCCCGGTCTCCCCTTAAAATTTGAGCCGTAGTCAGGGCTCGGCCTTGGGGGGAGGTGTAGATGGCATCTAGGTCTAGGTCTTTTATTTTTTCCTTTAGGGCATGGGCTGCCTGGATCCCCTCCTGGGTCAAGGGGGAATCCAAGGCTCCCTGCATCCTACTTTCGGTATTCCATTGGGTCTGTCCGTGGCGGACGATATAGATCTTCAAATTTTATGCCTTTTTGATTTGGATATAGGTGTCCTTGCCATTTAGAGAGATGGCTTCCCCATCCACTTTTCCTTGGGTCAGGCTGTCGGCCAGGACTTCTTTTTGGACAAAGTCCTTGTAGTGGTCAATGGCCTTTAAGATGTCTGGGTCTCCGTCATAGGTCAGGTGGATGTGGTCAGCAACATCCAGGTCTTTTGCCTTACGCATTTGTTGGACCTTGGAGACAAATTCCCGCATATCCCCTTCCAAGATCAGGTCTGGACTTAATTCTGTGTCCAAGATGACAAAGAGGTTGTTTTCCATGCTGACATCAAAGCCTTCCTTGGAGTGGATCCGGACCAGGATGTCATCTTTTTCAATGGAGTAGTCTTGGCCATCCAGGGTCACACTTACAGGCCCTTGGTCTAATTGGTCCACCAGGTCCTTGGCCTTGGCTTCTGCCAGGTAGTTTTGGAAGGCCCGGATATTTTTCCCAAGCTTGGGTCCAGCGACTGGGAAGTTGGGTTTTAATTCATAGTTCATAAATTGGCTAAGGTCGTGCTCATAGTGAACTTCCTTGACGTTTAGTTCTTCTTCAATGAGGTCAGTTAGGTCGCTAATGATGTCCTTGTATTTTCCGTCTACCAGGACTTCAGATATGGGTTGACGAACCTTGATACCGGCATTTTCACGACTGGCCCGGCCCAGGGTTACCAGGTTACGAACCAGGTCCATTTGTTCTTCTAAGTCATCGCGATAGTAGCTGGGGTCTGCCTTGGGATAGTGGTCCAGGTGGACAGATTCCTTGCCAGTGAGTTCTTGGTAGAGTTCTTCTGTCAGGAAGGGGATAAAGGGAGCACAGAGTTTTACCACACCTAAAAGAACGGCATAGGTGGTGGCAAAGACGGCTTTTAAGTCCCCATCTGCATCGGACTTCCAGAAACGACGACGGTTTCTCCGGATATACCAGTTGGAGAAGTCTTCCACAACAAAGTCTTGGATCATCCGGACGACCTTGGTGAGTTCAAATTTTTCCATGTTTTCTACAACTTCAGCCACCAGGTGGTTGTATTTAGATAAAAGCCAAAGGTCGATTTCTGTCAGGTCTTTTCCTTCCAGACCTAAATCTTCCATTTGGATGCCAGAAGTGTTGGCATAGAGGCTGAAGAAGTGGTAAATATTTTTCAGGCCCCGGAAGAACTTGGACTCTGTATCTCTCAGGCCATCTTCATCAAACTTGGTGGGAGACCATGGGGGAGATACATACATTAAATACCAACGGACCACATCGGCCCCGTATTGGTCAAAGAGCTTGAAGGGGTCCACGGTATTGCCCCGGCTCTTACTCATCTTCTTGCCGTCCTTGTCCAGGATCAGGTCGTTGACCAGGACATTTTTATAGGGGCTTTCTCCGGTGATATAGGTGGAGATGGCCAAAAGGGAGTAGAACCAACCCCGGGTTTGGTCAATTCCTTCATTGATAAAGTCTGCTGGGAATTTCTTTTCGAAGAAGTCTTCCTTGTGCTCAAAGGGATAGTGCCATTGGGCAAAGGGCATGGCTCCTGAATCGAACCAAACATCCACAACGTCACTTTCCCGGATCATGCGACCGCCACATTTACATTTTAGGTGGACGTCATCTACATAGGGACGGTGGAGCTCGATGGATGAATCGATGTCTTCAATGGCCCGGTCTGCCAATTCTTGGCGAGAGCCTACAGAAGTGGTTTCTCCACAGTCTTCACACCGCCAGATGGGCAATGGGGTTCCCCAATACCGGGACCGAGAAATGGCCCAGTCATTTAGGTTTTCCAGCCAATTGCCAAAACGTTTTTCTCCCACAAAGTCTGGATACCAGTTGACTTTTTTATTGTTTTCTACCAGCTTGTCCTTGAATTTAGTTACTTCTATATACCAGGAGGGGTGAGCATAGTAGATCAAGGGAGTGTGACAACGCCAGCAGTGGGGGTAGTTGTGCTTCATCTTTTGGGATTTAAACATGAGGCCGTGCTCTTTCAAATAGTAGAGCACATCTGGGTCAGCATCAATGACAAAGGTCCCCTTCCAGGGGGTGTCCGTGAACTTTCCTTCCTCATCTACAGGCTTGATCATGGGCAGGTTGTAACGACGACCAGTTTGGTAGTCATCTTCCCCAAAGGCTGGAGCAGAGTGGACAATCCCGGTTCCGTCTTCAATGGTTACATAGTCGGCTACTGTAATGAAAAAGGCCTTTTTGTCAGGTTTGATAAAGGGAAGCAATTGGTCGTATTCCCAATATTCCATGTCTTGGCCCTTGAATTCTTCTAAAATTTCTACTTGGGTATCTCCAAAGACATTGGCAATGAGGTTTTTGGCCAGGTAGTAGACCGTATCCTCCACCTTGACCTTGGCATAGGTTACTTGAGGGTTGACTGTTAGTGCCACGTTGGAGGGCAGGGTCCAGGGAGTTGTGGTCCAGGCCAGGAAGTAGGCATCTTCATCGGATTTTTTGAATTTTACTGTCACGGTTTTGGTGGAAATTTCCTCATAGCCTTGGGCCACTTCGTGGGAGGCCAGGCCAGTTCCACAGCGAGGGCAATAGGGCAGGATCTTGTGGCCTTCATAGACCAGGCCATCTTCATACATCTTGTTTAGGATCCACCAGACTGTTTCAATATAGTTATTGTCCAGGGTGATGTAGGGGTCGTCCAGGTCAATGAGGTAGCCCATTTCCTTGGTCATTTGCCGCCAAAGGGACTCGTATTCAAAGACGGACTCCCGGCACTTTTTGTTAAAGGCTTCCACGCCATAGGTTTCAATGTCTTTTTTGTCGTGGAGACCCAACTTTTTTTCTACTTCAATTTCTACTGGTAGACCATGGGTGTCCCAGCCGGCCTTTCTCCGGACTTGAAAACCCTGCATGGTCTTGTAGCGACAGGTTAGGTCCTTGAGGGTCCGGGCCATGACGTGGTGGATCCCTGGGCGACCATTGGCTGTTGGGGGGCCTTCATAAAAGATAAAGGGCTCACAACCCTCCCGACTATCTACAGACCGGTCTAAAAGGTCAATTTTATCCCAATAATCCGCTACTTCCTTCTCTCTTTCAACAACTGGTTTTTTACTTAAGGGCGCAAATTTTTCCATGTCTCCTCCTTTTTACTATAAAAAAAAGCCCCTAAGCTTACGCTTAGGGACGAAATATCCGCGGTACCACCCTACTACAGTTTCCTGCACTCTAGGTCCTATAACAGGGGACAACTGTTGGCTCATTTCCTAGCCAAAACTCAGAGCTGATCCCATAGACATCTTAATATCGGGCTTCCACCTAGTCCCAACTCTCTAGATTAAGATTTGTCTACAGCCTTCTCTTCAAGGTTATTTGTTTTTATTAGGCCTGTCGGTTCTTAAAAAATCTACAATTTTTTGTTCCTTAAAGGCTCCTACCACATCATCTTGGATTTCTCCAAGCTTGTTATGGAAGGGGCAATCGCAGATTTCATGACCCTTTTCTCGCCTGGAGCAGAAAGAATTTTCCTCCATTAGGCAACGGTTGATTTCAATGGGACCATCCACAGCCAGGATAATATCATACAGGGTTATTTCTTCCCGGTCCTTGGCTAGATAGTAGCCTCCATTGGCCCCTCTCTTGGCTCCTGTAATTCCCGCCAGGTTTAGTTTGCGAAGAATTCGCAGGGTAAAGCGATCAGGAATACATTCCTCTTCTGCTATCACAGGTGCTCCGACAACTTGTCCTGGTCTTTCAGCCAGGTGGGCTACAATCCGAAAGGCATAGTCAATTTCTAATGTGATTCTCATAGTCACCCTCTCATTCTAATGTATTTTTTTCTCTTTGTCAAAGACAATTACATTTCTTGGTAGATCCTGTAGAGCAAGGTGTCCTCAAGGTCTACTTGGTCAAAGGTCAAGGGCTGGTCTTTAGAGACCTTGTCCTTGAGATAGGACTTTTCTGTTAAAAGACCTATGGGAACCAGGTTTTCCTCCTGGGCCCGGCTGGCTGAAGTTAAAAGTCCATAGACCTGGTTGGACCCAATTCCACCCAGGCTTTGACCGGGGTCTAAGTCCCTTTTGGCCAGGGCTACGGTTTGGGCCACAAGGTCTGTAGATAGGAGACTTTCCTCCTGTCTTATAACAGCCTTGGCAATGGAGATGGGGGTTTCAATACTGGTTAAGTGGTAGGGCCTGAAGATAGTATAATAGGGTCCCTTGCCCATCTTTAAAAACTGGAGTTCCTTGTCCATCATGGCATCTTGGCCCTTGACAATGGCAAAAACTCCAGGAGCCATGCCATGGACAAAGTCCACAACGCCGGTTTTTTTGATTTTTTTATCCGGTCCAAAAAAGTCCACCAGGTTTTCCGGATTGGCCTTGAGACCGTGACAGCCGTCTATATCGGGTAAAAACCCCGTTGCATTACAGACACAGTTGAGTTCAATCATGGTGTTGGTCCCATCTACAAAGGACGTCAACATCCGGGGAGACAGGCCTTTTTCCAAGGCTTCTTCCCTTACTTCTTCCTGGGTCACATGTCGGTTCAGGGGGTTGTTTTTCCCCTTACCCAGGGCAATAACTTCCAGGCCTACAAAGCTACAAAACTCGTAGAGCTCTTGAATAGATCCTGGTTCATCACCATAGGTCCCGGTATAGACCACCCTGTTTTCTCGGGCAATCTTCCTTAAATAAGGGCCAATTAAGACATCCATTTCCACATTTAAGCTCACCAGGTGGATGCCCTTTTTCAAGGCAGCCAGGCTAATTTCAGCCCCAGCTACGGTGTTGCCCGTTGCATCTACCAGGCAATCCAGGTCCAGGTCAGTTAGGAGTTGGTTGTCTGTGGTGGCAACGAGATAGCCATGGGCTATGTATTTTTTTGCTTCTTCCAGGTCATGGCAGATTTTGATTCCGGCTTGGTCAATCCCCGCCTCCTGGCAAGCCTTTTGGATGGATTCAATCCTCCGACTTGCAATGGCTACAGGGATGAAATGGTCAAGCTTGTTGAGTTGGGCCAAAAGATGGCTTCCCATTAGGCCGCATCCCACGATGCCCACCCTGATCTTGCCATAGGCTTTTAGCTCTTTATATAATTCTTTCATCCAGGCCTCCTTATTTCCCTATTATAGCATAGAAAAGGTATAGTATAAATTATTTTTTAGATTTCATTTTTCTTTTTCATATGAAGTCCTGGCCTTCTTAGGGCGCTTTTTAAAAAATTCTTCCCTTTTTTCTAAAAAAATGTTTTTAAAGTCTAGCTCTTGGGTAGAAAATAGACTGATTCGGTTTTACCTGTGTCAAACTAGGAGGCTATGATGATTCTTTTTTCTATCCAAGTGAAAAATCAAAAGACAAGCCTTTGTTGTTCTATGAAAATTTCATAGAACTCTTTTGCATGGGCCAATCTATTGTATCGTTTAAAAAGTGTGGAATGTAGCTGGCCTACATTCCTTTTTTATTTTAGAAAGGAAAGTTTAATATGACCAAAGTTTTAAATACCATTGGAAAGACACCCCTTGTCCAACTCCAAAAAATCGGAGGGGGAAGAATTTTTGTCAAGGTGGAAAAATCCAACCCTGCCGGATCCATTAAGGACCGGCCAGCCTACCAAATGATCCAAGGGGCCATTGAAGAGGGCCTCTTAAAGTCCGGAATGGAAATTGTGGAGCCCACTTCAGGCAACATGGGTATTGCCCTGGCCCTTATTGGTAAGGTCTTGGGTTACCAGGTCAACCTGGTCATGCCCCGGTCCATGAGTATAGAGCGCCGTAAGCTCATGGCAGCCTATGGGGCCAAGATTATCCTGACCGGAGATGGGGGGATGAAGGCTGCCTTGGAAAAGGCCCAAGAAATGGCCCAGGATGACCGTTACTATATGCCCGGACAATTTGACAACCCCCTAAATGTCCAAGCCCATATCCTCCATACTGGACCTGAAATCTTGGACCAAGTTCCTGACATCCGGGGTTTTGTAGCCGGAATTGGTACGGGGGGTACTGTGACAGGAGTGGGCAAGGTTCTTAAGGGCCAAGATCCCTCCATCCAGGTTTGGGGTTTAGAACCTGCTAAATCTCCCCTCCTGACCCAGGGAAAAAGTGGCAGCCATAAAATTCAAGGGATTGGGGCCAACTTTGTTCCCTCCATCCTAGACCAGGACCTCCTGGACAAGGTAGTTACTGTTAAGGGGCAAGAAGCCCTGGATATGGCCCAAAGACTGGCCAAGGAAGAAGGCCTCTTTGTGGGAATTTCTTCTGGGGCCAATGTGGTGGGAGCCCTAAAGCTCTTAGAAGAAGTGGATGGTCCCGTGGCTACAGTCTTAGCTGATACTGGGGAACGCTACCTGTCCACAGACCTTGTGGAATTATGATTTCCTATTTGAAAAGGCTTAGACGCTACGGAGACTTTATCTATGACCTGGACCCAGCTTGTAAGAGCGTCTTTGAAGCCATCTTTCTCTACCCCGTTGTCCGGGCCATGGTTGCCCACCGGATTGCCCACTATTTTTACCAAAAGGACCACCCCCTCCTGGCCCGGTGGATTTCTCAAAGAGCCCGAAAAAGAACAGGTATTGAAATCCATCCTGGGGCCTCTATTGGGAAAAACTTATTTATCGACCACGGCATGGGGGTGGTGATTGGGGAAACAGCCCAAATCGGCAACCGGGTCCACCTCTACCACAATGTCACCCTGGGAGGAACGGGCAATGAAAAAGAAAAAAAGAGGCATCCTAGTATCGGCGACGACGTCCTTGTTGGGACTGGAGCCACTATCTTGGGTCCTGTAAAGATTGGGGACCGGTGTAAAATTGGAGCTGGTGCCCTGGTTTTATCCGATATTCCCCCAGACCACACAGCTGTAGGAGTACCGGCAAAAATTGTCCGATAAGAAAAATTTTTACTTTATATTGAACTTATAACAATAGGAAGAAGAAGCTTCTTCTTCCTATTGTTATAAAGACTTTAAATAAAAAATTCTTTCTATAAATCTAGACAAAAGTTAGCTGCATTTTTCTTTTTAATCTAGTATGATAAGAATAAAGAAAAAGTAAAATGTGGAGGAAGTCATGAAGCAAATTTTATCTTATAAAAAACCAATCTTACTTTGGGCTCATATTATCACCCAATTTTCCCTATATTGGTTTTACTTAATCTTTGTTAAAAAAGAATCCAGTAATCCCCACATCTTAATCCTATCCAGCTTTTTTTCCCTCACAATTTTTATTTCTTTTTTCATTCTTTTAGAAGAGCGGGAGAAAACCTATATTTACAGGGTTTGTACAACCCTCCTATGGATTCCTCTTTATTTTATCTTAGAAGACATCCTCGTTTCTTATGTCCTAAACAACCTTCTGCTTCTTCGGTATTTTTTTATCTTTCAACTTATTTTTTCCTATATGGATATTATTTTAGAAGGCCAATATCATTTTAACTTCTTTCGCCTTGGAACTGTTCTCTTCTTCCTAATAATTTTTCTTTTATCAAACTTCTCCTCTCTTGATGTCAATTTTTTGTTTCTATGGATTTACTTTCTCCTTTGCTTATTTCCCCTCCTCTTTTTTCTCATCAAAAGAAAAGATATTGACGATCGGGGGCTTTATAGTTATCAACTTATGATTTTAACTTCTAGCTTCTTAGCCCTCTATTTATTAGGAAGTTTTTATTTCTCCTCTTTTTGGAATTATTTAAATAATTTTGAGGAATTCTATATGATGAGCGTTTTGGCAGGAGTTTTAATTTATTTGTTAATAAAATCTTACCACTTATCCTTCAAAGACTTCTCTTCTCCCTTAAAAAAATGGATCCAAGTCTGCTTTCTTCTTTTCTTAATTCTTTTTATGGTTAATGGCTTTCCAAGTAATTTTTTCCAACTCTTCTTCCTGGCTTTTTACTTAAGTGCATTTTTTGTCATGATTTCTTCTTATTTCAATTACCAAGACCTCAGCCAGCAAGATATTGACAGTCTATTAGACAAGAGCAAAGAAAACCTCTTACTAGATAAGTATGCCCAACTCTATGCCGAAAAAAATACTCGTTTTCTCCATGATATGATTCTGCAAGATAACATCCTCTTGCAAAAATTAGTCCAAAGAGCTCAGCCTTTTGAAGAAAAAGAACAAATTCTAGCAATTCTCTCTAGCAATATCAAAAAAATTCGCCAAGAGTTAAATGCTTATGACCCTATCTTAAATCCCAGGGAAAGTTTAAATAACACTTATTACCAGCTTATTAAGGACTTGGAAGACAAGTATCAAAATCAGGGCATTTTAATCGACTTCACTTGCCCTGATGATTTCCTCCTTCCTGGTCCCTATGACCGCTTTATCTACAAAGTTCTTTATGAACTCGTCAGCAATCTTTTTAAACATGGCAAGGGATTCTATACAGAAATCCAACTCGAGGAAAAACAAGAGCAAATTTTTTTGTCCATGGTGAACTATGGGGATTATTTGGACAAAAATTTCGGTCAAAAATCTAGCACAGGTTTAAAGTTATTGACCTTTGAGACCAAACGACTGGGAGGTCACTTTACCATGAAGGAAGGCCAAAATCAAGAAGAAGGCTACCTGGCTTTTTATCTAGACCTCCCCATAAAAAAGGAGCGAATCCATGAAGATTATGTTAATCGAAGATCATAAAATGTTGGCCCAATATTTGAAGACAGATTTAGAATCCAGCAGAGAAATCCAAGTGGATATCCTAGAAAATAGGCAAGATCTCGAAGCAAAATTAAAAGAAGAATCCTATGATTTATTTCTCGTTGATATTAACTTGGATGGTTTGGCTAAGGGAGAAAACGGCCTAAAACTAAGTGAAACTTTAATCCAAGAATATGGAAGCAAGGTCTTAATTTTAACTGGCTATAATCTGGACTACTACCAAGAAAAAGCGAAAGAAATTGGTTGTTCCGGCTTTATCTCTAAGGAAGAATCTGCCCAAAGTCTTTTGAATAAAATTCGAAGTGTTTGCTTGGAAAATAAAACCTACTTCCCTCCTAAAAATCATCTTCCAGAAAAATTAACAGAGACAGAACTAAAAATTCTCCGCCTCTATGCTTCAGGAAAATCTCGGAAAGAAGTTGCTAAAGAGTCTTTTATGTCCACCTCCTCCTTGGCTGTTCTTTTAAACCGTATCTACAGCAAGTTAGAGGTTAAAAATTACCAGGAGATGGTTCAAAAAGCCAGAGAAATTGGCTATATTGACCCCTTTTAAGAAGAAGTGTCTAAGACCTTCTTCTTTTTTTCGGAAGATTTCGGACAAAAGTTAACTGTTTTTGATGAGTTTCTCCCCTATAATCAGAGAAAAAGGAGATGTATTCTAATGAAAAGTAAAAAAATAATCCTAGGCCTTCTCGTGGTCCTAATTATTCTAGCTTCTGCCCTCTATCTGAAAAAAGAATCCACCTATTCCCTGGTTCAAGACCAAGCAAAAACCGAAAATCCTCAAGGACAAAAATCGGAAAATCCTGACGGCCGAAGTCTTGAAGACATTGCTGCAGATAAAAAAATTGCCAAACAAAGGGCAAAGAATAGAAAGGATTGGTTAGAAGAAGGTTGGGCCGGATCTGTTAAAAGAGGTGGAGACATTGTTTTAGGGCCTATAGACTCTCAAAGGACCGAAGGCTTGTTTGCAGATTTAAATCAAGCGACTGAAAATTATATTGAATCAAAACCAGATGTTTATCCTCCAAGAGAGGACGGTCACGAGAACGACCACAATGCAGATTTGGTCTTTATGCAAACTGTAGACTATCGAGTAGTTGACTTAATTGGCTCCATTCCTTTAGACAAACGAAAGGGCCCAATCCAAGGTCTTAAAAACGAAGAACTCTTTGCCTATGAAGCCAGACGGTTGGATGGCAAGTATGATGAGCTCATCCTGGCCAAACCCCAGGGACAAAAAGAATGGAGAGTAGTCTTTGCCGGGTCTTACTATGACTTAAAAAAGGTCCTTCAATAAAAGCTTGGAAAAAAGGGAAACAATGACTACTACATTAAGACAAGTATACACAGGGAGCTGAAAACCGATGTTTGCTATAACAAAACTGGAATGTAAAAAAATATTTACCAAAAATAATGTCCTCATCGCCTGCCTATTTCTCCTAATTTGCTTGGCCAAGATGCTTCCCTATGGTCAATCTCTGGATATGGTCTTAGACGAAGAAAACTTTGGATCTGGCCTTTCCTATTGGACTTTACTGAAAAAAGAAGGAATTAAATACGATGGCTTTTTAACTAAGGACCAAATGAAAAAAGTTCGCTCTCTCTATAGGCAAAGTAAAGAAAAAGACTTTGTTGAAGGCAGGCGGTCTGATGAAAAGGACCTTGGTTTAAAGTTGATTTACCCCTTTCAATGGCTCGCAGAAAGTTTGAATTTTCCCACTGGTAATGGAATCCAAGACTTTTCCATCCAGATGAGCGACCAAGAGATTGAAGGTTTTTACCAAGACCGTTTAAAGGCCATAAAAACTTGGATTCATAGGTCGGACCATGCCTATAGCCAGGCCCAAGTTCAAAGTATCTTGCACCAGGCGCGTCAGGTGAAACGGCCTTTTTACTATGCTTATAATGAAGGCTGGCGGTATATGCGAGACTTTCTCCACATGACTTTTTATCTGTTTTTAATCTATTTAGTCCTGGCCCTCTCTGCCCTAACTTCATCTGATGATGAGCAGGGATTTACTGAAATGGACTTACACACAAAAAAAGGTCGTTTTGGTCTTTACTTGGCCAAGCTAAGAGCAGGAGAAATTTTTGCCAGTTTAGCCTATCTCGCTTACCTAAGCTTTTTACTGGTCTATCACTGGATGATTTACTCCCTCCACGGAGCCAATGCCTCGATAGAATTTTATTCCAGCCCAGCTATTTTTAACCTCACCACCTGCCAGGGCTTTTTCCTAGAGGCCTTATCCGGGTATTTTGCTAGCCTGGTCATGGTCAATATTATTCTTTTTGTTTCCATGTTTTTCCACAAGACAAGGGTGTCTCTTGTCCTTTTAACTCTCATTTTAATTTACCTGAATAAGTGGGCAGCCTCTCCCCAGCCCTGGGCCAATACCCTCGCCTTCTTTACGCCGCAAAGTTTTGTCCGCTACAACTTTTCTCCTTCTAAACTTTTAGTTCTTAATAACCATGTCTTTCCCTACACCTTGATTGCTTTTCTCTTATCCTTGGTCTACATTTCTATCAGTCGAATCTTCGCCATGCCTTTCATGAACCACTACTACTTAAAAGGAGGGAAGGGAAAATGAAGTATTTATTAACAGTCAACCGAAGAAGGATTCTTCCCTTCTCTTATCTTTTGGCCCTCTGTCTATTTTTATTGGTTTCTTCCATTTATTTCATTAAGGAGGAACAAAATCAATACTTACAAGGGAGTTTTCACGTAGAAATTTCAGACGGGACAGAATACCGCTATCTTATGAATCAAAAATGGTACGACAATGAAGAAGCAAATAAGTTAATAAGCAAATACAAACTCCCCCAAGAACACTTGGCAAAAGAGGAGGTTGCTATTAAAGACTTTTTATTTGTTGAAAGCTTAAATGATGCCCTCCTCCAAGGGACAAAGCCTTCAACACAGGGTTTCTTTGACTACCGAATGGACTTAATCAAAAAGACCTACCAGGATAATACCATAAAAGATTTGGACAAAATCCTCATTGGCTATTGTGAAGGCTGGAAAGTTCTTCTCCGAAATTTTAATAAAATTTTCTACGCAGTCCTTCTGGCCTTGGTCTTTCTTCTCCTTCCCATTATGAAGGAGGATGACCGGCTTAAAACTAAGGACCTGGTGGAAGCCACTCTTTATGGGAAGGAAAAGCTCTTTGAAGCTCGCATCGTGAATAGTCTAGAAATTGGTCTTTTCACCTATCTCGGTGGAGTTTTCCTCTTTTCCCTCCTGGTCTTTTTTATTTATGGAAGAGATGGCCAGTACCTCTTCATTCAAAATTCTAGAGAGTTTTTTCTCTTTCCCATTCAGGTCACCTATCTTCAGTATTTTATCTATAAACTTTGTAACGGTCTTTTACTAACTCTTTGCTTTGTCTTCCTCTTCCTTCTTTTGGGAGAATTGGTAGAAGATGTCAAGATTTCTTTCTCCCTTGTCTTAGCTTATGTCTCTATCCATTTTTTACTCCAATCCCTATGGACTTCCTCGTCTTCCAGAAGATTTCTTCTTTTATCTCCCCTCTCTTTAATCAATATTGAAAACTTTAATTCCAGTTTATCCTATCACATTTTACAATTCTACTACCTTGATTCTCTAATCTTTCCTCTCCTCTTCTCTATTATCTTATGGATTGGTCTATCTCTTAGAAAAAAGAAAACTTTCAGCTAGCAATAAGGAGATTTTATCATGTTAAAAATTGAAAACTTAAGCAAACATTTTGGAAAAAAACTTGCCCTTTCAGATATCAATTTAGAATTGGATTCCGGAATTTATGGTCTTTTAGGAGATAACGGTGCTGGGAAATCTACCTTAATGCGAATTTTAGTAGGTGTAGATAAGCCAACCAGTGGTCAAATTTATTACCAAGAAGAAGATATTTCTCAGTTGAAAGAAAAATATCGAAGTCTTTTAGGCTATATGCCCCAAGAATTTGCTATTTTCCCTCGTTTTACTGCCTATGAATTTTTAACCTATATGGGTGTCTTAAAGGGGTTAAGCAAAGCTCAACTAAAAGAAAAAATCCCCCAAGTTCTATCTTTTGTGAACTTAGAGGATGTCAAGGACAAAAAAGTATCCAATTTTTCCGGAGGAATGAAACGAAGAGTAGGTATCGCCCAGGCTATCCTCAATGATCCAAAAATTCTTATTTTAGATGAGCCAACGGCAGGTCTAGACCCTGGGGAGAGAATTCGATTTTCAAATATCCTATCTAATATGTCCAAGGACAAAATTATTCTCTTCTCTACACATATTATTTCCGACATTGAAGCCATTACAAAAAATATTATTATCTTAAATGATGGAAAAATTAGAGCAAAAACTACATCCGATATACTCGTTGATAAAATGGGTGGAAAAATTTTTGAAAAGTACATTCCCTTCCAAGCTCTCAAAATCTATGATAAAAAAGTTCATATTATTCGAATGCGTTATGAGGAAAAGGGATTAAAAATTCGATATACAGGAGAGTTATTAGAAAATTCTGTTTCCGTAGAGTCTACCCTTGAAGACTACTACATTCTTAATAAAAATCAAAATATCTAGGATTTGAAAATACTTCTCCTCAAAACCTTTAAATCCTATTTTTCTTCCTCTAAAATTCCCTGGGCGCAGGCCATGGCTGAGGACCAGGCCCATTGGAGGTTGTATCCCCCACAATCTCCGTCCACATCCAAAAGCTCCCCTATCATGTAGAGGCCGGGATGGATCTTGGACTGGCAGGTTTCATCCACTTCCAGGCCTGACACTCCACCACAGGTTACCTGGGCTTGGTCGTAGCTCATGGTCCCAGTCATATCCATTTGGTAGTGGGCCAGGAGCCGCCAAAATCTTTCCAGGTCTTGGTAGGCCAGGTCCTGTAAGGGGGTTTCCTTGGAGAGGTCCAGGCTCTTGGCCAGGACATGGATGAATTTTTTATGGACCAGGCCCTCTAAAAATTCTTCCAAGCTCAGGTGGTAGTATTGGTAGGTTCTTTCCTGGACATAGGTGTAGACTTGGTCCAGGTCCTGACTTCCATTTAAGAGGCTGAAATGAAAGCTGACCTTTTTTCCCTCCCTAAAGGCCAGGTTGGCCCTCCGGGACAGGTCCAAAACAGGAGGTCCTGACAGACCGTAGTTGGTGATTAAAATTTCCCCAGACTCTTGGGCCAGCTTTTTCCCATCCTGGTAGGCTTCCAAGAGACCTTCTACTTTAACCCCTTGAAGGTGGTTTAAAAAGGGGTCCTGGGTCTTAACTTGGACAATGGCAGGAAAGGTTGGGGTGACTGTATGGCCCAGGCTTTGGGCCAACTTATAGCCTTGGCCCCGGGACCCGGACTTGGGCATGGCCCGGCCCCCAGTGGCCAGGATTACCCTATGGAAGAATTCTTCCTGGCCCTCCTGGTCTCTTAGGATAAAGCCCTTTTTTTCAGGTCGGATGGCTAGGATTTCTCTTTGGCAAAAGACTTGGTTATTTTCTTGGACCCGGCGTCTTAAGATGTTGACCAGGCTAGAGGCCTGGAGGGTCCTGGGATAGATCCTTTGCCGGTGGTCAGCCAGGGTATCCAGTCCCAGGAGGCTAAAATGGTCCAGGACTTGGTCCTGGCCGGCCCTTTGAAAGACGGCCCGGATTAGGTCCTTATTTCCATGGAAGTGGCCCAGGTCCATGTCTTGGTTGGATAGGTTACAACGGCCGTTACCTGTCACCAATAATTTTTTCCCCACCCGGTCTTTTCCTTCAAATACAGTGGCTCCCGGCAGGAGGCTGGCTAAAAATAGGCCCCCGGCTCCGCCACCAACAATTGCAATTTTCACACCATCACCTCTTTCAAACTGCTTCTATCTTACCATAAAGTTCCGGGAAATTTTTCCCCTATCTTGTAATTTTCTAAAGTTCATTTTACAATAGAGTCATTCAAGGAACAAGAAAGGAGTCCCTATGCTAAAAGAACGATTTTTAAAGTATGTACAAGTCTATACAACTTCCTCGGAAGAATCCACCACTTCTCCCTCCACCCACCGGCAATTTGACCTGGCCCACATCCTCCGGGATGAATTGCTGGACTTGGGCCTGGAAGATGTCAAGGTCAGCGACCACTGTATTGTCACAGGCAGCCTTCCCGGGTCTTCCAAGGAAAGCCTGGGCCTCATTGCCCATATGGACACCTCCCCGGACTTTTCCGGTCAAGGGGTCAAACCCCAAGTCATTGAAAACTATGACGGAGGCCCCATCCACTTAAAGGGAGCCGACCTAACCATGGATCCCAAGGACTTCCCAGACCTAAAAGACCTGGTGGGAAAAACCGTCATTACTTCCGACGGCACCACCCTTTTAGGGGCTGATGACAAGGCTGGAGTGGCCGCCATTATGGAAGTCCTGGCCTACTATGTGGCCCATCCCGACATCCCCCGTCCCACTCTTAAAGTGGCCTTTACTCCCGATGAAGAAGTAGGCCGGGGGACGGACAATTTTGACGTTCAAGACTTTGCCTGCGACTATGCCCTGACTGTAGATGGAGGGGGTCTGGGAGAATTTAGCATTGAAAACTTCAATGCCGCTTCTGCCACCGTCACCATCCAAGGCTTGAACATCCATCCCGGGTCTGCCAAGGACAAGATGGTCAACGCCCTGGATATTGCCACCGACTTCCACCAAGCCCTACCAGTGGCCCAAAGGCCCCAACACACAGAGGGTCGGGAGGGCTTTATCCACCTCCACACTTTTTCCGGTAGCATTGAAGAGGCCCAACTCAACTACATTATCCGGGACTTTGACCCAGACCTCTTCCAGGAAAAAAAGGACCTAATCCAAAAGCTGGGGGACTTTATGGCAGAAAAGCACCATACTCAAATCCAAGTAGAAATCAAGGACTCCTACTATAATATGAAAGAAAAGCTGGACAAGGTGGACTTTTTAATCCAAGAAGTCCTCAAGGCCATGGAAGAAAATTCCGTGCCTGTCCGCTTGGAACCCATCCGAGGAGGCACTGACGGGGCCATGTTATCCTATATGGGTCTCCCCTGCCCCAACCTCTTTACTGGTGGCCACCACTTCCACGGCCGCTATGAATGCATTGCCCTGGAAGACCTCCAAAAGGCCCGGGATGTTTTAATCTCCCTAGTGGCCTCCCTGGGTCAAAGAAAATAGGCATAAAAAAAGTCCTCTCCATTGGAGAGGGCTTCTTTTTATTTTCAAATCTTATAGGGAATAGGATCCAAGATAGAGGTAGTTTCCTTCCATGGAAAAACTATCTTCAATAACCCATTCTTTTTGGGTTCCAAGAGTTTTCATCATTTCTTGGAAGTAGAACATCATAAGGCCACAGTCTACTAGGGACCGGTTGTCTTCCTTGCCAGTAACCATGTAAAGTTTTACTTGGCTCCCTTCCAAGACAAAACGCCAGGGTTGGGCGTTCTTATGACTTGGAGCGTAACGAACGGAAGAAAATACATCAAAGAGGCCCAATTGGTCCAGGGTATCTGGACTAGCTGGTGTATCGAAGTCATTTTCAAAGACAAATTCCCTTACTTCCATCCGAGCACTATGTTTTTCTGGTTCAAAGAGTTTCTTTTTTCTTGGATAGCCCAGGGCGATGATGTAGTCGATTTCTTTGCCGTCAGTTCCAAAGGCTTCTTGTTTTACTTGTGGGTCCACATTGTCCAAGGTGATCCAGCAAGTTCCAAGGCCCAGGTTAACCAAGTCTGTGTTGATTTGTTCCAGGGTGTAGCCAGTTTTTAATTGGTCTTTGTCTTCCCGACCAGCAATGGTCATGGATACATAGTGGGGAGCCTTGATCATTACACCAGAATAGCCCGCCTTTCCTTGTAGCCGGTCACAAACCACTTGGCCATTTTGGAAAAAGTTGAAAGAAATTCCCGCTGCCTTGCAGTTGGTGTTTCCTCGGTCTACAATGTTTTGAACTCTTTCCAGGTCCTTTGCAGATAGGTCTTGGTCCTTATATTCCCGGACAGATTTTCTCTCTTGCAAAAAATTTGTCATTACCATTTGTATTTCCTCCCAATCCATTCTTATCTAAGTTTAAATTACTTACTTGTTATTATACCCTTTTTGCAAACCTTTCACAAGGACCATGATATAATAGACTTTGATAGGAGGTAAAAATGAACTTTACTGAAGCCCAACTCAATGCCATCCACCATACCCAGGGTCCCGCCCTGGTTTTAGCTGTTCCCGGAGCAGGTAAGACCACCGTTTTAATGGCCCGGCTAGCCCGGCTCATAGACCTGGGCTACCCAGCTAAAAAACTCTTAACCATTACTTTTTCCAAAAATGCCTCCCTGGATATGAAAAAGCGCTTTCGGGACCTCTTTCCCCAACTGGAAAGTCCCCACTTTATGACCATCCATGCCCTGTGCTTTCAAATCATCCGGCAATTCCACCCCCAGGCCAAGAGTCTCCAGGTCCTATCCGACAAGGACTATAAGATTCGCCGGGACCTTTTAACCCAGGCCTACCTAAGGCACAGTCAAATCATCCCCTCGGAAGAAAAAAGAGACCAGTTCTTCCAAGAACTTTCCCGGGCCAAAAACCTTATGATCCCCTTTGACTCCTATGTCTTAGACAAGGAGTGTAAGACAGCCCGCTTCCATTTAATTGCCCGGGACTATGAAGCAGCCAAGGCCAAGGCTAAGCTCATTGACTTTGACGACATGTTGGTCCTGGCCCTGGACCTCCTAAAGAAAAAGTCCATTGCTAAAAAAGTCCAGGGGGCCTTCGACCTGGTCCAGGTAGACGAGGCCCAGGACACCTCCAGCCTGCAAATGCAGATTATTGAAAAAATTGTCTCCAAGGGGGAGATCTTTTTGGTGGCTGACGACGACCAGTCTATCTACGGATTTCGGGGAGCCCAGCCCCAGGACCTTTGGGCCTTTGAAAGGGACTTTGGAGCCAAGAAATACTATTTGGAAGACAACTTCCGGTCCTCTGACCAGATTATCCACCTGGCCAAGACCTTTATCCGGGCCAACAAGTCCCGCTATGAGAAAAATATGCTGGGCCACAAGGGCCAGGGCCTGGATGTCCAGCTGGTGGACCTGGCCCAACCCCAGGACCAATACGACTTTATCAAAAAACAAGTCAAGAAAAATGCCCGGGCCGCTGTCCTCTACCGAAATACCGTCTCCTCCATGGGCCTGGTCAATGCCTTTTCCCAGGAAGACTTTTCCATCCGGCAAAAGGAGTCTCGCTTTTTCCGTCACCCCATCCTCTATGACTTGCTGGCCTTTATGGACCTGGCCCAAAACCCCAAGGACCAGGAGGCCCTCTCCCAAATCTACTACAAGATGCGGGGCTATCTTTCCAAGAAGATGCTGGCCCAAGCCAAAAAATCCCACGGCAATGTCTTTTTGGCCATGGCCTCCACTCCAGGCCTCCAGGACTTTCAAAAAAGAACCCTCTATGAAGTCAAGGAGGACTTTATCCACCTGAGTGCCCTGAGTCCCTGGCAACAGGTCCGTTTTATCCTAAAGGACCTGGAATATGACCAATATCTCATGGACCTCCACAAAAAATCCAAGGCCAGCCTGGACCAGCTCTACTCTGTCTATAACCACTTTATGGAAATTGCCAAGGACTGTAAGAACCCCACAGACTTTAAGGGGAGACTAGCTTTTTTGAAGGACACCATCCTCCAGGCTCCCACAGACAGCCCCCTGACCTTTTCCACCATCCACGGAGTCAAGGGCCTGGAATTTGACCAAGTCTTTATCCTGGACCTGGTCAATGGAGAATTTCCCAGCTCCCAATCCCTGGACGACCCCATGCTCTTGGAAGAAGAAAGACGGCTCTTTTACGTGGCCATGACCCGGGCCAAAAAGGAACTCTACCTCCTAAGACCCAAGAGGATTTTTTCCATGCCTACGGACAAAAGTCTCTTCTTAAAAGAAGTTGAGAAAATTCGGACCTAACCATGCTCTTTTCCCCTCCCTTTTTCGGGAGGGGATTTTTTTATAAAAAATTTTTCATCTCCAAAGCCTTTAAAGTCCTTGCTTTAGGTTTTTCCAATTACTATATCCTGTTATTTTTCCCAAAATCTATTGCATATTACCACTATATATAGTATTATGTAGGAGTGTTTGATAGGGGTGTTAAATACGTTTTGTCGGTCGTAACTAACGTGTATTTTAAGGGAGTTAAAAATGTTACAAGTAATCAAAAGAAATGGAGACCTGGCAGACTTTGACAAGGAAAAGATTAAAATTGCCATTGAAAAAGCCATGCACTCCAGTAATGGTGTCTTTGTGGACCAACAGGCAGGCTTGATTGCCGATGAAATTGAAGCCTATGCTCATCAATTGGATAGTCAATTGACTATTTACGACATTGAAGAACAGGTCTACTACAAGCTCTTGGAAAACAAAAACCCCGCCACAGCCCGGGCCTATGAATCCTACCGGTCTGTCCAAGCCTATAAGCGGGAGCAAAACACCACAGACAAGGAAATTTTAGGCCTGCTAAATTCCACCAATGACGATGTCATGAATGAAAATTCCAACAAAAACGCCGTCATTGCCTCTACCCAAAGAGACCTCATTGCCGGAGAAGTCTCCAAGGATATTGCCAAGAGAAAAATTTTACCGGCAGACCTGGTGGAGGCCCACGATAGTGGCGCCATCCACATCCACGACTTAGACTATATGATCCAACCCATCTTCAACTGCTGCCTGGTCAATATGAAGGACATGTTGGACAAGGGAACTGTCGTCAACGGCAAGATGATTGAAAGCCCCAAGTCCTTCCAAGTGGCCTGTAATGTCATGACCCAAATCATTGCCCAAATTGCCTCCAACCAATATGGGGGCCAATCCATCAACATTGCCTGCCTGGG
>QWCK01001494.1_pt1 | contig 33822 bp, 33 predicted proteins | sample 1972571 | NCBI WGS metagenome assembly QWCK01 (sample SAMN09866710, study PRJNA288562) | Human gut metagenome isolate term2_stool, whole genome shotgun sequencing... | isolation source: gut | host: Homo sapiens | place: USA: California | reverse complement strand
CTAAATAATGATGAGTGGCCGGGCTATATGCCCCAACTGGCGGGCGGTTCGATGGCTAATATGACCTATTCCGGTACTCAGATTACTGGCGGCCATATCAGTACTACCGCCACCACGCCGGACGGGCGGCAGGCTAAGGTGGATCTATACAGCGCAGCCCAGCATGAGGTGCCCAACACGCCACACACGGTGGTTGCAGCCGCCGATGGAAGCCAGTGGTATCAGGTCGCATCAGGGGAGGGCATGGGTGCATTTTATGCCACTCCTGCCTTTACCGGCGATGTGTCTGAGGCAGCACAAGTGTCTGAGGCATTCCCCAGCGCACCGGAGGGCACTCTGTTGCGGCAGGTGGACGATGGCACCCTGGAAGCCAGTTACCCAGATGGTGGTAACAGCCTTTGGTACAGCAGCGCCTACTTCCAAGAGCCGGATGCTCCCCATGAGGTTATCCAGGGTGCGGACGGCCTGAGTTGGTACGCGATGACACCGGCCGCCGCCGTCCCGGAGTTCGAGCCGGCGACACCGGCGCCATCGGGCGGCGGCCTGAGCCCATCCGCCCAGTACAACGCGGCGCTCTTTGGTCAGTTCATGCCTGGCTTCGACCAGCCGGTGGTATCCGTGGACAGTTCACGGTCCGCCGACGGCATTCTGGAGGTGCGCCACGAGGACGGTACCGGGACGGCCTTCTACGACCGGACTATGTATCAGGCGCCCCGTGGCGATTACCATGTGTTCGAGGACAGCGGCGGCAGCCAGTGGTATGCCATTCCCGGCACTCCCGCCGTGGAGCGCCGGCCCGTCTATGAGGACGGAAAGCCGGTCTATGACGGCGACAAGCTGCAGACGACGACAGTGGAGACCATGCGCTATAAATCAACACCGTCCCGATACACACAGCCTCAGAAGCGGCCTGTCAATGAGCGAAAGCCGCCCAATCGGAAGAAACCCTAATTTGCAGGCAGACGCATCCAACTTCGGACGCGTCTGCCTGCCCTTTTATCATAAGCGAGGTGATCCCCTTGTCTGAAGAACAGCGATTTGGCGATGGGCAGGACAACTATCTGCAAGGAATGAAGCAAGCAGCGGATGCAGCAAAGCAGTTTGGCGCAGCTGCAGGCGGCGCGGGTGCCGCTGGCTCTGCTGCGGGAGAGGCTGCGGCTAATGCGGCTGCGGCGACAGTCAAGGCGGGGGCAGAGGCCGGAAAAGCGGTGTCAGGAATTGCAGCAGGCACTGCGGTCGGCGGCCCGTGGGGCGCCGTCCTGTCAGCTGCATGGTCGCTCAGGCATACCCTGTTCAAGATCCTCGTTTTCATCTGCCTGTTCCTTCTCTTCATTATCATCGCGGTGGTTTCCTTGCCATCCATCGTGTTCAACAATATCTTCCGTACAGATCCATCCACAGTCGACCCCAACGGGCCGACGGAGGTATCCGCCAATTTCGATGACCTGTCCGCTGTGGTGTCAGACTGTATCCAGGCCGGTTATGATGCCGCCCTGGCCAAGGTGGATCAAATCATAGCGGACGGCGGCTACGACTATGAGTTGTCCATGCAGGCCCTTGTCAACAACGCCCTTGTATCTGCGGACTACGATACCTGCTACGCCTTGGCGGCTTATTCCGCATCCATGGGCCAGCGGGGCACCACAAAGGCAGATCTGCAGAGCAAACTCAATGCGGTGGCCGATCAAATGTATACCGTAACCTATGAGGTGAAGGAGGCGCAGGTCCCGGTGGACAGCGGGGAAACTTCAGACGGGACAGGGGACAGCAGTGAGTCAGACACGGAGGAGCCAGAGATGGAGACAGTGGAATATGTCATCTGTACCATCCACCCCTTTGATCAGTCCGTGATTCTGGATGCCTTCGGAGTGGATGTGGACGCCACATATGACCAGTTCAATATCACCTACGGTGAGGCCATCCTCAATATGTCCAATGCCCTGAAGATGACTATGTACGGCACCTCCAGCGACGGCAGTGTCCCGCCCATCAGTGATGCAGAACTGAATCTCTTCCTGGCCAACTTGGACTGCAGCGGTAAACGAAAGGAACTGATGCGATGCGCCCTGTCTCTGGTCGGCAGGGTCCCGTACTTCTGGGGCGGGAAGAGCGCCCCAGGTTGGAACAGCGAGTGGAACACCCCAAAACTGGTTACTGCAGCAGGCTCAAGCAGTACAGGGACGATCCGGCCCTACGGACTCGACTGTTCAGGCTTCACGGAATGGGTTTACCAGACGGCCCTGGGTGTCACCCTCTATGACGGGACCTGGAACCAGTGGGACGCTACCCATGCCATCACAGAGGAAGAACTTCTTCCCGGTGACCTGGGCTTTATGGCGGTGCCTGGCACCGTCCCTGTCAACCACGTCCTGCTCTATGCGGGAAAGGATGCCGATGGAAATAAACTCTGGGTCCACTGCGCCAGCGGGACAGGCGTGGTTCTCAACTCACCTGACTATGTGACCCAGTACCGCCGCAGGAATGATGTTGACCTGGAGGGCGATCTTGTCCCAGCAGCTCTTGATGTGGAGGAGGCCGGCACCAGTGGATGACCGAGAGTTCAGCAATGTCTATACAATTCCGCCCAACTACACCGATTCCGGGAAGCTGTTGGGCGGCATGCTGGAGACCCGCAACACGATAGAGGCTGTGTTTCTGCTCTTGCTTGTGGGCTACCCGGAACTGATGTGGATGCACCTGCCGGTCACCGCAAAGGTCGTGGTTATGACCATGACGCTGCTGCCGCTGGGGGTATTCGCGCTTATGGGAATAGGGGGAGATTCCCTCCTCCAATTTGCCACGCACATCGTTCTGTTCTGGATGCGGCGTCGCCAGCTCCATTACAGGAGGATAGGGTATCGTTATGGCACAACAGACACGCATAAGAAACACCCGCCGTCGAAAGGCCCCGCCCGGCAGGGGAAATCAGGGCGAGCATCTGGAGTTCGTCCAGGACTACATTCCGCTCAAAGAAATTCGAAACGGTATCATTGAAACCACAGATGGACGCTATCTGAAGATCCTTGAGATCGAGCCCATCAATTTCCTGCTCCGCTCCAATGAGGAGCAGTGGGGCATCATTTCCACTTTTGCAAGCTGGCTTAAAATCTCGCCCATGCGCCTGCAATTCAAGTCCGTTACCCGCAAGGCCGACTCAGACAGGTATGTGGCCGGTTTGGAGGCGGACATTGAGAAGGACGATGTGCCCGCCTGCCGGGAACTGGGCGAGGGCACCATCCGCTTCATCCAGGAGGAGGGAAGCCGGGAGGCCCTGACCCGCCGGTTCTTCCTGATTTTCCAGTATGAGGCAGTGCGCCGTCAGTCGGACACCGACTACGGGGAGGTCTATGCAGCCCTTCAGACGGTGACGCAGAACGCCAGGACTTACTTTGCCCAGTGCGGCAACAGTATTGTGCAGCCCAAGGATGAAGATGCCTTTGTGGCGGAGATCCTCTACATGTACTTCAACCGCCGTTCCTGCGTGGACGACCCCTTCCAGAGCCGGCTTAACCGTGTGGTGGTGGACGCCATGACGGCCAAGAAACGAGTGGTGGGAGTCGATCCAGTCCCAAAGATCCGTGCAGTCAACTTCGTAGCGCCCCGTGGCCTCGATTTGAGCCATCCGGGCTATATCGTCATGGACGGTATGTACTACACTTATCTCTACATCCGCAAGAGCGGGTTCCCTCAGCAGGTACGGGGCGGTTGGATGTCTTCTCTGATCAATGCTGGCGAGGGCGTCGATGTGGATCTGCACCTGCGTCGGGAGATCCGCGGCAAGACCATCGACCGGGTGGCACAGCGCATCCGGCTCAACCGCACCAAGTTGCGGGAATTGCAGGACACATCCACGGACTATGAGGAACTGGCCGGCTCGATCCAGGCGGGCTACTACATCAAGCAGGGGCTGTCCAGCCGAAATGAGGACCTGTTTTACATGACCGTACTCATTACGGTATCCGCCCCCACCCTTGACGAACTTCAGTGGCGAAAGCAGCAGATGACCGACCTCATGAAGTCCATGGACATCCAAGTAGGGGACTGTCTGTTCCAGCAGGAGGCGGCGCTGCGCTCCACCATGCCGTTCCTCTACCTTGACCCCAGCCTGGAGCGCAAGTCTAAGCGCAACGTGCTCACATCAGGGGCGGCATCCACCTATATGTTCACGAGTTTTGAACTCTCGGATGACAACGGCATCCTGCTGGGCCTCAACCGGCACAACAACTCACTGTGCATCGTGGACCCATTCAATACTAAAGTCAATAAAAACGCTAACTTCACCATTTGCGGCACTTCAGGCGCTGGCAAGACCTTTACTATGCAATTGATGTCGTTAAGATTAAGAATGCGCGGCGTTCAGTGCTATATCCTGGCGCCGCTTAAAGGCCATGAGTTCAAGCGGGCCTGCCACAAGATCGGTGGTACCTACATCAAACTGGCCCCCGGCTCCAGCGCCTGCATCAATGTCATGGAGATCCGGCCCACCCTCACACCGGAGATGGAACTGATCGACGAGCTGGATTATAGCGACATCGACTCTATGCTGGCGAAAAAGATTCAGCAGTTGATGATCTTCTTCTCCCTCCTGATTCCGGATATGTCCAATGAAGAGGAGCAGATGCTGGACGAGGCTCTGGTTAAGACCTATGCGAAATTTGGCATCACCCACGATAACAGCTCAATCTATGAGGATTCTGGCAGCGGGAAGGTCAAGACCATGCCCATCCTGGGTGACCTCTATGAAGTGCTCAAGGAGAGTCCACTGACCACGCGCTTGGCCACAATCGTCAGCCGTTTCGTCACCGGCAGCGCCCAGAGTTTTAACCGCCAGTCAAACATCAATCTGAGTAACCGCTACGTTGTCCTGGATATTTCCGAATTGAAGGGCAAAATGCTCCCCGTAGGCATGATGATTGCGCTGGACTATGTATGGGATCAGGTGAAGGCTGACCGTACCAAGAAGAAGATGGTATTTATCGACGAGATCTGGAAACTTATCGGTGGCTCGGCAAATAAGCAGGCGGCCGAGTTTTGTTTGGAGATTTTTAAGATCATCCGCGGCTATGGCGGAGGCGCTGTTGCGGCCACACAGGACCTGTCCGATTTCTTCGGGCTGGAGGATGGCCGCTACGGAAGATCCATTCTCAATAACTCCAAGACAAAGATTATCCTGAACCTGGAGCCGGACGAGGCTGAGTATGTCAAGGATGTCCTGAAACTCACCCGGACTGAGATCCGCAGTATCACCCAGTTCGAGCGCGGCGAGGCGCTGATCTCCAGCAACAGCAATAAAGTGCCGGTCATCATCAAGGCCTCCCGTGAAGAGCAGCAGATGATCACGACTGATCGTGCTGAACTGGAGGCCATGCTCAACGAGTTGAAGGCCGTGGCTAATACCGCCGATGCAGCCGCTGTGCCGGACGGTGAGGTGGACAAAGCAGATAATGCCCCTCCACCAAGCAATCCGGCTCCATAGAAATATGCACACCATGACTTCACAGTATTTTAAGTAAGGAGGGCAGCTTTATGAATCTCCCCGGACCTCTGCCTCCCGCAGAACAGGCCCACTGCCGCCGCACGGCGGCACTATCCGAACTGCTGGCCAAGCTGGCCGGCTTACCGGACTCCGAGGTGAGGACAGTTACCCAGTCCGCCCTTGTCCACGACATCGGCAAGACGGCCATCCCGCCCGCCATCCTCGGCAAGACCGGGCCGCTGACTGAAGAGGAGCATGCGATCATGCGCATGCACACTGCCATCGGCGCCCATATCCTGATCCATACCCACGGCGCCATGCGCACCGCATCCGCCGTGGCGCTCCAGCACCATGAGCGTCTGGACGGCAGCGGCTATCTGGGCCTGCGCGGGAATGAGATCCATCCCCATGCGAAGCTGGTCGCGGTCGCCGATGTCTTTGACGCCCTGCTTTCGCCCCGCCCCTATAAGCGGCCGTGGAGCATTCGGCGTACCTGCGATTACCTCTCCAGCCTCGCCGGCGTGAAACTGGACGCCAAACTCGTCGGACTTCTGCTGGACCACCTCCCACAGGCTCTGGCGCTGCGCCATGAGGAAATACGCATAAGGAGCAGATTACGCATTCCTGGAGATTATGCACACAAGGGGAAGGGGTGATTGGCCCATGCTGCTGCAGGAGGAACAGTACATTATCCATTGGCTGACGGAGTATGGCGCGCTGACCAAGACGCAGGTAGTCCGCATGCTGAAGGACAAGCCGCCCCAGACGGCGGAGAAGATCATCCGGGGGCTGAAGCGTGACGTGTTGCTCTATGACATTTCCGGCGGGTACTATCTGGGAGTTGACCCCATGTGTCAGCCGGACCCGCGCATGATCCTCGCGGTGTGGGTGCTTTTGCAGTTCATCGACAAGGTGGAGCCTATGGCTCACTATCCAGCGACCTATCCGTCCCAGATCTTCTTCCTCAAAGAGGACATCGGCTATGAGATCGTTGTCCTCTACGACGGGGAGCAGCATCTGGCCCGCCTGCTCCAGCCGCAGGAGGATTTGCGGTACATTTTTGTCCTGCCTCATATCCGGATGGCGCAGGAGCTGGTGCTGCCGAGTGTCCCGTGCCTGTTTGCCACGGTGGACTACAACGGTCAGGAGGTGCCCGATGTGCGCTTTTACACAGAGAGCGAGGGAGGCCGGGATGGCGCAGTCTGACTTTGGGCGGGCTTTGGCCGGGGCCGAGCGCCGGATGGTGCGTGCCGCTGTAGAGCTTGCCCGCACCCGGCGCCTGCTGGAACGGGAGGATATGGCGGGCGCGTTCGGTTCTGCCTTTGCCTTCTCCGCGGAGGTGGAGAAGCTGGCACTGCTCGCACGGGTGCTTCCGGCCTATACCGGGCACCCGAAGGCAGCGGAATTGACGGAGCAGATGCTGCTGGACACCGTGCCTATTGAGATGGGCTACGCCAGGCGGGGATGGTTTCTGCTGAAGATCCCCGCGCTCCTTCCGAAGAAGGGGACGGGCTCGCCCATCTACATCCAGCAGTATCTCTATCCCGCGCTGCGCCGCTATTTCGACGGCAAACCGCCGGCGCTCTACCGCAGCTGTGTGCTGGCTTACCGGCATGTGTATCAGCACGACCGGCCGGAGCGGGCCTACCGTGACCATGACAACATTGAGGTCAACATGGTGACCGACATCGTTACACTCTATCTGATGCCGGATGACGCCCCCCGGCGGTGCGCCCACTACTACTGCAGCGCCGCCGGAGAGGTGGACTGCACAGAGGTGTATGTAGTGCCCGCGAGCCGGTTCCCGGAGTGGCTGGCAGCGGCGCAGGCAGACGATTTGAAGGAGGAGATGCTATATGAAACGAGCAAAATATGGGACTAAAAAAATACGGGATTTTAAGCTCGTTTCCGAGCCGAAGGCGCACGTACTTCCGAAACATCGGAAGATTCCCGAAAAGACAGGGGTTTCCAAGCGCGACCGGGAGACAATTTGCGGCAAAGAGAGAAACAGCCATGCCTTAAATCCCGATACCCCCGGGCAGTCCAAATGATCACACTCCGGCCCGGCAGCCACGCCTACCGTCTGTTGCTTCTGCTGGCCATCTGCGGGGAATACCCACATCGCTCCCTGCATCTGCTGGGGAGTATTCGGACGCTGGAGGAACTGGTCAGAAGGTTGGAAGTGGTGCAGCACTTCCGAACTCCCGCCGGGGCAGACCTCGGCTCCTGCAAAATGCTCACCACCAGCGGAAAGGGGAACAGACGGACAATCCGGCTCTATAAGAGTGCCCTGCCTCTCCTGCAGGCCCTCCACCCGGCAGCCCTCGACTGGTATCTGACAGCCACCGGCGGACACCGTTTCTCTGGAAGCGCAAGCCATGTGGAAAGGAATCACCGCGTTGCGGAATCAGTGGCGGTCTGTATGGGAGCCGGCGTGGAGATGCGCCCCTTCTTGCTGCCGCCCCTTCAGAAACAGGCGATTCGGCAGGTTGTGCCGGAATGTGCCTGCTTTTATACGGCAAAATCCGTCAAGCAACTGGACAACACTGAGATGAACAAGACCATCTTCACCCGCCTGACTGGTGCGTTGTTCTGCCCAGGGTTTTGTTACGCTGTCTACAACACAAGGGACGCTGTGATGAAGTGGAGTGGTATGGGCGAGTTTAAGACCGCCAGACATCTGGAGGAACTGGCCCGCATGAATGCAGGCCCCGCCCGGGCAGACCATGCCATTCTTCTGGGAGAACACATGGCTCTGGCGCTGCAGACCCTGTTGGAGTCAGACAAGAGCAGACGAATGGAGCTGCGCTTCGACCGGATCTATCCCCATGTGCATTTTATCCCCATGACGGAGCAGGGAACTCGGCTCCTCCGTATCCTGACGCTCCCAGACTGGCATGAGCAGTTGCTCACAGCCGTGTTCCCCGAGGGGATGCGTGTAACAACGCCCGGCGTGATGGAGTACGACGCGCAGAATGGGGACACCCTGATCCTCTCCCACCTGGACGGTGACATCGCCCGCCTGATGCGGGTGAGGCAAGCGCTGGAGCACAGCGCCGCCCCATACGAGATCCTGTGTTATCCCTGGCAAAGTCAGTTTTTGGATCAGTATATGGGCGGTCGGGCACAGTTGCGGGAGATCAGCATGCCGGATTTGGAAGAAGCACTCGGGATTGGAGGAGGGGAGATGGCAGACGAAGGGAGTTGATGCGATGAAAAGTAAGTCTGTGCGCGCAGCGGGGATCGTCCTCGCCGTGATCCTGGGTGTGGCGGCGCTGCTCTATCTGGGCGGCCTCATCAGCCAGCTCACCATTGGCTACCAGAAGTGGCTGGCCGACGGTGGCATGACCGGCAAGGCCACCATGGGGACCATCTATTTCTCGCCCCTTGCGTGCTGGCGCAGCGCCATGACGGGGAGCGGCCTGAAATGCACCCTCTTCACGGCGGTGCTGGCAGGCGGCCTGTTCGCATTCGTCCGGCTCCAAAACCGATTTGGGAGCAACGACTACGACCCCCGCAATTTTACCCGCAGCAAGCGGGGCACCTACGGCACATCCGGCTGGATGAGCGAGAAGGAGATGCGCTCCGTGCTGGAGGTGGCCGGTCCGGAGCGTGCAAAGGGGATCATCCTGGGCAAGACGGAGCGCGGCTCCGTCATCTGCCTGCCGGAGGACACCCGGCTCAATAAGCACATCGCCGTCTTCGGCGCCAGCGGCACCATGAAGTCCAGGGGAGTCATCCGGCCGGCCCTGTTCCAGAGCATCCGGCGCGGCGAGTCGGTGGTGGTCGCGGATCCAAAGTCGGAGATGTTCGCCGACACGGCGGAGCTATTCAAGAAGCACGGCTATAAGGTGCGGGTCTATAACCTCCTGCAGCCGGAGTACAGCGACTCCTGGAACTGCATGTTCGACCTGGGCGGCGACACACTCATGGCCCAGATCCTCACCGACGTGATCATCTCCAACACGAAGGGCGATGAGAAGGGCGACCACTTCTGGGACAACGGCGAGAGCAATCTGCTCAAGAGCCTGATCCTTTATGTGGACCTGGACAGCACCCGCACACCGGAAGAGCGGAACCTGGCCGCCGTCTATCAGATGCTCACCCAGCACACGGAGAAGGAACTCACCATGCTCTTTGACCGGCTGCCCATCGGCCATCCGGCCAAGGGGCCGTACAGCCTGTTCAGCCAGGCCAGCGACACCGTGCGCGCAGGCATCGTCCTGGGCCTTGGCACCAGACTCCAGGTGCTCCAGAGCGAGGCCGTGCGGCGGATCACCCGCAGTTCCGACATCGACCTGTCTGAGCCGGGCTGGAGCAAGTGCGCTTATTACATCATCCTGGATGATCAGAACTCCTCCCTGGAGTTCCTGTCGGCCCTGTTCTTCGCCTTCCTGTTCATCAAGCTCGTGCGCTACGCCGACAGCACCCCGGAACAGCGATGTAAGGTGCCGGTCAACATCATCCTGGACGAGATGAACAACATCGGCACCATCAAGGATTTCGGCAGGCGGCTGTCCACCATCAGGTCGAGAGCGCTCCAGGTCATCATGTGCTCGCAAAGCCTTCCCCAGCTGCAAAACCGCTACCCAAATAACCTGTGGGCGGAGCTGCTGGGCAACGCCGACACCCAGATCATGCTGGGCGCCACGGATGACGTGACCGCGGAGTACTTCAGCGCCCGCAGCGGGGACATGACGGTAGAGGTCAACTCCACCATGACCACACGGCAGAGCCTCGCCCTGGCGCAGGTCATCCCCCAGTACCGCTACACGGAGGGGATCGGCCGGCGGCGGGTGCTGACCCCGGACGAGGTGCTTCGGCTGCCCAATGATGAGCTGCTGATCATCCTGCGCGGCCAGAAGGTGCTCCGGGCCAAGAAGTTCGACTTCACCGAGCATCCCTATGCCAAAGAGTGCGAGCGCACCAGTATCCAGCGCTACCAAACCGACCCGGCGCCGGCTCAGCCGCCGGAGCCACCGGCTCAGTCCATGCCTGCTGAACCCGATATGGACAAACCGCCCGGACCGGCGCCTGCCGCCGCCGCAAAGCCGCCCGTTAAAGCGAAACCGCCACAGGCAAAGCCGAAGGCGCCCGTCCCAAAGTCGCCGTCATCCGGCGGTCAGCCCTCGGAACTCCCCGCAAAGCCCGCCAAACGGCCCAAGACGCTCTACGAGAGCTCCCGGCCGCCGGCGGATTTTTAATTGTCCGCCCCCATAACCCACATCATCAACCAAAGGAGGAACCCATACCATGGCAAGAACCAAGAAAGAGATTGAGGAACAGGCTCCCGATGCGGAGCCGGAAACCACCGGGACTGAGTCTGATCCCGTCCCCCAGACTGAGCAGGAAACGCCCCCCGGCGAGGTGGCCAATGCCGGTGTGACGGACCTGGAGCTGGCGGCTGCCAAGAGCCTGGATCCCGACGCGCCCCAGACCGACCTGGAATCGGGCGACGATCCCGATGGCCAGGCAGCTGCGCCCCAGACTGACCCGGAATGGGACCCGGATAGCCAGTCTGAGTCTGGCCAAGGAACCTTTTCCTCCCAGACTGACATGGAATCCGCCGACTCGAATGCCGGTTCCCAGACTGACCTGGAACCGGCTGAAGAACCCGGCGGTGGCCAGGCATTTGATCCCACGGCCGATCTCGGTTCCCAGACTGAGCCGGAAACGGAACCGGACGACGAAGCCATGCCCCAGTCTGAAGGGGACGCTGCGGCTGAAGGGGACGCCGAGCCGCCTGCCCCGCCCCGGCGCCGGCGCACCTCCCGCAAGAAGGCGGCAGAGGTGCAAGAGGCGCAGGATGGGGGAGAGGATGTGCCCGCGGAGGAGGAGCAATCCGAATCCGGGCAGCCCCAGAAACTCCGCATGCCGGGCAGGCGCCGCCAGCGGGTGGTATCCATCGACGCTGAGCGGACGGTGGAGACGGATACGGACCGGCTGCGCAACGACCTGCTGGACCTGGTGGAGTCCCTCAAGAGCAAGAAGATCCTCACCGGTACGATCCAGGGCGTGGAGCGGCTGGCGGATAACCCGGAGATGTCCTATGCAGTCATCTACCACGGCGACTTCAAGGTCATCATCCCGGTGCTGGAGGCCATCGAGGAGCCGGAGGACTACCGCGGCCAGCCCAAGGGCGACGTGCTCCACTATCTGCTCAACAAGCGGCTGGGCGCGGAGGTGGATTACATCGTCAAGGGCATCGACCAGGAACACAACGTGGTGGCTGCCAGCCGGCTGGAGGCCATGGCGCTCAAGCGCAGGGAGTACTACTTCCGTACCGACCGGGACGGCAACTACCAGATCTATGAGGGCATCCGCGCCGAGGCACGGGTCATCTCCGTCATCCGGGCGGGCATCTTTGTGGACCTGTTCGGCGCGGAGTGCTATATCCCCCTCCGGGAGCTGTCCTACCAGCGCTGGGTGGACGCCGCGCAGCACTATCAGCCCGGCCAGCGCGTGCTGGTGCGGGTGCTGGAGGTGGACCGCAGCGACCGCAGCCGTCCCAGGGTGACTGCCTCGGTGAAGCAGGCGATGGAGAACCCCTATGAGAAGGCGCTGAAGAAGTATGTGGTGGGCAACCGCTATGTGGGCACCGTTAGCATGGTCGATCTCAACGGCGTGTTCGTGTCCCTGGACGGCGGCATCGACTGCCTGTGTACCTATCCCAAGCGCGGCCGGCCGCCCCGGGGCGCCAGGGCGACGGTGCGGATCCTGGGCATCAACCACGAGAACAACCGGATCTGGGGCGTCATCACCCACATGTCCACCACGCGCTGAGGGGAGGGAAGCGGACCATGACGATCCAGAGACGGCTCCGGGTGACCCTCCTGACCGCCCTGTGCCTGGCCATGTGCCTTTGCACCACGGCCTTCGCGGATACGGACGGCACCGAGCCGAAGATCACCCAGCAGCCCGACCAGCTGGTCCTTCAGCTGGGCACGCGCTGGGCAGGCGTGGAGTTTGAGCTGCGCACCGACGCCGGTGTCTTCCCGGCCCCCATCGTAGTGGACGAGACTGGTGTGCTGACCATGGATCTGGGCGGCAGCACCACCTACACCCTCAGCTGTATCAACTCCACCGTCCCCATCCCTGACCCGCCCGCAGAGCAGGTCCCCGATACCCAGCAGCCGCCGGACAGCTCCGCCCAGCAGCCTTCCGGACAGGTACAGCAGCCGCAGGAGCAGGTCCCCGCCGTAGAGCCTGCCGACGTCCCCATCGCTCCTATGGTGGTGTTTTTCGTCGGCCTCGCCTGCGGGATCGGCGGCCTTGTGGCCCTCTACTTCGCCAAGCGGCGCCGCCAGCAGGCCGACTACGACGAGTGGGCGGAGGAGGATGAGGAGCAGTATTGACCGGCAAAAACCGCCACAGACTGAGATAAAATCTCCCAGACTGAGATGGGCAAAAAAGTGGCGGAAATTGCGCCAAAACTTCGTTTTTTCATTGACTATTTGCTGGAATCCTGTTATAATTTCATTGTAGCAAGATACTGCGCGCAGGCTCTCGATACGCCGGGGCGCCTTGGCGTCAGACCTGCCGGTGCAGGCGGGGAATCGTGACGGAGCCGCTGTCCCGCGGCCCCACAAAGCGCAGGTCTTGTTGAAAAAATATGTGGCCGGAAGGCCGCTGAAATACAGTGCAGAGTCAATGGCTGGATGCGACACCAATACTCCAGCGCCTGGCTCTGCATTGTCTTTTTTCAGCGGGCTTCCGGCCTTTTTTGTTTTTCAGCCGGCCGTGACAAGGCCGGTGCGAGTAGGAACTATGGAAGATTTCTTCCGGAAAGGTGGGATACAAGGTGAGCAAGAGATCAAGACGCAGCCGGACAGGGGTGCTGCCCGGCGCCGGTCGGCTGCGCTGCCACTGCGGCAGCCCCGCGGTGCTGCGAAGCGCGGAGGGCCTTTGCAGGACGCACCGGCCGGGTGCGATGGCCTATGTCTGCTCCCGGTACCCGGCATGCGATTCCTATGTGATGGCGCACTCGGGTACCTTGGAGCCCATGGGGAGCCTGGCCGGGCCGAAGCTGCGGCAGCTGCGCTATGCCGCGCATCGGGAGTTCAACAAACTGTATCAGTCCGGACTCATGAGCAAGCGGGACGCCTACCAGTGGCTGGCCATGACCGTACAGGCGCCCATGGCCCACGCCCATATCGGGCATCTGGGCGAGTATTACTGTCAGGTGGTCATTGACGAGAGCCGGAAACTGCTCCGGGAACGGCTGGAGCAGCAAAACAAATTGAAAGAGGTAGCAGGAGGTGTATGATATGCTGTCGCCGCTTACGAAGGAGCAGCGGATGAAGGTAGAAGAGAACATGGGACTGGTGGGCAAGGTGATCCAGGACTGCGTCCATACCCTGGGCGCCGGGAGCATGTTCGACTACGACGACCTGTTCCAGATCGGCTGCCTGGGGCTTTGCAAGGCGGCCCAGACGGATAAACCGGGGCACACAGTGGCCTTTTCCACCTACGCCTACCGGCTCATCCGCAATGAGATCTATACCGAACTGGAGCGCGCCACCCGCCGGGGGCGGGAGGTCGCCACCGATCCTGCCGAGCTGCCCTGCACGGTGCTGGACGATGATACCCCGGAGCAGCGGGAAGCCTGCTCGGCGCTCCTGGTGCGCCTGGAGCGGGCGGAGGCCGGGGCCGCCGGCGTGACAGCCAAGGGGTTCCAGGCCATCCGGATGCTGATGGACGGGTACACCAACCGGGAGATCGGGGAGATGTTCGGCGTGCCGGCAAATCATGTAACGGCGTGGGTGTCCAGGGCCCGCAAGGCCCTCGGCGCTTCAGAGTGATGGGCAGGTGAGAACTCCCTTTTTAAGGAAAGTAGTGATTTCAAAGAAAATTGAAAATTCCCGTCAAATTGACGGAAATCCCGACAGCTTATTAAAATTTCTCTCTGTCTGTCGGCATAGAAAAAGGACAGTCGATTTTCTCGGCTGCCCTTGTGGGGAAACAAAGTTATTCTTCTGCGTTTGAATCAAGTGTTCCTGCACCGTCATCGGTATATAGGTCGGCAGGGATTGAACTAACAGCAAGTTGTTCTTCTGGCGACAAGGAATTATACCATTCAAGCCATTCAAGAGTTTCTTCGGTCAAGTCAGATTTGCTAAATGACTGTCCATTAAATTCAATGGTTCCATTAGAACCTATATCCCCAGAAATAGGGGTCAATGCCTTTAATAAATCTTCGCCTGTAACACCTAACTGAGCACCATCACTTGCAAATGGAATGTGCAACAAATATTCTCCGTCTACTTCATAAACATAAATATAGATGCCAGAACCAATATCTTGTGTATTGCCCAAAAGGGAAAGGACTTCTTCTCTTGTCATAGCTGGCTCTAATTCTCTTATCTGTTCAGATGTTACTTGTGTCGGCACGTCAATCTGCTCTTCGTTACCTGGCAATAGGTTAAGGATTTCTTCGGTTAATGGACTACTTTCTCCAGCATCGATGGTTTTTACTGCTTCTTTTATTTCTTTGTGGGAGTAGTCGCCCAAATCTTCAACAGGAATACCGAGGGAATTCAGATAATCGACTGCCGCATTATATTGAATTGTATCAATAGCAAATGCGGTTAATGGTACCATCAAGCACAAACAAGCCGCAATAGCTCCCCACTTTACCCAGCCGGGCTTCTTTGCTTTGTGATATGCCCTTGCCTCGTTGATATGATTCTCATTGATGTCACCGAGGACTTCATACAGTTTTTCATTCGTCATAGTTCAAAGCCCCTTTCTAAAAGGTAGTTGTGTAGTTTTAGGCGGATGCGGTTAAGGGTCATTGATACTGCTCCATCATTCATATTGTGTCGGACAGCAATTTCTGAAATGCTATCTGTGTACCAGTATCGGCTGATAAAAATGCTTCTTTTCTTTGGTGATAGACGATCCAAAAATGTATCAATGGCTTTCGTGAGTTCCTTTTGGTCAAATGCCTGCTCAACATCATCCTTGCCAGACACCAGGTCAGAAAGTTCCTCCAGAACCACAGGCAATTCTCCGCTACCTCGTTTATCGGCGGTATTGTGTTTATACCTGTTAAACGACAGGTTTCTTGTAATTTTTCCAAGGAATGTGGACAGAATGCTTGGCCTGTAAGGCGGCATGGCGTTCCATGCGTTTAAGTAGGTATCGTTGACACATTCTTCAGCATCTTCCTGATTGCCCAGTATATTCTTAGCAATCGAGGTACAGTAGTTCCCGTATTTGTCAGATGTGGCATGGATGGCCTGCTCGTTTCTATCCCAGTATAATTGGACTATCTGTGCATCATCCATCGGTTTTCACCTCGCTTCCTTATTTACCTTTTCACCTATATACACAACTTTTGAACTCGAATCTCACACATTTTTTTGAAAAAAATTTTCTCTTTAATCATACCATATTGTTATCACTGTAGTATATAGCAATAGGACCACCATCCAGTTCTGAATGATAGTCCTGCCTGCCCAAAGGGAATGCTTGCTGTTTGGTGAAACCGACGGAGTTTGGGCCATCACTACTTATCTTGAAAAGGGACGGTGAGAAATGGGAATTGCTTTTCCGGCCGGAACCACCTATAATGGCACTTAGATTTTGTGTTTGTGAGGTTTCGGCCATGGGGAGAGCATCCACGAGAGAGAATAAGAACATCTATCAGACCACCCGGGAGGCCATGCACCTGACCCGGGAGGCCGCCGGCGAGCTGCTGGAGTCCATTCCGCCCGAGCGCATCGAGAAGATCGAGAACGAGCGGTCCCTGCCCCACCCGGACGAGGTGCTGACCATGGCGGAGAAGTACAAGCAGCCGGGCCTTTGCAACTACTACTGCGCCAATCAGTGCCCCATCGGGCAGGAGTATGTGCCGGAGGTGAAGATCAAGGACCTCTCCCAGATCGTCCTGGAAATGCTGGCCTCCCTCAACTCCATGAACCGGCGCAAGGACCGGCTGATCGAGATCACCGCCGACGGCGTCATCAGCGACGACGAGCTGGAGGACTTCATCCGCATCCGGGAGGAGCTGGAGCGCATCTCCATCGCGGTAGAGACGCTGCAGCTGTGGTCGGAGCGGATGCTGGCCACCGGCGCCATTGACGCTGAACGGTATGAGGAATATGAGCGCCGGCGTGCGGAGCGGGATTGAACCGGGTATTTTGCCGCGGCAGTGGAAATAGAGGGGCCTAATTTGCCAAACCGATGCTGGAAGCCGCTGGTGCGGGATGGTAGAATACGGGTAAGCAGAGAGAGCAGATGCTCCTGTGAAGTTTGCGCAGCGAGGTGACGGCGATGGATCCAAAAACGAGACTCCTGGCGATCCGCCTGATGGAGAACCTCCGGAAAAATCCCGCTTACGCCCAGACACTGGGCGTCCAGGTGACCTTAAAGAGATCCGCCTGAAGGGTTGGGCTCCCATCCCGATCCGGCGGCGGCTGAGGGCTTCACAGCTGGGTGAAGCCCTCTTTTGCAGAGAGAATTGATGCCTTGGGAAGGGAAAGGAGCGAAACGAGATGAACGGCTATGACCAGCAGCTGAAGGAGCTGCTCGCCCAGTGCGCCCGCAAGCGGAAACTGGAGGCCTCGGCCGCGGAGCTGCGGCGCCAGCGGGATACCTACGCCGCCAGGGCGGAGGAGCTGAAAGAAGCCATGCGGGAGGAGCAGGCGGATGTGGACCGGCTGGAGGGCCGGAGCCTGGCCGCCTTCTTCTACAACGTGGTAGGGAAGATGGATGAAAAGCTGACGCGGGAGCGGCAGGAGGCCTACGCCGCCCGGGTGCGGTATGACGCGGCGGCCCGGGAGCTGGCCGGCTCGGAGGAGGATCTGGCCCGGTGCCAGGCGGAACTGGGCACCCTGGACGGCTGCGAGGAGCAGTACGCCGCGCTGCTCCGGGAGAAGACCCAGGCGGTCAAGGCCGCCGGCGGCGCGGCCGCGGAACAGATCCTCCGCATGGAGGAGCGCGAGGCCTACTTAGAGAGCCAGGAGCGGGAACTGGGGGAGGCGTCCGCCGCCGGACAGAGCGCCCTGGCGACGGCCGATGGGATCCTGGAGAGCCTGAGCAGCGCGGAGGGCTGGGGCACCTGGGACCTGATCGGCGGTGGGCTCATCGCCGACCTGGCCAAGCACAGCAAGCTGGATGAGGCACAGGCGGCGGTGGAGTACCTGCAGTCGCAGCTGCGCGCCTTCCGGACGGAACTGGCCGACGTGACCATCAGCGCCGATTTCCAGGTCAATATCGACGGCTTCCTCCGCTTTGCCGACTATGTGTTCGACGGTATCTTCGCCGACTGGGCGGTGCTGGACCGGATCAATCAGGCCCAGGCCCAGGTGGAGGACACCCGGGCGCAGATCTGCGCCGTCCTGGACCGCCTGGGGCAGATGACGGACCAGGCAGAGCGGGAGCGGGCCGGACTGCGGCAGGAGATCGAGGGCCTGGTCAGCAGTGTGCCCATGTAGAGTAAAATCGGAAAGCGGAATTGGGACCGAGAGAGGATAAGGAGAGGGACGAGTATGGATGATGACGCGGGCGCCCAGGCGCCCCAGCTGCTCTGGATCAACTGGACGGACCAAGTGGTGTCCTTCCATCCGGAGGAGGGGTTTGAGCCGGTGGCGTTCCCCGACCACGACGCCATGCTGGCGTATGTGTTCCAGAAGACCTCCAACGGCTTTCGCATCCAGTGAGAGGCCGCTGGGAGAAAATCGACTGCAAGGAGTAACCCATGAAATTTATCATTGAGCACCTGTCCAAGCGCTTTGAGCAGAAAGAGGTGCTGCGAGACATCGACTTTACCTTTGAGGAGGGGAGGATCTACGGCCTATTAGGCCGAAACGGCGCCGGTAAGACGACGCTCTTCAACTGCCTGAACCGGGACATCAAGGCCGACAGCGGCAGCTTCTGCCTGGAGGAAAACGGCGTGCGCCGGGAGGTGGCGGCGGAGGACATTGGGTATGTCCTCTCCACGCCCACGGTGCCGGAGTTCCTCACCGGCCGGGAGTTCCTCAAGTTCTTCATGGACATCAATTCTGACTCCATCCGGGACCCCAGGCCCCTGGACGAGTATTTTGAGGAAATGAGCATCGCCCCGGAGGACCGGGACAAGCTCCTGAAGGAATACTCCCATGGCATGAAGAACAAGATGCAGATGCTGGTCAACATCATCGCCCAGCCCAACATCCTGCTCCTGGACGAGCCGCTGACCAGCCTGGACGTGGTGGTGGCCGAGGAGATGAAGAACCTGCTCCGGTCCCTGAAGGACGGGCGGATCACCATTTTCTCCACCCACATCCTGGACCTGGCCCTGGATCTGTGCGACGAGATCGTGCTGCTCAGCCACGGGGAGCTGGAGGTGGTGGAGAAGTCCAACCTGGACGACCACGCCTTCAAGGAGAAGATCATCGCGGCGCTGAAAGAGGAGAGCTATGCTTAAAACACTGCGCATCTCATTCGCCCTGAAAAATACATACCGGGTCAACGGCATCCTGCACTCCCTCAAGCAGATCCCCCTTTTGAAACGGGTGCTGCCCGACCGGCTTTATCAAGTGCGGGGGCTGAAGATCTTCGCCAACATCCTCTCGGTGCTGTGGGAGATCGTGTCCATCTTCCTGGGGAAGCTCCTCTACTTCCTCACCATGGTCTGCGGCGTGGGGCTCCTCTACGAGCGGGCGCCGGCGGGCCTCGGGTTCCTGCACATCCTGCTGTTCCTGACGCTGATCGGCTCGTATATGAACACCAGCCTCTTCAACCCCACCCTGGACAAGTACTACGCCATGATCCTTCTGCGGATGAACGCCCGGTCCTACACCCTGGTAAACTACGGCTACGCCCTGGGGAAGGTCGTGGTGGGGTTCCTGCCCTTCACCATCCTCTTTGGCCTGGACCGGGGCGTGCCGCTGTGGCTGTGCCTGCTGATCCCTGTCTGCATCGCCGGCGTGAAGGTGGCGGTGGCCGCCGACTCCCTGCGGGACTATGAGAAGCACGGCTATGTCCGCAATGAGAATAACCTCCAGAAGATAGCCTGGCTGCTGACGGCGCTCCTGCTGGCCCTGGCCTATGTGCCGCCCGCCGTGGGTTTCGTCCTGCCCCTCTGGGCCTCGGCGGCGCTGTTCCTGGTCTGGATCCCGCTGGGGCTCCTGAGCCTTCGGCGGGTGGGAACCTTCCGCTACTACCGGGAGATGAACCAGGAGCTGCTGGCCCAGATCCCGGGCCAGATGGACAAGGCCAGAGCGGCGGTCAAGACGGCCAATGAGAAGAACATCTCCGCCGACACGTCCATCACCAGCCGAAAGAAGGGCTTTGAGTTCCTCAACGACCTGTTCGTCAAACGGCACCGGAAGATTTTGTGGAAATCCGCCCTGCGCATCGCCTATGTCTGCCTGTTTCTCTGCTGCGGCGCGGTGCTGCTCATGGTGATCCAGCCCGGCACCAAGGCGGACATCAATAAGATGGTCATGACGTGGCTGCCGTACTTTGCCTTCATCATGTATCTCATCAACCGGGGCACCGGCTTTACCCAGGCCCTGTTCATGAACTGCGACCACAGCCTTCTGACCTACTCCTTCTACAAGCGCCCGGGGTTCGTGCTCAGGCTGTTTCGCATCCGGCTGCGGGAGATCATTAAGGTCAACGCCGTGCCGGCGCTGGTGATCGGGTGCGGCCTGGCGCTGATCCTCTATGTCTCCGGCGGGACGGACAACCCCCTCAATTATGTGGTGCTGGTGGTCACCATCCTCGCCATGAGCGCCTTCTTCTCCATCCACTACCTGACCGTCTACTACCTGCTGCAGCCCTACACGGCCGGCACGGAGATGAAGAGCGGGACCTACCGCATCGTGATGGTCCTCACCTATGTGGTGTGCTACGCCATGATCAACGTCCGTATGCCCATCCTGATGTTCGGCGCGATGTGCATCGCCTTCTGTGTGGCGTACTCCATCGTGGCCAGCATCCTGGTCTATAAGTTCGCGCCCCGGACCTTCCGGCTACGGACGTAATATAGGAGATCTTCACCGAAGAAAAGAGCGGGGGAGCTGTGCCGGATGGCGCAGCTCCCCCGCCTTTTTCGTTTTTATGGGCCACCGTAGGAAGAAACTCACGGCAGAGTCAAGAAAAATGCCTCAGCCGGAGGCCGCGGAGAAGAACATGACATAGTAGATCGGGAGATAGGTGATCTTCCCCTTGCTGGATACCTTGCGCTCATTGGACAGTACGAATGCCTTCTTGATATGGTAGTCCTCATTTTGGACAAAGGTGTTGAGCGCGCTGTGTACGGTATAGTCCTTGCCGGACTTGACCTCAAGGGGGACGGCGGAAAGGCTGCTGTAATCGTCGATCAGGTAATCGACCTCGCCCTTGCTGCGGTTGTCATAGTAGTACAGCTTATAGCCATGGGCGGCCAGTTCGCTGGCGACAACAGTCTCATAGACGGATCCCAGATTGATGCTCTTTTCATCATCCAGGACGGCGCGGATATTGTTCCCGTAAAGAAGGCACGTCAGGAGTCCCACATCGTTGAGATAGAGCTTGAGCAGGTTTTTCCCTGCGGACTCGATCAGCGGGAAAACCGGATTGGAGATGGCCTGAACGGGCAGGGCGATCCCGGCGCTGATCAGATACTCAAACTCGTCGCTGTAATCGCGGAAGGTCTTTCCCTTCTTATCCTCGATGCTCTTGGCCACCACGCGCTTTTTCTTGTTTTCCATATTGGAGGGGATGAGGTCGTAGATGCGCCGGATCATCAGCTTCCGCTCTTCGCCGTATTTGGAGGCGTCGGCGGCATAGTAGTCATGGATCTCCCGCTGGATCTCCCGCACAGTCTGGATGTTCTTCTCCGCCAGATAGGTATTGACCGCATCGGGCAGCCCGCCGACCAGCAGATACTTGCGGAACAGATCCATTACCTTGTTGTGCGTCGCCTCGTCCAGCGCCTCCAATGCCTCAAACCTCCGGCGCATAGCGGTGATGGCAAATTCATTCAGCCCATTCGCATACAGGAACTCCTCAAAATCCAGGGGGAACATCTGGACTTTTCGGATGCTGCCCATGGGAATGGAGGGGGTCTGCGCCAGCGTGACGCCCAGCAGCGAGCCGCTTGCGATATAGGTGAACCGGCCGTCCTGAGCCAGAAACTTGAGCATGGTGAGCAGGTGGGGATAGGCCTGGATCTCATCCAGGAAAATCAGCGTATTTTCCTTTTCCTTCATCCTGTCGCCGGCGAGCATACTCACCTGAAGGTAGAAGTCCTCCACCGTCCGGACGTTGGCAAACAGCCCGGCACCCAGCGCGTCCTCCACCAGGTTGATCTCGATGTAGTTCTCAAACAGCTTCTGTCCCACATAGCGGACAATGTAGGTCTTGCCCACCTGACGGGCGCCGTCAATGAGCAGGATCTTGTTCGAGTCCGATTGCAGATGTGCCTCGATCAGAGACGCTATTTTTCGGTAAAGCATACGGCACCTCCTGATGAACAGATTTTTCAATAGGATTATACTGCATATAGTATGACTTTTCAATAGATTTTATATGCAAAAATCCAAACTTATCAAATAGAGGGACCGCCGGAGAGAACTCGCTTAGCCGCCGGGGTGATGACCATGCAGGGGAGGGGAGCGGCAGCAGGGAGTAACTTCAGAGTCCGACTGGAGATTTTCCAATCCATCTTGATACTTTCCTTAGAATTGCCTGTTACCATAGCGGCAGAATCTGATAAGGAGACTTCTGCTATGGAAACGACACGCGCATTGACTAAGACCGGCGGCATCACCGAGACGGGGCTCAAGTGGATCGCCCTGGTCACCATGGTGATGGACCACATCCACTACTTCTTCGGCTTCACCGGCATGATCCCGGAGTGGTTCAGCATGGTGGGGCGGCTGGGGGCACCCCTGTTCCTCTTCTGCCTGGTGGAGGGCTTCACCCACACCCATAGCCGGAAGAAGTACTTCGCCAAGGTCTACATCCTCTCCGCCGCCATGTCCGCCCTGCTGTTCTTCATGGCCTTCGGCGGCATCCTGGTGCGGCCCGACGGGTTCTACCCGGGGAACGGCATGATGACCACCTTCGCGGTGCTCATGGTGATCTGGCAGGGCATCGACTGGCTGGGACAGAAAAAGATCCTGCCCGGCCTGGCGGCGGTGATCCTCCCCCTGGCCTGGCCCGTCCTGGCAAGCCAGCTGTCTGTGGCCTTTCCCGCTCTGGCCACGCCGCTGGGCTTTGCCGCCTACTCGGTCCTGCCCGCATGGGGCACCACCGGGGATAGCGGCTGGCCGGTGCTGGTGATGGGGCTGGTGCTCTACCTGTTTAGAAAGCGCCGGGGTGTGCAGGTGGCGGCCTTCTCCGTCTACTACATCCTCTATGGCGTAGTCTATATGGCCGCCATAGCCTCCGCTATGGCCCCGGACTTCGTCTGGTGGCAGCTCTTCACCCAGTACTATGAGATCTACGGCATCTTGGCGGCGCCCCTGATGCTGTGGTATAATGGCCGGCGGGGCGGCGGGCACAAGCTGCTGTTCTACGCCTTCTATCCCGCCCACATCTACCTTCTCTACGCCCTCTCCTGGGGGCTGTACCTTCTGCTGAACTGAGGTGACATGATGGCCCATATCCTGGTGGTGGATGATGACAAGGATCTCTGCGCCCTGCTGAGGACCGCCCTGGAGCGGGACGGGCACCAGGTGTCCACCCGCCTGAGCGGCCGGGAGGTGGACGAATCCGCCTGCCGCTGGGCGGACTGCATATTGCTGGATGTGATGATGCCGGGGGAGGACGGGTTCGCCCTCTGCCGCCGCATCCGGGGGCTGGCGGACTGCCCCATCCTCTTCCTCACCGCCAAGACCGAGGAGGCCGATGTGCTCACCGGCCTGGGGCTGGGCGGGGACGACTACCTCACCAAGCCCTTCCGCGTCGCGGAGCTGCGGGCCCGGGTGGCGGCCCACCTTCGCCGGGAGCAGCGCACGCCCCATGCCCGCCTGCGCCGGGGGGCGCTGGACTTCGACCTGGGGGAGCGGGCGGTGTACTGGAAGGACACGTCCTTGAAACTGACCAAGGGGGAGTACGCCATCTGTGAGTACCTGGCCATGCACCCGGGCCAGACCTTCTCCAAGGAGCAGCTCTATGAGGCGGCCTTCGGCTACGACGGCGAGGCGGACGCCTCGGCCGTGACGGAGCACATCAAGAACATCCGGGCCAAGCTGCGCCCGGCAGGGGAGAGCCCTATTGAAACCGTCTGGGGGGTGGGCTACAAGTGGAAAAATGGATAAGACGGCCCGCCGGCCTCACCGCGCTGTTCTGGCGGTATCTGATCACCACCGGCGTCGTGGTCATCCTGCTGGCGGTCCTCTGGTGGTTTGGCATGACCACCATGATGCGGTATGGCATCGTGTATCCGGCCAACACCGCCGCCAGCGGGGTGGAGGCGGTGGCCCAGGCCCTCTCCTCCGGGGAACTGGACACGGAGGAGATCCCCTACTTTTACCGCTGGGCCATCTTTGACGGGGGCGGGCAGGTGCAGGACCCGGGGAACATGGATGAGAAGCACCTTGCCTACGCCGAGGCCGCCCTGGCCGGGGAGCGGGACCCCCAGGGGATGTTCTACTCCCAGTACCACCGGCTGACCCAGCTGCCGGACGGGACCACCTGCGTGATCCAATACGACTACTCCATGCCCTACGGCGCCGAGGTGCTCCAGCGCCGCCTGCCGGAGTTCCAGACCTGCGCCACCATCGTTCTGCTGCTTGCCTGGCTGACGGCGGGGGCCATCTCCACCCATCACTTCGCCGGCCTCCTGCGGCGGGACGCCGCCCTGCTCACCGGCGCCACGGAGGCCATCGCCCAGCGGCGGCTGGACGTGCCCATCACCGGGCGGGCGAGGGTGCGGGAGTTCGGGGCGACGCTAAAGGCCATGGACGACCTGCGGCAGAACCTGGCGGAGTCCCTGGAGAGCCAGTGGGGCATGGAGCAGCAGCGCCGGCTGGAGCTGGCGGCCCTGACCCACGACCTCAAGACCCCCCTCAGCGTCATCAGCGGCAATGCGGAGCTGCTGGGGGAGGACGCCTTGACCGAGGGCCAGCGGGAGAGTGTGGACGCCATTTTCCGCAGCGCCCTCCGCCTCCAGGACTATGTGGCCCAGCTGCGGGCCATAACTGGCTCCGAGGCCGCCCTCAGCCGGGAGAAGGAGAGGGTTTCCCTCCCGACGCTGGCCGAGGGCTGGCGGGAGGTGGGCCAGAGCCTCTGCGGGGCAAAGCCGGCGGCGTTCCGCTGCCCGGATGTGCCCAAACTGGAGCTGGCGGTCTACCGGGGGGACCTGGACCGGGCGGTGAGCAATCTGCTGGACAACGCGGCGCGCTACACGCCCGCCGGCGGCACCGTCACCCTGTCCGTGACCGCGGACGGCGAAACACTGACCATCGCCGTGGAGGACACCGGCCCCGGCTTTTCCGCTGAGGGCCTGGCCCGAGGGGAGCAGGCCTTCTACACCAGCGATGCCAGCCGGCCCCAGGAGGGCCACATGGGGATGGGCCTCTATTTCGCCGCCCAGACCGCGAAGCGCCACGGCGGGGCCCTGCATCTTGCCAATACCGGCCTCGGCGCCAGGGCGGAGCTGGTTTTGCCGATTAACTGAAGCCTGCCGGCTGTTCCATGAGGGGCAGCCGGCAGGCTTTATTGCCGCTTTTTGGGGATGTTAAGACCCGTTGCTTGCGGCAACGGGCAATTTCGGCTACAATAACGGCAGCGACGGAAAGAAAAGAGGCTGTCCTTTATGCTCAACGAAAACATAAAAGCGATCAGAAAAGCAAAGGGCCTTTCCCAGCAGGAGCTTGCCGTCAAGCTGAACATTGTGCGGCAAACAGTTTCAAAATGGGAGCAAGGCTTGTCGGTTCCAGACGCCGATCTATTGATTGCCCTATCGCAGGCGCTGGAAACGCCTGTGAGCACGCTGCTGGGAGAAACAGTTATGGAGTCGGAGGCGGATCGCTTACAAGCAATTTCTGAAAAATTGGAGGTGATCAATTTGCAGCTGGCACAAAGAAAGACCACGAAAAGAGCTATCATTCGCTGGCTGCTGATTTCTATATGCGCCATGATCCTCGTGATGTTTGCGGCCCTGATTATAGTAAACAGTCCTTATTTGGGCTGGGATTACAGTGACCCTGAAACCGCTGTCCTGGGAGTGGCGTTCCACGCCTTTGAATGGCTGTTTGTCAGAGTGGCGCCTGTTATCTTGATCGCCGCACTCATCGGAATCTTCTTCACGCGCAAAAAGGATTGAATGGATCAACAGGAGTGTTTCTCAAATGAAAAAGATCATCGGAATGGCTGCCGCGGCTGTGATTGTGCTGGGCCTGAGCCTCGTTATTTACAATCAAATCATTCCTGACGAATATGTGCTTGCTGATGATGAAATTGCCCTGCATCTAAAATTGGACACAGAAGAAGATGTTGGGCTGCTGGTTTATGATTATCGCGCAGGCGGCCACGAATACAGCGGCGGCATATCCAACGCGGACGGATCGCTGATCCAGCACGACTCAGATAACATTGTGGTGTGGAATCGGGAGGAACTCAATCTCTCTTCCGATCCCTTCGAGCTGACCATGCAGCTTAGAATCATAACCGAATATGTGGCGCCCAACTATGAAAATGTATATCCGGATGACATCACAAAGTATATGGAGCCGATCTCTTGGGAGGCACACTTTGGTGAATCCTATTGCATTACCATCACCGGGGATCAGACAAATGGATATCAGGCTGTATTGAACTGATTTGATTAGAGGACACAGCCGAGTCCGACAAAGGCAAGTGAATGGGATTTGCCGCCCAATCTGGCCAATACCGATCACGGCGCCAGGGCGGAACTGGTTTTGCCGTTCAACTGAAGCCTGCCGGCTGTCCCATGAGGGGCAGCCGGCAGGTTTTTACATTAGTCCTTTTGCGGGAGGATCTCCCCGCAGAGATAGGAAAACTGCGGGAGTTGATCCATAAAGGGTTTCCAGCGCCGGCGGATCTCGGCGCGCTCCAGAGGATCGGCGTTCTCCAGCCCGTGGTCGTTGTCGGTGAGATACAGGGTGTCCATCCCGATGCTCTCCAGGCACTCCCGGCAGAGGTCTTCCGCCGACTCGATCCGGCGACCGGTATCCACATAGAACGGCTCCAGGCCGATGGCCAGCCAGACGTAACCCACCTTGTCCGACCACAGCAGCTCATAATCCGGGCACTGCCGGAGATGCTCCGCAAATACCCTGCGGACTTCATCCAGTTCCTTTTTCTCGGTTTCCGTGTAGATCATGACTTTATACCTCCACAGTTTGTAGTGTGTCCTCTTTCGTTTGGCCGATTGCGAAATGCTCACGGATACAGTATAATAAAAATTCCGGGAGGTGTCGTTATGAGAGAGAAAATTCTGATTATCGAGGATGATCCCACCATCCAGGCACAGCTGAAAAACCTCCTGGCCGGAAACGGGTATGAGGTGGAACCGGTCACGGACTTTACGAGTCCTGTGGAGCAATTCCGGGCGTTTGCGCCCCACCTCGTCCTCCTGGACATCAAGCTCCCTGGGAGCAGCGGCTTTGAGATCTGCTCCCAGATCCGGGCTTTCTCCGACCTGCCGATCATCTTTGTCACCAGCAGCAACACGGACATGGACGAGCTCAACAGCATCATGCTGGGCGGGGACGCCTTTATCACAAAGCCGTACAATCCGGCGATTCTGCTGGCCAAGATCGCCTCCCTGCTGCGAAAGGCGGGAGCCAGTTCCCAGGCCGCTGAGGTCCTCACCTGGAATGGCGCCGAGCTGCACCTGGAGAACAGCACCATCGCATACGGCGGGAAGGCGGCGGAACTGACCAAGAACGAGGTCAAGATCCTCTACTACCTCTTCAAACACGCCGGGAAGATCTGCTCCCGCAGCGACATCGTGGACTTCCTCTGGGACAACCAGCTCTATGTGGATGACAACGCCCTGAGCGTCAACATCACCCGCATCCGGGAGAAGCTGGCCAGCCTCGGCCTGACAGATTTTATCAAGACCAAGCACCGGCAGGGGTACACCATATGAGCGGGAAATTGTTTCTCAAAAACCATCTGCCTGTCATCCTGCTGAATCTGCTGGGCGCGTTGGCTCTGTCCCTGTTCCTGCTGGCGGTGGGGAACGACATTCAGACGATCCTGTTCATCCTGGCCGCCTGGGTGCTTGTCCTGGCCCTGTACCTTGCCGCCGGCTATGTCTCCCGAAAGAAACGGCTGGAGAAACTGCTGGAAATGGCCACGCAGCTGAAGGAGCGGTATCTGCTCCCCGAGGTCATGCCGGTGCCGGACCAGGCGGAGGAGCAGGTGTACTATCAGCTCCTGAAGCTTGCCGGGAAGTCCATGCTGGAGCGGATCGGCGAGGTGGAGCGGGAGCGGGGCGAATATCGGACCTACATCGAGCAGTGGGTCCACGAGGTCAAGACGCCCATCACCGCACTGAAGCTGCTGTGTGAGAACAACCGCTCCCCCTTTTCCCGGGAGGTGCTGGCGGAGCTGGAGAACATCAACCGCTGTGCGGAGCAGGCCCTCTACTACGCCCGCAGCGAGCACACAGAGAAGGACTACTCCATCCGGGAGATGAGCCTGGCGGATGTGGTGCATGGGGCCATCGCCGACAATAAGTATCTGTTGCGGCAGTGCGATATGGCCATCACGGTGGATGACCTGGAGATAGTCGTCTATGCCGACGATAAATGGGTGCGCTTTATCCTCAATCAGATCATCAGCAACGCCGTCAAGTACCGCGCTCCACAGCAACCAGCCTTGCACATCTTCACGGAGCGGTCGGGGGACCAGGTGCTCCTGTCTGTTGCGGACAACGGGATCGGTATCCCGGAGAGCGACCTGCCGCGGGTCTTCGAGAAGGGCTTTACTGGCCAGAACGGGCGGACCATCCACAGCTCCACCGGCATCGGCCTGTATCTCTGCAAGCGCCTGTGCGACAAGCTGGGGATTGGTTTGGCAGCCTCTTCATCGGGCAGCGGAACCACCATCACCCTCTCCTTCCATATCAACGATTTTATCACAGGGGTGCAGAGCTGACCGGCTCTGCACTTCTTACATTTTTGTAAGGACTGTGAAAGAAAAGTTGATACAAAAGCGGCCGCGCGGCAGGTACAATAGGGGCAAGAAACGAACATGGGAGGCAGGACACATGGAGCCTATCTTGAAGCTGGAGCACATCCAGAAATACTACGGCAACGGGGGAAATGTCACGAAGGCCATCCAGGACATCAGTTTTTCCGTCTCGGAAGGGGAGTTCCTGGGGATCATGGGGGCCTCCGGCTCCGGCAAGACCACCCTGCTCAACTGCATCTCCACCATTGACACCGTCAGCGCCGGCCACATCTACCTGGAGGGAACGGATGTGACGGAGCTGCGGTCCAAGTCCCTGGCCCGGTTCCGCCGGGAAAACCTGGGCTTTGTCTTCCAGGACTTCAACCTGCTGGATACCCTGACCATCTCCGAGAATATCGCAATGGCCCTCGCCATCAACGGGGCGCCCGCCGGTGAGGTGGAGCCCCGCATCCGGGAGATGGCCGAGAAGTTGAACATCCGGGACATCCTGGATAAGTACCCTTATCAGGTATCAGGGGGACAGAAACAGCGGTGTGCCTGCGCCCGGGCCATCATCAATCACCCCAAACTGTTGCTGGCTGATGAGCCCACCGGTGCGCTGGACAGCCACTCGGCGCAGATGCTCCTATCCACCATTCAGAGCGTCAATGAGCAGCTGGGTGCCACGATCCTTATGGTGACCCACGACGCCTTCACCGCCAGTTACGCCAGCCGGATCCTGTTCCTGCAGGACGGGAAGATTTTTACGGAATTAAATTGGGGCAGCGACAGCCGGAGCGCCTTCTTTGAGAAGATCCTACATGTCCTGACTCTGCTGGGAGGAGGGGAGAGCCATGTATGCTAAGCTCGTCCTCCGAAACGCCCGGCGGTCGATCCAGGACTACCTGGTCTACCTCCTGACCATGACCATCTGCGTCACCCTGTTCTATTCCTTTCTCTCTATCTCCAGCAGCTACTACGAGCCGGATATTGGAACGGAGTATGACTTCACCATGCTCAGCGACGGCATGAAGCTGGCCATCTGCGCCGTCACTCTGATCCTGCTGTTTCTGATCCGCTTCGTCAACCACTATATGCTCCGCCGGAAACAGCGGGAGTTTGCCCTCCAGTCCGTCATGGGGATGGAGCAGCGGACCATCGGCCGGCTCTTCTTCGCGGAAACCTTCCTCATGGGGCTGGTGTCCATCGCCGCCGGGATCTTTCTGGGGGTGTTCTGCTCCCAGTTTATCACGGCGCTGCTGCTCACCTCCTATGGAAAGCAGTATGAGATCACCTGTATGCTGTTTCCGGACACCGTACTGCTGACGGCGGGATTTTTTATTCTCAGTTTCCTGGTGGTGGGCCTCTCCAACACCCGGGCCATCCGGAAGATGAAGATCATCGACATGCTCACGGCGGACCGGGAAAACGGGCCGGCGCTTCGCAAAAGCCGCTGGATCTGGGTGCTTGCGATTTTCTTTGAAGTGTTCTCAGTCTGGATGTGTGTGACCGGGGTGCAGAAGGTCCTGTTCTACTGGGACAGCCGCTTTGCGCTGCCCGTGCAGCTCATGTTTGGGGGGAACATCTTGTTTCCGGCTATGAGCCTGCTGTGGCCGGTCCTCTGGATGCTCCGGCGGAGGAAAGGCGGTTTCACGGCGCTCCTCTCCGGGCTTCTACTCTGCTCCCTTCTGAATACCATTGCGGCGGCCAGCGTGCCGGCGCTGAACAGCCGTTATCTTCTGGCCCTGGGAGGCGGGGCCGTCAATCAGTACCTGCTCTTTGTCCTGGTGGATCTGATCTTTCTGATCTGCGCCCTGCTCTATCTCGCCAGCAGCTTTCTCGTGGCGTGGAAGGAGGGGGCGCCGGAACACCGCTATAAGGGAGAAAACCTGTTTTTCTTCGGGCAGATCATCTCCAAGCTGAGCATCACCAGTAAGACGATGTCGCTGACCTGCGTGACCCTGGTGCTGGCCATCTTCCTGTTCATCGCCGCGCCGGTCCTGGTGGGGTGGGCCTCCGGATACCTGGACGAGCGCTCCATGTACGATGTGCAGATCTTCTCCCGGTATAACGACGTGTATGAGGAGGCGGACCTGCCTGCGGACAGTTATGACGAGGTCACGGCGTACCTTGCCGAGAACCATATCCCCGTGGCCGGCGACTGCACCTTCAGCCTGTACCTGCCGGAGCGGGCGGACTTCCACAACCGGGTGAAATACGAGTTCCCCGTCGCGGCTATCGCCTTGAGCGACTACAACGCCATCCGGGAGATGCTGGGCTATGAGTCCATCACCCTGGCGGACGGAGAATTTGCGACCCAGTGGAAGGCCATCGCCACGGAGGAGGAGCGGGACAGCTTCCTGCGGGAGCATCCGCAGGTGCAGACCGACGCCGGTACGCTGACCCTCTCGGCGCAGCCCTTCTATGAGGACTCCATCGGGGAGACGGCTTACAACTCCTACACGGATGTCCTCTATATCTTCCCGGACAGTGTCTGTGAGCAGATGCTCCCGGTGATGCGCAACCGCTACATCACCACGGAGGAAGCTATCTCCTATGACAACGCCCGGGAACTGGAGCAGGCCTTTACCGAGCAGTACCCGGAGCTGGCTGACACCGGTGTATCCTACTCCATCCGGCTGAGCACCCTGCAGGTGAACAGCACAAAGGCCGGAAACTTCGTCCTGCAGGCCGCCATGCTCTACGGGGCCGTGGTGCTGATGGTCATTTGCCTCACGGTACTGTCCCTGCAGCAGCTCCTGGACGCGGGCCAGTATCGCTATCGTTTCTCCGTCCTGCGGAAACTGGGCGTGGAAGAGGGACGCATCGGAAGGCTGGTGCTCCGGCAGCTTGGAGTGTGGTTTGGGCTTCCCATCGCCGTAGCGATTCTCGTCTCAATGGTGGTGATCGTCTATTTCTTGCAGACCGTGTCCGCGGAGATCACTGCCTACATCGGGTTCGGCACCCTGATGGCGCAGATCGCTGTGACAACAGGTATCCTGGTACTGCTGCTGATCTGCTATTTTCTCAGCACCTGGCTGCTGTTCAAAAAGGCCATAGGGACGGCGCCCGACGGGAGGGTGCTTCCCGTATGAAAGTAGGCGGCCGGCTTGACGAAGCCGGCCGCCTTTTGAGGATGCTCTTGTCTTCCCAACCAATAGAACCTATAATAGGGGATAGGATTGGTGCCTCCAGGAACCGCTGAGCACTGACATAATTCCAGAATAGGGAGGGGGATGGATTTTGGTCAAGATTGCGATATGTGACGACGAAGAAAAGTCTGTTGCCCTACATGAGCGGATGGTCAGGGAGTGCCTGCAAGCGGCGGGGATCGGCTGTGAGATCACGACCTATACCCAGAGCCGCAATCTGCTTTATGACATAACCGACGACGCCTTTTTCTACGATCTGATCCTGCTGGATATCGAAATGCCTGGGATCAGCGGTATGGAACTCCCGCAGCAGATCAAGGGATTTTTACCCAATGTCAGGATCATTTTTGTGACCTCGCACACGGAATATGCCATTGACGCTTTTGAATTATCCATCTTCCGCTATGTTCCAAAGAACAACCTGGGAGCAAAGCTGCCTGCCGCGGTGCTGGACGCCGCAAGACTGATCGAGCTGGAAGCCGGACAGGAGTACACCATCCAGACCGCCAGCCGCATGGAGAAGATCCCGTTCAAGGATATATTCTATGTCCAGCGGGATGGGAAAAACGCCATGATTGTATCAAGCGCCGGGACTGCGAAAGTCAGAAAGAGCCTGCAGCAGGTATTCGACGAACTGAACACGCCGGAGTTCATCTTTATTGACCGTGGCTGTATTGTCAATATCATCCACATTATGAAAATCAGCGACGGGATGGCGGTGCTCAAAAATGGAGAGCAGCTGCCCATCAGCCGTTCCCATCTGCAGGAGGTAAAGCAGAAGATCAATGAGTTCTGGGGGGCGCATATATGATGGCATGGCTGCTGACGCTCTCCTATTTTCTCACCAATGAACTCCGGCTGTATGCCGGGCTTTTCCTGGTCGCCAGGGCAACAGGCTTTCGGCCGAGAAGGGTTGCCGTGCTGCTTGCCGGCATCGGAGGTGTCCTGGTCACAGCCCTGCAAATGGTGTCCCATTCCGCCATTGGGCCGCTGGCCGTTGAGCTACTGGTGATAACAGCCGTCTCATGGTATTACCTGCGGGATAAGCTCAATCTATGCCTGTTCCTGGCCTTCTTTTACGAAGTAGGCGTTGGGCTGTGGGATTTCCTGTTGCAAGCTGGCCTGGGCATCCTGTTTCATTCACAGAGCTTTCTTGACCCGGCGGCCTTGGAATCCCTGGCCGGCGTTTGGCTGACGCGCGCACTGATGCTGGGCGGCGCAGTCATGCTGATCCGGCAGAGTGGGCAAAGCGGCGGGGCCATGCGGAGCTTGTCGGTCCTTGTCATCCTCGGCATGGTCGGAGCGGTGACCTTGTCTGAGCAAAAGGCGCTCACGCTGGACGAAGACCTGGTGGGGACCTGGATCATCCTCTCTATGGTACTACTGTTCGCAATCCTGTTTTATCGAGTCAACCGCCAGCGTGAGATGGAGTCGGAAATCGCGCGGCTGAAGCAGGAGCAGGCAGAGATCGTGGAGCGGGATTATCAGGCGCTGCGCCGCACCTACGAGGGCAACGCCAAGCTCTATCACGATCTGCACAATCATATCGAGGCTATTTATCAATGTCTTCTGCAAGGGGATACGGAGGAGGCGGCCCGGTACTGTGAGGATCTGAGAACCCCTGTCCGGGAGATTTCCCAAACGGTTTGGACGGGCGATAAGGCCCTTGACTACTTGATCAGCAGTAAAATGGCATTGGCGGAGCAGGAGCAGATCAAAACGAAGGTCAACATCGAGTATCCCCACAATACCAATATTCGCAGCGTTGATCTGACAACCATTTTAGGGAACCTGCTGGACAACGCTTTGGAGGCGGCGCAAGCCGCACCCGATGGCCTGCGCTTTCTCAACCTGACCATCCGGCGGATCAACGCTATGCTGATCATCAAAGTGGAAAACGGATATGGGCATGACCTGAAACGGGAGGACGGGAAGCTACTGACCACAAAATCAGACAGAGCATTTCATGGATGGGGACTGAAGAGCGTACAGACGGCGGCGGATCGCTATGATGGGACCATCAGCACCGATGATAAGGACGGCATATTTCAATCGGTCGTTACGCTGTCCTTCCAGGCGATCAAAACGAAATAACCTCTATTTGAGATGCGGCGGGTAGCCTTTCGG
>QWCK01007046.1_pt1 | contig 33892 bp, 29 predicted proteins | sample 1972571 | NCBI WGS metagenome assembly QWCK01 (sample SAMN09866710, study PRJNA288562) | Human gut metagenome isolate term2_stool, whole genome shotgun sequencing... | isolation source: gut | host: Homo sapiens | place: USA: California | reverse complement strand
TAGAGTGACGCACTTTACAATTCAATTATGTTATATTATAATTTAGGAAATCCTAATGTAAGAAAGCGAGGATGCGCAGATGAACCAGAGTGCACTGGAAGGATTTGTGAAGATCGTAGAGATGGACAGTTTTTCGGCAGCAGCAGAGGCACTGTATCTTTCGCAGTCGGCGCTTTCGCAGCAGATCCGCACGCTGGAAGGGCAACTGCAGTTTGAACTGTTCCAGCATGTACCGCGCCGGGTGATCCTGACCCCGGCAGGCCGGGACTTTTACCCCAAGGCAAAGCAGTTGACGGCCTTATATCAGGAGGCAGTGCGCCATGCCCGTGCGGTACAGCAGCAGGAAAATCCGCCGGAACGGCATCTGGTCATTGCATGGAGCCATGAGGCCATGCGGATGTTCGGGTACGACCTGTTTTCTCTGACGAACGAGCTGTGTCTGCAATACACGTCTATTATGATGCAGTGCGCCAGTCGCAGCGAGGTCTGGCGCAGTCTGAAAAAAGGGGACGCGGACCTTTCTTTCCAGTTGGAAAGTGCGGAATTTTACGCGCAGGGGTTCACTTTCAGCCGGTGGGCGGCATCCGCAGCGCATCCTATGGGGATCCTGCGCTCAAGATGGTTCCTGCAGTCTATTACCGCAGACCGGATCTCAGCTTTGCGCGGGTGCTGGACTGGGGCAGGGGACACCGGTTTGGCATCGTGCTGGGGAAAAAGCGCGGGGACCCGTGGGTGATGGCCTATGTCCGCGCGGTGCAGCAGCTGCTGCCGTCCCTCTCGGAAAAGCTGTTCGGCCTGAAGCTGGAAGCGGTGGAAGAATAAAGAAAAAAGAAAACCCTCTCAGGCGCATTCGCGCCAGCTCTCCCGAAGGGAGAGCTCTATTGCAGCTGACCGGTAACTGCTGAAAAGCTCCCCCCTCTCGGGGGAGCTGGCATCGCGTAGCGATGACTGAGAGGGTAAACAAATAGCACCTGCTGCCCTCGGAAAGGAAGGCGGCAGGTGCTATTTTTGTGCTTATACTGCGATGGCGGCTGCTTTACTCCACCACGTCCTCGAACTGGCTGTTGTACAGGTCGGCGTAGAAGCCGCCTGCTTCGATCAGCTGGTCGTGGGTGCCCTGCTCCACAATATCGCCATCTCGCATCACAAGGATGAGGTCGGCATCCCGGATGGTGGAAAGACGGTGTGCGATCACAAAGCTGGTGCGGCCCTCCATCAGGCGGTCCATGGCGGTTTGGATGCGCTGCTCGGTACGGGTGTCCACGCTGCTGGTGGCCTCGTCCAAAATCAGGATGCGGTTATCTGCCAGAATGGTGCGGGCGATGGTGAGCAGCTGCTTCTGGCCCTGACTCACGTTGGAAGCGTCTTCGTTCAGCTCCATCTGGTAGCCGCCGGGCAGGGTGCGGATAAAGTGGTCGGCGTTGGCAGCCTTGGCGGCGGCGATCACTTCTTCGTCGGTAGCATCCAGACGGCCATAGCGGATGTTCTCCATGATGGTGCCCTTGAACAGCCATGTGTCCTGCAGCACCATGCCGAAGCCCTCGCGCAGAGCGCTGCGGTCAAAGTCACGCACATCGTGGCCGTTCAGGGTGATGGAACCGGAATCTACATCATAGAAGCGCATGAGCAGCTTGACCATGGTGGTCTTGCCCGCGCCGGTAGGGCCGACGATAGCCACCTTCTGGCCGGGCTTGACCTCACAGCTGAAATCGCGGATGACGGTCTTGTCCGGGGTGTAGCCGAAGCGGACATGACTGAATGTCACCTGACCGTTGATGCAGCCGGGGTCGGCCCGGCGGGCCGGGTCTGCCTGCTGATCCTCTTCCGGCTCGTTCAGAAATTCGAACACCCGCTCAGCGGCAGCGGCCATGCTCTGCAGCATGTTGGACACCTGAGAAAGCTGCTGGATGGGCTGGGTGAAGTTCTTGACGTACTGGATGAAGGCCTGAATGTCACCGATGGTAATGGTGCCGTTTGCCGCAAAAATGCTGCCCACGATGGCCACTGCCACGTAGCCCAGATTGCCCACAAAGTTCATAATGGGCATCATCAGGCCGGAGAGAAACTGGCTCTTCCATGCGGATTCGTACAGCTTGTCGTTGGCGGCGTTGAAGTCGTTCAGCACCACGGCCTCGCGGTTGAAGGCTTTGACCACGTTGTGGCCGGAGTAGACTTCTTCCACCTGACCGTTTACAACGCCCAGGATGGCCTGCTGGGCCTTGAAGTATTTCTGGCTGAACTTGACCACGATGAGCACCAGCACCAGCGAGACCGGCAGGATCAGCAGGGCGATCAGGGTCATCTTCGGGCTGATGGACAGCATCATGACCAGCACGCCGATCATGGTGGTCACACTAGTGATGAGCTGGGTGATGCTCTGGTTCAGGCTCTGGCCCAGCGTGTCCACATCGTTGGTGATGCGGGACAGCACCTCGCCCACGGTGCGCTTTTCAAAGTAGGCAAGGGGCAGGCGGTTGATCTTTTCGCTGATCTGCTTGCGGAAGTCGTAGCAGACTTTCTGGGAAAGGCCGGTCATGAGCCAGCCCTGAATAAAGCTGAAGGCGCTGCTCAGCAGGTACATGCCCAGCAAAAACAGCAGGATGCGGCCGATATACACAAAGTCGATGCTGCCGGTGCCGCGCAGCTTGGCGATCCAGCCGGTGGCAAGAGCCGTGGTGGCCTTTGCCAGCACCTTAGGGCCTGCAATATTGAAGATGGTAGAAAGAATGGCAAATACAATGGCGGTAACGAGCGAAAGGCGGTAGCGGCCAAGGTTGCGCACAAGCTGCAGCAGGGTGCCCTTGAAGTCCTTGGCGCGTTCGGTCGTCATGCGTCCGGGTCTTGGCATATCACTCACCCTCCTTTTCGGTATTCAGAGATTTGAGGTCCAGCTCCTTCTGGCTCAGCTGGCTGCGGGCGATCTCCTGATACTCCGGGCAGGAAGCCATCAGCTGGGCATGGGTGCCCTTGCCCACCAGGCGGCCTTCGTCCAGCACCAGGATCTGGTTTGCATGCAGCACAGTGGAGATGCGCTGTGCCACAATGATAACGGTAGCGTTATCGGTCTGGGCTTTCAGTGCACGGCGCAGGGCAACATCGGTCTTAAAGTCGAGGGCAGAAAAGCTGTCGTCGAACAGATAAATTTTGGGGTCCTTGGCAATGGCGCGTGCAATGGAAAGGCGCTGCTTCTGTCCGCCGGACACATTGGAGCCGCCCTGTGCAATGGGGCTTTGGTAGCCCTCGGGCTTTGCGTCGATGAACTCGGTGGCCTGCGCAATGGCAGCAGCCTTTTTTACATCGGCATCGGTGATGTGCTCCCCGCCGAACTTCAGGTTCGAGTCGATGGTGCCGCTGAACAGCACGCCCTTCTGGGGCACATAGCCCAGCAGGTCGTGCAGCTGTGCCTGCGGCATATTGCGCACATCGATGCCATCCACGGTCACGCTGCCGCCGGTGACATCATAAAAGCGGGGGATGAGGTTGAGCAGGGTGGATTTGCCGCAGCCGGTAGAGCCGATGATGGCGGTGGTCTCGCCGGGCTTTGCGGTAAAGCTGATGTGCTCCAGCGCATGGCAGCATGACGGCCACCATGGCCAGCATCAGGAAGGACATGACGATCTGCATGGTGTAGGTGATGAATGCGATCATCTCGCCCACCTGCATGGTGCCGTTGTCCATGGCCTTGCCGCCGAACCAGACGATCAGCAGGCTGGTGCCGTTCATGATGAGGGTCATAAAGGGCATCATGGCAACCATGGCACGGTTGGTGAACAGCTGGGTGCTCATCAGGTCTTTGTTGGCCTTGTCGAAGCGCTCCTCCTCAAACTTTTCACGGCTGAAGGCACGCACCGGCATGATGCCGGTCAGAATCTCGCGGCTGACGAGGTTCAACCGGTCCACCAGCTTGCCGCCAATGCCCAGAATGGGCGCATAGGCCACCATGCGCAGCAGCATGACGCAGACGAACTGCACCTGCTGGATGTCGTTGGTGGTGCGGGTGATGAGAGATGCGGTGGAAAAATTCTCGATCTCTGCATTGGAGAACCCGATGACGCTGGCAAAGGTCTCACGGCGCAGGTCGCGGCCAATGGCGGCGGACACACGAGAGGCGAGGAAGCCCACCGCAATGGACACAGCCACCATCAGCAAAGTCAGGCCCAGCATCTGGCCGCCTACGCGGTAAAGGTAGCGCATCTGCACATCGTGGGCAATGCCCTGTGCCTCGTATTCCAGCTGCACCAGCAGCATGGACTGGCTTTTGAGGTTCTCCATCAGGGTATCATCCAGACTGGCAAAAGCACCGGCCAGCTGCTGCTGGACAGCTTCGCGGGTGAAGCCGGGCATCTGGCTCATAGCGGCAAACTGGGCGCATACGGTGTCCAGATCTTCGGCAGTGGGGGTCCGTCGTCCTGAAGATAATACCCGTAGGCGTTCTGGAGCGCATCGGCGTCCTCTTCGCTCATCAAAAGCGTGAGGGCATCCAGCGTGCTCTGGCGTATCGTTTCCGGCAGGGGGCTTTCAATGCCGCCCTGCTGGATGCCGGTGTCCACGATCCTGCTGGTGTAGTCCGGCAGCGAAAGATCGCAGTACGCCTGCACGAACAGCAGCGAGAACACCACAAGACAGACGGCCCAGTGCCGGGCCAGCTGCTTGAAAATTTTCGTCATAGTTCGGTTCTCCCTTCGTTGTTTTTTGCTTCACGGGAAGCGTTTTCCGCAAGAATGGCATCCATCAGTGCGCCGCGCAAAGTATTCATCTGCTGCACCTGCTCCGGTGTCAGCCGGGCCATCACGCAGGCAAAATAATCGCTGAGGGCATCCTCACACCGGGCACAGGCGGCGTAGCCCTCCGGCGTGATGCGCACCAGCGTTTTGCGCCGGTCAGCCGGGTCCGCTTCGCGCAGAACAAGGCCGTCCTGTTCCAGCTGGCGCAGGCTGCGGCTGATGGCCGGCAGCGGCTGGTGTGCCTCCCGGGCAAAATCGGAAACATACACCGCTCCGTTCTGCCCATGGGTACTGATCGTGTGAGCCAGACCCTCCAGCATGGGAAAGTGGCACTTGGGACAGCCCCGCAGAGCCGCCTTCATGCCGGCCCGGGACGCCTTGCTCAGCCGTCCAAAAAAATGGCACAGACCGTGAAAGCTCGCGGCGGCTTCGGTCTCGTTCAACATTCTATCCCTCCTCATTGCAAAATGCTTAACAGCTGTTAACTATTAACGCCTGACAATAATATTCCTCCGGCACCCAGAATGCAAGGGCAGTTTAGGATAATTTTAAAAAAGTTCACAAAAAGGGGAGGGCGGCAGAAAGCCTGAACCGCCCGGCAGCTGCATAAATAGAATAAGAAACGTTTCTGCGGGAGGGGCGGCGGCAGTGGAACAGAACCTGACAAGAATTTTTACACTTTTTGGCGGCTTGGCACTGTTTTTATACGGCATGGATGCGCTCAGCCACAGTCTGGAAACAGCGGCAGGCAGCCGCCTGAAAAGCCTGCTGGCCGCTGTGACCGGCAGCCCGGTGCGGGGCGTGCTGGCGGGGGCTGCGGTCACGGCGGTGCTGCAAAGCAGCTCGGCAGTCACGGTAATGGTGCTGGGCTTTGTAAGTGCGGGCCTGCTGACCCTGCGGCAGGCGGTCCCGGTGATCTTTGGCTGCAACATCGGAACCACCGTTACCGCACAGCTGCTGGCCTTCCGGCTGGAAGATGTGCGCGGCCTTGTGCTGCTGGCCGGGCTGCTGCTCTGCTTTGCCTGTGCAGGGCAGAAGGGCCGGGCTATTGGCCGGGCGGTGTTCGCCTTTGGCCTGCTGTTCGAGGGCATTGCCGATATGGGCACTGCTATGGAACCGCTGGCGCAAAGCCCGGTGTTTGTGCACTGGCTGGGTCGGGTGCGGCAGCACCCATGGCTGGGGCTGCTGGCGGGGCTTGGCATGACCCTGACAGTGCAGAGCAGCTCGGCTACCATTGCCTTGCTGCAGAACTTTGCAGCCCGCCCCGGGCTGGACGGCAGCAGTCTGTTGGGTCTTGCGGGTGCGCTGCCGGTGTTGCTGGGCGATAACATCGGCACCACCATCACGGCAGTGCTGGCATCCTTGAGCGCAAGCCGGGACGCAAAGCGGGTGGCTGCGGCCCACGCCCTGTTCAACCTGACCGGTGCGGCGGCGTTCTGCGCCCTGCTGCCGTGGTATGCGGGTCTGGTGGCAATGATCTCGCCCAAAGGGCCGGAGCTTGCCGTGATCGCCCGGCAGATCGCGAATGCGCACACCTTGTTCAATGTGGTGTGCACGCTGGTGTGGCTGCCGCTGACCCCGCTGATGGTGCGGTTTGTGTGCCGCCTTGTGCCGGACCGGGCAGTGCGGTAAGCTTTTACTGGACAAACATACCAATTGCGCATATACTGAAAGGGATGAAACCTACCGCGGAACAAAAAGGAAACATTGCTATGCGACAGAAAATCGGAAGAGTGTGTATGGTGCTGGGCGCGCTGCTGATCCTTGCGGCAGCAGCCCTGCTGGCCTATAACAAGTGGGATGCATCCCGTGCAGACAAGGCCTCGCAGGAGGTGCTGGGCGAGCTGGAGCAGACCCTGAACGCTGCCATTGAGGAAAAGGCAAAATCGGATACCGTGGCGCTGCAGCCGGAGCTGGACCCCACGCAGGAAATGACCGTGACCGAACTGAACGGCTGGGATTACATCGGCTATCTGTCCATTCCGTCCATCGGGCTGGAACTGCCGGTGATGAGCCAGTGGAGCTATGCGGGCCTGAAAATCGCACCGGGCCGTTACTCCGGTTCCACCTATGCGGATAACATGGTGGTCTGCGCCCACAACTATGCAAAGCATTTCAGCCCCATCAAGTGGCTGACCGAGGGCGCGCAGGTCTATTTTACGGATATGGACGGTATGCGCTGGACCTACGAGGTCTCTTATGTAGAAAACCTGCAGCCTACGCAAATTGAGGAAATGACCGAAAAGACGGAGGAGTCCGATGAATGGGATCTGACCCTCTTTACCTGTACCACCGGCGGCAGCGCCCGGTGCGCTGTACGGTGCGTGCGGACGGGCTACCCGGCGCTCACAACGGAGACCGCAGAATAAGATGCAAAAAATCCCCTGTGCGCTGGCACAGGGGATTTTTCATATCCGGTATTCAGTGGACGGCGCCCACCTTCACAGGGGATTACTTGCTCTGAATGTACTCGTCAATGGCCTTTGCAGCAGCCTTGCCTGCGCCCATGGCCTTGATGACGGTGGCTGCGCCGGTCACGGCATCGCCGCCGGCGTACACACCATCGCGGCTGGTCTTGCCGTCGTCGCCGTCGGTAACGATGCAGCCGTGCTTGTTGGTTTCCAGACCCGGGGTGGTGGAGCGGATCAGCGGGTTGGGGCTGGTGCCCAGACTCATAATGACCGTGTCCACATCCAGCTCGAACTCGCTGCCCTTCTTTTCGATGGGGCGGCGGCGACCGGAAGCATCCGGCTCGCCCAGCTCCTTGGCGTGGATCTCCACAGGGTTGCACAGGGTCTTGAAGATGATGCCCTCTTCCTCGGCGTGCTCCACCTCTTCCTTACGGGCGGGCAGCTCAGCCATGCCGCGGCGGTAGACGATGTACACGGTCTCGGCACCCAGACGCAGGGCGCTGCGGGCAGCGTCCATAGCCACGTTGCCGCCGCCCACAACGGCGACCTTTTTGCCGGTGCGGATGGGGGTCTTGCTGGTGGGCAGATAAGCCTTCATCAGGTTGGAGCGGGTCAGGAACTCGTTGGCAGAGTAGACGCCCTTCAGGCTCTCGCCGGGGATGCCCATGAAGCGGGGCAGACCGGCACCGGAGCCTACGAACACGGCCTCGTAGCCGTACTCGTCCATCAGCTCGTCGATGGTGAGCACCTTGCCAATGACCATATTGCACTCAAAATCAACGCCCATCTTCTTCAGGCCGTCGATCTCCTGCTGCACGATGGCCTTGGGCAGACGGAACTCAGGGATGCCGTACATCAGCACGCCGCCGGCCACATGCAGGGCCTCGTAAACGGTGACCTTGTAGCCAAGCTTTGCCAGATCGCCTGCGGCGGTCAGGCCGGCAGGGCCTGCGCCGATGATGGCCACCTTGTGGCCGTTCCATTCGGGCACGATGGGGGCGGTGTGCACATTCTCACGGTGCCAGTCGGCAACAAAGCGCTCCAGGCGGCCGATGCCCACCGGCTCGTTTTTGATGCCGCGGGTGCACTTGCCTTCGCACTGGCTCTCCTGCGGGCATACACGGCCGCAGACAGCGGGCAGGGAAGAGGAACGGTTGATCACCTGATAAGCGGCTTCAAAGTCGCCCTCGGCCACATGGCCGATGAACTCGGGGATATCGATGCCCACAGGGCAGCCGGTCTGGCAGGGTTTGTTCTTGCAGTGCACGCAGCGCTTTGCTTCGTTCACGGCCATTTCTTCGGTGTAGCCAAGTGCAACTTCCTTAAAGTTCTTGTTGCGCACATTGGGGTCCTGCGTGGGCATGGGGCACTTCTTCGGGTCCATATTGAAAGCCATCTTATTTTACCTCCTGATTGAGCAGATTGCATGCCGCTTCACGGGCGTGTGCCTCAAACGGGCGGTACATGGTGCCGCGGGCCATTGCCTCATCAAAATCCACCAGATCGCCGTCAAAGTCGGGGCCGTCCACGCAGGCGAACTTGGTCTCGCCGCCAACGGTCAGGCGGCAGCCGCCGCACATGCCGGTGCCGTCGATCATGATGGGGTTCATGGAAACGATGCTCTTCAGGCCATGCTTCTGGCAGGTCTTGACCACGAACTTCATCATGATCAGCGGGCCAATGGTGATGACCAGATCGTACTGGTTGCCGGCGGCCACCAGCTCGTCCAGTGCAGCGGTAACAACACCCTTGGTGCCATAGCTGCCGTCGTCAGTCATAATGCGCAGCTCGTCGCTGCAGGCTTTGAACTCGTCCTCAAGGATCAGCAGGTCCTTATTGCGGAAGCCCACCACGCTGTGCACCACACAGCCCTGCTCGTGCAGTTCACGGGCAATGGGCAGAGCGATGGCGCAGCCTACGCCGCCGCCCACGACACATACCTTCTTCAGGCCTTCCACCTCGGTGGCGCGGCCCAGCGGGCCTACAAAGTCGTGGACACTCTGGCCCACCTGCAGGCTGTTCAGCTCCATCGTGGTACCGCCCACGATCTGGAAAATGATATCCACAGTGCCCTTTTCGCGGTCGTAACCGGCCACGGTCAGGGGGATGCGCTCGCTGTCCTCAAACGGGCGCACAATGATAAACTGGCCCGGCTTTGCCTTTTTGGCGATCAGCGGGGCTTCAATGACCATCTTCGTCACGGTGGGATTCAGCGCGACTTTTTCAGTGATCTTATACATTGTGTTTGCTCCTTTATGCTGGCTTTTCCTATTTCTGCGCACGAAAACGCGCCTGTATGCCCTCAGCGGCATAACAGACGCAGCTCTTACAGGCGACAAAATGACACTTTCCATTATAATAGTTTACAAAAGGGAAAGCAAATCAATTTTCTTCGTGTATGCCGTGACAAACTTGAATGATGACACAGGTGAAGCCCGCAAAAGTGAAGCCTTTTGAACACAGACAGGTGGGTTTCCAACTTTTTTGCAGAAAATGCAAATTTGTGGTTGACAATTGCCGGGCGGTACGGTATAATAATCAGCGTCGCCGGTAAACAGCCCGGCACAAACACATGGAATGTGCGGCCGTAGCTCATCTGGTAGAGCGCCACCTTGCCAAGGTGGAGGTAGCGAGTTCGAGCCTCGTCGGCCGCTCCATTTTGTGGAAGTTTAGCTCAGCTGGGAGAGCATCTGCCTTACAAGCAGAGGGTCAGCGGTTCGAGCCCGTTAACTTCCACCATTTGGCCCGGTAGCTCAGTTGGTTAGAGCACCAGCCTGTCACGCTGGGGGTCGTCGGTTCGAGCCCGATCCGGGTCGCTGCAGGGATAATTGCACCGCTTATGCCTCTGTAGCTCAGTCGGTAGAGCAGGGGACTGAAAATCCCCGTGTCATTGGTTCGATTCCGATCGGAGGCACCAGCTAAGGAAATCCAGCAGGGTTTCCAATATGCGGCCGTAGCTCATCTGGTAGAGCGCCACCTTGCCAAGGTGGAGGTAGCGAGTTCGAGCCTCGTCGGCCGCTCCAATACGAAGCCATCGTTGATGCAGAAATGCAAAAACGATGGCTTTTTTGTTGTTTCTCGTTACGGCTCCTTCCTGTGAAAAAAGAAAAGCCGGAAAATCCGCAGATTTTTCGGCTTTTGCAAATATGAAAATAATGATTCCGCTGATATTGTCGGAGCGCAATCCGTGCGCGGAGACAATTTTAAATCGTTTCTTACAGGATCACATTTTTAATGAGCAGCGAAATGCTGCCGTCGTCGCTGTGCAGAAATTCCACCTCGTTGTCCGAGTTGAGCAGTTCGGTGGGAATCTTCACCTCAATGCCGTTGGCGGTGTGGATGCTGCGGCTCTCCATGCGGCGGATGCGCGCAGGGGTCACGGTCACGGGCTGCTCAGGCGCTTCCAGCACATCACTCTTTTCCACATAATCATCAAAGGGCACGGCGGCAAGGGGATATTCCTCTTCCAACTGCTGACGCACCTGCTGGATGGATACCTGATTGTCGTTGTCTGCGGCCTGATTGGCGATCAGCATCGCGACCTGAGCCTCTACGTGGGGCTGATCTGCGTAGTTTTCCTGCACGGCCTGCACGGCGGCTTCCTGAATGGCCTGCAGCTTTTTCTTTTCCGGCTGGGCGGTGGTGTACTGGAACACTACCGTGGAAAGGTAAAAATCCTTGTGGCCGTCGATGTCGAACTTTTTTTCCAGCAGCTTCATGGAGTAGTCGGTCAGATTGACAAGGGCACCTTCCTCCACCTTGCCGCTCTGGCTGGGCAGGCAGGCCCGCTGCTGTATGATGGAGTTCACCGGGGCACCCTCCACATTCTCGGTGTAGTGGGTGTAGCCGTTTTTGTAGTTCAGCTTCAGGATGCCCAGCCACGGCTCGCCATCGCGGGTAAAATCCACCACGGCAAGGTCTGCCCCCGGAATGGTGGTGTGCGCGTGCATGTAGTCGAACAGAACGCCCGCGATGCGGCAGGAGAGGTCCACAAAATCGTGGTTGTGCTCCAGCTCGTTTTTAAAGGCGGAATCCGGCAGCGGGCGGCACTGGCGGATATCGTCGCTGGCAAGCAGCTTTTCGATGTGGTACTGGAAATAGGCGGTCTTTTCGGCGGTCATTTCCATGCCGCTGCCGCTGAGTACAGGCGCATCCATGGTGGTGTCCAGCACGTGCAGAATGGCCTGATGAATGATGATCTCCATGGGAGTTACCTCGTTTTTATAAGAATCTCTTTGGCATACAGTATAGCACAGCCCGGCCCAAAAGGCGAGAGCACATCTTGTAAACCGCCTGCAGGAATGCTACAATAAGGGCAGAAAACCACGCAGGAAAGGGGACAAAAACCATGGAATTCCGTGATAAGCCAATGGAAAACCTCATCCGCCTTCAGGAAAAGGACATCTGCAAAAATGCCCGCGCACTGCTGCTGGACGGTGAGAGCATCGTGGGTGCCTACAAGACGGTGCGCGATCAGGTGATCTTTACCACCCACCGCATCATCATGGTGGATATGCAGGGCGTTACCGGAACCCGGCAGCAGATCTTTGTGCTGCCGTACCGCAAGGTGCTGCACTTCGGGATCCAGACGGCAGGCTTTGGCGACCCGGTGCAGGCATCGCAGCTGACCGTCTGCTTTGCGGACGCACACGAGGCAAAGTTCGGCTTTATCGGCCAGCAGGAACTGTTTGCGGTCACCAACGCCATCAGCCGGTGCATCCTGTAAATAACTCCTTTAAAACAGCAGGCTCCCCGCCCGAGACCGGACAGGGAGCCTTTTGCTGTATATGAAATAGGAGAATGGCAGAATTAGAAGCGGCTTGTTTTGCGCACCAGCTGTTCGTGCATGAATACCATGAGCACCAGCAGTGCCAGCAGGTAAAAAGGGAACAGTGCCGGAGTGATGTTGTTTGCCAGCAGGCCGAACAGCGGCGGCATGGCCAGATTGCCCAAATAGGCGCTTGCCATCTGGATGCCGATGACCGCCTGCGATCTGTCCGCGCCGAAGTGTTCCGGCGTGGAGTGGATGATACTGGGATAGATGGGCGCACAGCCCAGCCCTACCAGAACAAGACCGTTCAGGGCAAGGATCTGCGGCCCGGGCAACAGCAGAGCCAGCACCCCTGCGGCCAGAATGCACTGACCCATGCGGATCATCTGCGTATCGTTGAATTTCAGGGTCAAAAAGCCGCAGGCGGCGCGCCCGGCAGTGATGCCGATGTAGAACAGGCTGGCAAAGCTGGCGGCAGTGCCGGCGGCAACGCCTTTCGTCAGTGTGAGGTAGCTGCTGGCCCATAGACCGGCCGTGGTCTCCAATGCACAGTAGCAGAAGAAGCACAGCATCACCTCTCTGGCACCCGGCAGACGGAATACCTGTCCAAGGCTCAACGCATGCGTCGAAGCAGTTTCGGTGTCGGTGCCTGCAGTACGGCTCTGCCATAGCGGCAAACTGAAAAAGAGCACTGCGCTCAGCAGGATCTGGAACAGGGCAATGTACCGGTAGCCGGATGTCCACGGCCCGCCGCCTGCCAGCACCCGGCCCATGACCATGGGGCTGATCATGGTGCCGATGCCCCACATGCAGTGCAGCCAGCTCATGTGGCGGCTTTTATAATGTAAGGCAACATAGTTGTTCAGGGCCGCGTCCACGCTGCCTGCACCCAGCCCATAGGGCACGGCCCACAGGCAGAGCATCCAGAACTGTGTGGAGACCGAAAAGCCGAACAGCGCGGCAGCTGTCATGGCCACACTGAGGGCGGTCACTTTTCCGGTACCCAGCGCACGGGTGAGCCGGTCGCTGTTCAGGCTGGAAACAATGGTGCCAAAGGAGATGATCATGGAGATCAGCCCCGCATAGGACACCGGCACACCGAGCGCCGGATACATGGAGGGCCACGCCGACCCCAATAGGGAATCCGGCAGGCCCAGACTGATGAACGAGATGTAAATGATCGGAAGCAGAAGCTGTACCATGAATCTTGAGTTCCTCCGGGAAGCGTGTTATACTTGCAATGCATCTTATACTTTGCTGATGTAATAATATCACACATCGGAGCGGAATATTAGGATAAAAACGCCCGATTGATACAACAAAACCGGCGCGGATGCGGATGTGCACCTTGACGGAAAGGAGATGGCTGATCGTGGCATTTCAGACCAGCTGTGCAGCAGCGGGCGGGCTCAACTGCCTGCCGGATGTTGTGGCGGATGACGAGGGCAGGGAACTGGTGCAGCACGGCAGCGCACTGTTTCCTATTGCCTGTTATGAAGAGGACCTCAAAAGCTACTCGGTAGCATGGCATTGGCATGAAGAGTTTGAATACATCCTTGCCGTAAAAGGCCCGCTGGCGGTGGACGTGAGCAAAGCCCGGCTGGTTTTGCAGACCGGGCAGGGCGTGTTTGTCAATTCCGGAGTGTTCCATGCGGTGGAGCAGGCTGAGACCGGGGATGCCCTGCTGCATTCCGGGGTATTCCATCCGCGCCTGATCGGCGGCATGGATACCATCTTCTGGCAAAAGCTCGTACACCCGCTGCTTCAGCCGGGAGCACCGGCGTTCTTTCTGCTGGACGAGGCAGACGACGGGCAGAAGGCCGTGCTCTGCCATTTGCGGGAAGTCTGGGACGCAGTGGCCCAAGAGGTCTTTGACTATGAGAATCAGGCGCGGTACCATCTTTCGGCGGCGGTGCATCTGCTGGGAATGCAGTGCGAGGGTGGAAAAACAAAGGTCTCTCAGCAGGAGCAGATCGCGGCCCAGCGCATGAAACAGATGCTGCGTTTTGTGGAAGAGCATTATGCTGAGGAACTGAACGTGGAGCGCATTTCCGACTGCGTGGCCCTGAGTGAGAGCGCCTGCCTGCGCAGCTTCCGGCAACTGCTGGGGATCACACCCATCCAGTATGTCAAGCAGTACCGCATTGAAAAGGCCGCCGAGCTGCTGCTTTCCACCAGCATGAAGATCGGCGAGATCGGTGCCGACTGCGGCTTTTCGGATACCAGCTACTTTACAAAGACCTTCCGGGAGATCAAGCACTGCACGCCCAGAGAGTACCGTCAGAAGTTTGCAGGAAGAGAGCAGTCTCTTTCAAGGCGGGACGGCGGCAGAGCCAGTGCACCGGCTGAAACAGCGTTATAAAAAGGAGAATCGGAAACAATGCAGCGTAGTTTGACCAAAGGCCCCATCACCGGCAGCATTTTGCTGTTTGCTCTGCCGCTGATGCTGGCCTATCTGCTTTCGGCCACGCCGATGGGCGTTACCGGCATCTGGCTCAGCGTGCCCGTCGGCTGGGCGCTGGCAGATGCCATTGGCATTGGATACTATTTAAAAAAGAAGCGGTGACGGCAGGGGGGGAAAGAAGATGGTCGACCATATCAGGATCCGCGGCGCGCGGGTGCACAACCTGAAAAACGTGAATGTGGATGTGCCGCTGGGCAAAATCGTGGGTGTGGCGGGCGTGTCCGGTTCGGGCAAGTCCAGCCTTGCGCTGGGCGTGCTTTACGCCGAAGGCTCCCGCCGGTATCTGGACGCACTTTCCACCTATACGCGCCGCCGCATGACGCAGGCGGCAAAGGCATCGGTGGACGAAGTGCTGTATGTTCCGGCTGCACTGGCACTGCATCAGCGGCCCGCTGTGCCGGGCATCCGCAGCACCTTTGGTACCGGCACGGAACTGCTGAACAGTCTGCGCCTGATGTTCTCCCGTCTTTCCAGCTATCCCTGCCCGCAGTGCGGCCACTGGCTGGAACCCAGCCTTGCCGTGGCGGCAGAAAAGCCGCTGCTCTGCCCGCAGTGCGGTGCCAGCGTGCGCGCGCTTTCCGCTGAAGAATTTGCCTTCAACAGTCAGGGTGCCTGCCGCACCTGCAGCGGTACCGGCATGGTGATGACCGTGGACGAGAGCACCCTTGTGCCGGACGATTCTCTTACGATCGACGAAGGTGCCGTGGCCCCGTGGAAGAGCCTGATGTGGTCGCTGATGGTGGATATCTGCCGGGAGATGGGCGTGCGCACCGATGTGCCCTTCCGCGACCTGACCGACCGGGAAAAGGATATCGTTTTCCATGGCCCGGCGGAGAAAAAGCACATTTTTTATCATAACAAAAATTCCAATCAGGCCGGGGAGCTGGATTTTACCTATTTCAATGCCACCTATACCGTGGAGAACGCCCTCTCCAAGGTCAAGGATGAAAAGGGCATGAAGCGGGTGGAAAAGTTCCTGCGGCAAGGCATCTGCCCGGACTGCGGCGGCACCCGGCTGTGTAATGCGGCTCGTACCCCAAAGCTGCGGGGCATCACGCTGGACAAGGCTTGTCAGATGACTCTTGTGCAGCTTACCGATTGGGTGGCGGGTGTGCCGGACAGTCTGCCGGAAGAGATGCGGCCCATGGCCCGCAATATCTGCGAATCCTTCCAGACGGCAGCGGCACGGCTGCTCTCGCTGGGCCTTGGCTACCTGACGCTGGACCGCTCCGCTTCCACTCTTTCCACCGGTGAGCGCCAGCGGATGCAGCTGGCCCGCGCGGTGCGCAACCGTACCACCGGTGTGCTCTATGTGCTGGACGAGCCGTCCATCGGCCTGCATCCTTCTAACATTGAAGGCCTGACCGATGTGATGCACGACCTTGTGGCCGACGGCAACTCGGTGGTGCTGGTGGATCACGATACCCAAATTTTAAAGGAAGCTGACTGGCTGATCGAGATGGGGCCGGAAGCCGGTGCAAAGGGTGGACATGTGATCGCGCAGGGCAGCATTCCGGAAATTGAACAGAACGCGGCTTCTCAGATCGGCCCGTTTCTTGCAGGCAGGGCGGGGGTGAACGCCCGGCCTCATGTGCCGGAAAATGAACTGTTTGCACAGGGCAGCATCCATCTGGAAACCTCGGCCATCCATACTGTGAAGCCGCTGGAACTGGAACTGCCCAAGGGGCGGCTGACCGTGGTTACGGGTGTGTCCGGCAGCGGCAAGACCACCCTGATTTTGGAAAGCCTGGTTCCGGCCTTGCAGGCAAAGGTGAATGGCACAGCCCTGCCAGCGCATGTGAAAAGCGTGGAGGCCGAGGAAATCGCGCAGGTGAAGCTGATCGATGCAACGCCCATCGGCATCAATGTGCGCTCCACCGTGGCCACCTATGCCAATGTGCACGATGAGCTGCGCAAGCTGTTTGCCAAAACGCAGGATGCCAAAGACCACGGCTATAAGGCGGGCGATTTCTCCTACAACACCGGTAAGCTGCGGTGCCCCACCTGTGACGGCACCGGCGTCATCAGTTTGGATGTGCAGTTTTTGCCGGACGTAGAAGTGCCCTGCCCGGACTGCGGCGGTTCGCGTTACAGCCGGGAAGCGGCGGCAGTGAAGCTGCCCACGGCGAACGGCGAACCAGCCTCCATGGCCGACCTGATGGACATGGATGTGTCCACTGCATTGGAAGCCTGTGCGGACTGCAAGCTTGTGCGCCAGCGCCTGCAGGTACTGAAAGAATTGGGCCTTGGCTACCTGACCCTTGGCGAGGAGACACCCAGCCTTTCCGGCGGCGAAGCCCAGCGGCTGAAGCTTGCCAGCGAGATGGGCAAGGGGCAGGCAGACAGTGTGTTCGTGTTCGATGAACCCACCATCGGCCTGCATCCGCTGGATGTACAGACCCTGCTGGGCGTGTTCCAGAAGCTGATCGGGAACGGTGCCACCGTGGTGGTCATTGAGCATGATCTGGATGTGATCCGCAATGCGGATTACCTTGTGGATATGGGGCCGGGCGGCGGCGATGCCGGCGGACGCATCGTGGCGGCAGGTACGCCGGAACAGGTAAGACAGAACCCGGAGAGCATCACCGGGCGGTATATCTGATAGAAAAAGCAACGCCCGCCGGGGAGACCCGGCGGGCGTTCTCTGTACGGCGATAAAACTTACCGCTTGATATCGTAGTTCATGTTCATCAGGTTGCGGATAGTGCTCACATCATCGGTGATGTTGGCATCACCGTGGATGGTGTGCTTGATGGCACTGCTTGCCACCGCAAAGTTGATCATATCCATGGCTCTGTAGTTGTGCAGCATGGCGTAGATCAGGCCGCTGGCAAAGGCATCGCCGCCGCCCACGCGGTCAAGGATATTAAAGGTGAACAGCTTGCTCTCGAAGGTGTGGCCGTCGTACCACATGAAAGCCTTCAGGCTGTTCTCGCTGCCGCTGTGCGCATAACGCACATGGCGGGCAATGCACTTGAGGTTGGGATACCGCTCGATAAAGTGCTGGAAAATCTCGTCCTGCTGCTCATAGCTGGGCTGCAGAGGCACGCCGTCCTTCCAGTCGCCTTTGGAGTGGTCGCTCTCATCCTTCCACAGGTGGTACGGCTCAATGCCAAGCAGCACATCCACATAGGGCAGGCACTCGGTGCAGAAATCGCGGGCTTCTTCCCAGCTCCACAGGGTGGAGCGGAAATTGCCGTCGAAGCTGACGGTCAGGCCCTTGTTTTTGGCGACCTTGAGCATATCCAGAATGAGGGTGCGGCAGTTGGGTGCCAGTGCCGGGGTGATGCCGCTCAGGTGCAGCCAGTCGTAGCCGTCCAGCAAAGCATCCAGATCCACCTGCGAGAAATCGTACTCAGTAATGGCACTGTGCTTGCGGTCATAGATGACCTTGGACGGGCGGATGCCGTAGCCGGTCTCCAGATAATAAGTACCCAGACGGTTGGAAGGAGTCTCGTTCGGCTCGGTCAGGATCATAGGGGTGCAGTCTCACCGCAGGTGATGAATTTCTGGCCGGTGGTATCGTTGCCAAGGATCGGGTTGAAATGTTCCATAACGCTCCTCCTGATATTTACAGCTCATCAGAGTTCTGTTAACACATCGTTGTATCCATTATAATCCGGCCCGGATGGAATTGCAAGCACTTCCGCGGGGATGCAAGAGAAAATAATCAGCCTTTTTTGGGAGATTTGACGAATTCATACCCCTGTCAAATCGAAAGAAGGCGTATACTCTTCCTTTGCGCTGCTCTTCTGCTGCATGTAGCCCTGCGCCAGCCCCTTGTCCATGGCATAGTTGACCACCCGGCGGTATTCATAGGTGGTAATGCGCCGTCCGATGCCGTGCTCTGCGGCTTTGTAAAACGGTGTGTACTGGCTCATGACGCTGGGGATGAAGCATCCGGGGTCTGCATCGTTCCACGCGGCCATCTGGTCAAGCACCGCAAAGCTGTCGTCAACATGGCCGGGCAGGGCAAGGTGCCGCAGAATGACCCCCTTTTGCAGGATGCCCTCTGCATTGAACACCGGGTGCCCGGCCTGTGCCATCATGGCTTCAATGGCGGGCTTTGCCTGCGCAAAATAGTCCGGTGCAGAGGAAAGCTCTGCCGAGAGGGCGGAGGAGACGTATTTCAGGTCGGCCAGCCAGATGTCGATGTATCCGCGCCATGCTTCCACGCTTTCCACCGTTTCGTAGCCGCCGGTGTTGCATACGATGGGCAGATGCAGGCCCTTAGCCCGGGCAATATCCAGCGCGGCAATGATCCAGGGCCGCCACTGGCCGGGTGTGACCAGATTGATGTTGTTGGCACCCTGCTCCTGCAGATTCAGGAAAATCTCTGCCAGATGTTCCACGCTGATCTCCTTGCCAAGGCCCTCGGCGCTGATGGGATAGTTCTGGCAGAAGCAGCATTTGAGGGTGCAGCCGGAAAAGAACACCGTGCCGCTGCCCTTTGTGCCGCTGATGCATGGCTCCTCCCAGTAGTGCAGGGCAGCGCGGGCTGCTTTTAAGGTGCCGCCCGCGCCGCAGAAACCGGTGCGTCCGGCAGCACGGTCGGCCCCGCACCGGCGCGGGCAGAGGGTGCAGGAAGAGGAAACGGAGACGAAATCGCTTTTCGGCATAATATCCAAAGTCCTTTGCTGAAAGTTTGTCAGCCCCAGTATACCACTTTTCGCCCCGGACGTGCTATACTATAAGATAAGGAAAAAATAATACATATGGAAAGCAACATCTTTGCAAGGTCCGTGTGGCGGACTGCGGCGGAGAGAACGTTGTGATGGAGGAGACCATGCGCACCGAAACCGATGAGATCCGCGATAATCTCAAGTACCTGACCCTGCTCTCGCGGGATTATCCTTCGCAGGCGGCGGCAGCCAGCGAGATCATCAGCACGCAGGCACTGCTCAAGCTGCCCAAGGGTACCGAGCACTTCATGAGCGACCTGCACGGCGAGAATGAAGCTTTTGTGCATATTCTGAATTCCGCTTCCGGTGTCATTCGCGAAAAAGTAGATCAGGTGCTGGGCGATACCGTGCCGAAGCATACCCGCGCCGAGCTGGCAACGCTGATCTATTACCCCAACGAAAAGCTGCCCCAGCTCAAGGCACGCTGTACCAGCGAGGAAGCGCTGGATCAGTGGTACACCGAAACGCTGCTGAGACTCATTGATATCTGCCGTCTGGTGTCCTCCAAGCATACCCGCGACCATGTGCGCAGATGCCTGCCTGCCAGCTGCGGCTACATTCTGGACGAGTTGCTCCACGCCCATTTTGAGGATCACGACAAGGATCTGTACTATGGCCAGATCGTGGGCAGCATCATTGAAAATGGCCGCGCCGACCGCTTTATCGTGCGGCTGTGTGAGCTGATCAAGCATCTGGCAGTGGACAAGCTGCACATCGTGGGCGACCTGTTCGACCGCGGCCCACGCCCGGATATCATCCTCGATCTGCTCATGCGCCACCACAATGTGGATATCCAGTGGGGCAACCACGATGTAGTATGGATGGGTGCCGCTGCGGGCAGCCCCATCTGCATCTGCACGGTGCTCAAGACCACGCTGGCTTATCATAACCACGGAATGCTGGAGGACTGCTACGGCATCAACCTGCGCCATCTGCAGCGCATGGCCGAGCAGTTCTACGGCAATGATGATCTTTCCATCTGGATGCCTCATACCGATGCGGCCCGCGGCCCCTACACCAGGGGAATGCTGCACCGCTGTGCCGTGATGCACAAGGCCATCAGCATTCTGATGTTCAAGCTGGAGTGCCATGTCATCGACCGCAACCCGGACTTCCAGATGCAGGAGCGAGATTATCTGCGCCGCATCGACTGGGAAAAGCACACGGTAAAGATCGGCGAAAAGGAGTATCCGCTGCGGGATACCTCGTTCCCCACGGTGGACCCCGCCGACCCGGCCGCACTGCACCCGGATGAACAGCTGGTGCTGCGCAAGCTGGTGCAGTCCTTCCGCCAGAGCGAAAAACTGCAGCAGCATGTTGAATTTCTCTATGCAAAGGGCAGCGTGTACCACATTGAGAACGGCAACCTGCTCTACCATGGGGCTGTGCCCATGACCAGCCGCGGCACCTTTGCCATGGAGCGCTTTGAGGGCCGCTACTACTCCGGCCGCGCACTGATGGACTACTGCGATGCCCGCGCCCGCCGGGGCTACTATGCACCGGAAGGCAGCGCTGCCCGCCAGAGCGGACAGGATTTTTTGTGGTATCTGTGGTGCGGCAAGCTTTCGCCGCTGTTTGGCCGCAGTGCCATGACCACCTTTGAGCGGCTCTATGTAGAGGACGCTTCCACCCACACCGAGGTGAAGGACCCCTATTATACATGGTATAACGATGAGGCCGTCTGCCGCCGCATTCTGGCCGAGTTTGGCCTGCCCGGTGCCAGTCACATCGTCAACGGCCACGTGCCGGTGCGGGAAAAGAACGGCGAAAGCCCCATCAAGGGCGGCGGACGGCTGGTGGTGATCGACGGCGGTTTCTGCCGTGCCTACCACGAAAAGACCGGCATTGCGGGCTACACGCTGGTGTATTCCAGCCGCACCATGTCCCTGCGCACCCATCAGCCCTTTGAAAGTGCTGAGAAAGCGGTGAAGGATAATCTGGATATCATTTCCCAGAAAAACATTCTGGAGACCGAAAATCATCGCATTCTCGTGGAGGACACCGACGAGGGCGAGGTGCTGCGGGAGCGTGTGCACGACCTCAAGCAGCTGGTGGCTGCCTACCAGCTGGGCTGGATCACTGAGACTCGGTGCGAAGACCACATCTGGTAAAGAAAGCGCAACAGCAATGTATCTGGTTTTTGTAAAATACCTGAAAAAGAAATCAAAATTTTGGAATATCCTGCGCGAAAATGGGCAAAACAGAAAATAATAAAACAACACCAAACGGGGCTTTGCTTTTTTGTGAAAGTTGTGTATAATAAGATAGCTGTACGTGTACGGCCTTATGGCCCATGCACATCAGGCAGCTTTTATGGAAAATGCTTTCAGGAACCTTAACAGGCCTGCGGCTGCGGGCCTCCGACAAGGAGATCATAAAATTGGAGAAATTTGTTATTACGGGCGGCAAGCCCCTGCACGGCGAAGTTACTATTTCGGGTGCCAAAAATGCGGCGGTGGGCGTCCTGCCTGCAACCATTCTGGCAGCGGATGTCTGTGTGATCGAGAATCTGCCGGATATCAGTGATGTGGCGGTGAGCCTGAAAATCCTCAGCGTTCTGGGCGCACAGATCAAAATGATCAACCGCAACACCTACGAGATCGACACCACCCATCTGACCGGCACCAACGTCCCGGACGACCTGTCCCGCCAGATGCGCGCCAGCTACTACTTTCTGGGCGCACTGCTGTCCCGTTTTGGCAAGGCTCAGGTGGCCATGCCCGGCGGCTGCAACCTCGGCCCCCGCCCCATTGACCAGCACCTGAAGGTGTTCAGTGCTCTGGGCGCAGAGGACAGCGTGGACTACGGCATGATCAGCGTGCGCGCCAAGGAGATGAACGGTGCACACATCTTCTTTGATAAGGTCAGCGTGGGCGCTACCATGAACGGTATGCTCTCCGCTGTAATGGCCAAGGGCCAGACCATTCTGGAAAACTGTGCCAAGGAACCCCACGTGGTGGATCTGGCAAACTTCCTGAATATGTGCGGTGCGAACATCCGCGGCGCAGGCACCGATGTGATCAAGGTGCGCGGTGTGGAAAAGATGCACGGCTGCACCTACAGCATCATCCCGGATCAGATCGAGGCTGGCAGCTACATGGTGGCTGCTGCTGCCACCGGCGGCGATGTTCTGGTGAAGAACGTCACCCCCAAGCATCTGGAACCCATTACCGAAAAGCTGCGCCGTGCAGGCGTGGAGGTGGAAGAATTTGACGATGCTGTGCGTGTGCGCCGCACCGGCGATATTCTGCCGCTGAAGATCAACACGATGCCGCATCCCGGCTTTCCCACCGACATGCAGCCCCTGATGGGCGTGCTGCTGAGCGTGGCCAAGGGCACCAGCACCGTGACCGAGAGCGTGTGGGACAACCGCTTCCGCTATGTGGACGAGCTGCGCAAGATGGGTGCCAACGTGCAGGTGGACGGTCAGGTGGCTGTGTTTGAGGGCGTGGATAAGCTCACCCCTGCACCGCTGCGCGCACTGGATCTGCGTGCAGGCGCTGCCATGGTGGTGGCTGCGCTGATGGCAGACGGCACCAGTGAGATCGAGGAAATCGGCCACATCGAGCGCGGCTACGAGAATATCGTGGAAAAGCTGCGCGGTCTGGGTGCAGACATCAGCAAGGTGGAGCGTATGCCCGCTGCACTGGATCAGGCACTGTAACTTATAAAAAGCAAACAGCCTGCTGCATATGCGGCGGGCTGTTTTTGAGTGTATCAGAGGTTTTTCATGGCAGAATTCATCTCGTTATATTCGGGTTCCTCCGGCAACAGCAGTGTGGTGCGCTGCGGGCAGCGGTATCTCATTGTGGATATGGGCAAGGGCGTGCGCACTACCTCGGCGGCGCTCAAGGCGCTGGGCCTTGCCGCCAGTGACTGCGACGGCATCCTTGTCACCCACGAGCACAGCGACCATGTGAAGGGGCTTTCCACCTTCCTCAAAAAGAACACGCTGCCGGTGTACGGTGCAGCGGCAACGCTGGATTTTCTGGACAGCAACGGCATTGTACCGGCCAGCTGTGAGCTGCACGAGCTGGAAGGCAGGGAAGAGGACGTGGGCGCGTTTGGCGTGCAGAGCTTTCCCACCAGCCACGATGTGCCCTGTGTGGGCTACCGCATCCACACCCCGGACGGCAAGACCATGACCATTGCAACCGACCTTGGCGTGCTCACGCCGCCGGTGCACGAGGCGCTTTCCGGCTGCGACCTTGTGGCACTGGAGAGCAACTACGACCTGCACATGCTGCGCAGCGGGCCGTACCCCTATTACTTACGGGCACGCATTGAAAGCACCCGGGGCCACCTTTCCAACGACGACAACACGCCTGCGCTTGCCCTGCAGACCGTGTTCAACACGCTGGGCGCGGCGGGCGTTGTGCCGGAGAAGGACTGCATCGTGCAGGCACAGCGCCGCAACGAAATGAGTCCTGTATTAGAGTTTTAAATAAAACAAACGGCAATGCATTTGCATTGCCGTTTGTTTTATTCAGCTGCTTTCTGTGTGCGGATGTCATCGCCTGCAAAAAGGCAGGGGACAAAGGCAGAAAGGCGGCTGGAAATTTTTTCGGTATACAGCTTTTCCAGCAGAGCACCGTCAGTGATGTTGGTGGTGACGATGGTGGGCAGCTTTGCACCCAGCCGGTTGTTGAGCAGACTGTACAGGCTGCTGATGAGGAAGGCGGAGTTGAACTCCGAGCCAAGATCATCCAGAATGAGCAGATCGGCCCCGGCAGCGGTCTGCATCAGCGTTTCCTCCTCGCCTGCTGGGTCTGCACCAAAGTGCAGCCCTTCCAGCTTGGAGAAAAAGTCCGGGCTGGAAACATAGATCACATCGTAGCCCTTTTCCAGCACGATGCCCGCAATGGCAAGGGCCGCATGGGTCTTGCCAAGGCCCGCATTGCCAAACAGCATCAGGCTCTCGCTGTGGTGGTCAAACTCTTCCGCGTAGCTGCGCAGGTCTGCCAGCATATCGGCCATGTAAGGGCGGATGGCACCGCCCACCTTTTCATCGGCACGGTTCGGGTAATAGCGCAGCTCCATAGTGTCAAAGCTTGCAATGGACAGGCTGGACAGCGCCTCGATCTCCTTGCGGCGCAGCTGCTGCATCACCTTGTGCACGCACTCACAGGTGCGGCTATTCACGCTGCCGGTGTCCTGACATTTGGGGCAGACAAAGCGCGGCTCCAGTGCATCAGCGGGCCGTCCGCTTTGTGCCAGCAGGGCGGTCAGCTTCTGCTTTGCATCGGCAAGGGCGGCGGCAGCTTCGGTGCGGTCCTTGCCCGCAGCACCGGCCAGTGCGCAGCGGATGCCCCGCACCCGCACCTCTTCTTCTGCATGGCGCAGGGCGGGAATGGCGGCTTCGGCTTCGGCGCGGGCATCCTCGGCTCTGGCTCTGGCCACCTGCCGCCGGGCGGCCACGGTGCGCATGGCTTCCTGATACAGTTCGTTTTTGGTACGCATGGCTCCTCCTTATTCCGGTTTCTTTTTCAACGGACGGCGGCGGGCAGCGTTCTTGAGGAAATCGTTGCCGCTGGGGGCTTCGCGGTCTACCCGGAGGTTCCGGCTGGCACCCGCAATGGCCACCGGGCTGCGCACATCGTGCACGGTGCGCAGGCCCTTGGCGTTCCATGTTTTGAGGATACTGTTCCAGTACCACAGGTCGCGCTTGGCCCCGGCCTGCACGGCAGCTTCCTGCACCATGGCATCGTCGTAGCCGTAAACCTCGTACCAGCGTGCAATGGCCTTGCGCCCGCCAAGGGTCAGCTCGCTTTCCGGGATCACCGGTCTCCACGCCCTCGGTGCGCCACACCTTCAGCTCATGCACTACGGCGGCCATGGTGCTGCGGCCGGTGCTGGCAACATAGGCGGTGCACAGCATCACGGTCTCCGGCGCAAAGCCCTCCTGCATATAAAGGTTGACCAGCTTTTCCATCTCCCTGTGGGTCAGCGGACGGGCAAAGCCGGTCTGTGCGCAGTCGATCAGGCTGGAGATCATGGGGTCGGTGCGGCTGGCCGCAGCGATCTCGGCCCAGGTCATGGGTGCGGGGGCGCTGGGTTCCTCGCCCGGTGCAGCGTTCTCTTCGTACCGCTCCAGCAGGCCAGCGCCCGCCCAGAAGGAGAGGGCGCTCTCGGCGCTGATGCGGCTGCGCAGCTTGAGGTCGGCACAGATCTTGTCCGGGTCGGTGATGCCGGTCGCCAGCACATACAGAGCCACGCGCACATTGTATTCTTCGGCGATGCCCAGTTTGGAAAACACCAGCTGCGGCACTGCAATGGTATCGCCCTTGAGTTCTTTTAAACGATAGATCATGTTTTATTCCTTCGGCTTGTCCGGCTCAGCTTCGGCAGCAGGCGGCTCCCACGGGTCGCTGTCCATCATGCTGGGGCAGTTTTTCCAGCGGTCAGGATCGGCATTGAACGCGTCCTGCAAAAAAGCGGCTGTGGCCTCCCGGCCCTCGTCGGTGAGCGGAAACACCTTCTGCACCCGCAGGGCAGGGTCGGTCTTTTCAATGGTCCAGGGGTCCGGCCAGTAGTCCACGGTGAGGATGCTTTCCTCCTTTGCGGCACCCTCGCCGCCGTCCGGGTCCGGCACGGTGCGCTTGCCGGGGATCATCCGGTATCGCAGGCCGTATTCGTTGCCGCTGTAGGAATTTTTGCATTTGAAGTAATGCAGCAGGGGAACAAAGATCATGGCAGAGTCCTTTCGTATTTTGCAGGGAGCGGCTGTAAGCAAAAACGGCAAACCGATATTCCACGGTTTGCCGTTTGTTTTTGGAGCAGGGTACGGGACCCGAACCCGCCGCCTGCTGCTTGGGAAGCAGCCGCTCTACCGGATGAGCTAACCCTGCAAGTTGCTCATTTATTGTAGCAAAGTGGGACGGGATTGTCAAGGGCCGGAGAATGTCAGTTTTTCTGGGCATCGGTCAGGTCCAGCACCGGCGTGAAGGGGTCGAACACAAGGCCGGTGATGCCGTCCGCCACCAGCAGACGCCTGTTCTGGCCCAGCAGCGGCACCACGGCGCAGCCTTCCAGCAGCTGGCGCTCACAATCGGCCAGCAGGGCACAGCGGGCGCTGCCGGTCTGCTGGGCGCTCTCGGCCAGACGCTGAGAGTAGATGGGGTCGGACCAGCCGGTCAGGCCGCCGCCCTCGGCCGTGAACTGCTGCAGCATCTGGTATACGCTGCCGCTTTCGGCGCGGATGGGAGCCAGCGCAATGGTGTAGCTGCCCGCTGCAAGGCGTTTGTCGAACTCCTCCTGCGGAACCTCTTCCACCGAGAAGAAAAGGGAGCAGTCCTTCTGCCATGCGCCGTTGATCTGCTCGGCCAGTTCGGTCAGGCCGGCTTCCTTCGGCAGCAGGATGGTCACGCCGGAAAAATCCGAGCTGGCCATGCCCTGCCGTGCATTCAGGTACAATGTACGGGGGTCGGTGATGGTGGGCAGCGGGTTCCTGGCAGACTTGCGGTAATCGATGCCGTCCACGGAAAGGCCGGTGGGCACAAGACCCTCGGCAGCGGTGTACAGACCGGAAGAGGGCACATCCACATTCTCCCGGGCGATGCCGGCAAGCGCCTGCCGCAGTTCCTGATTGGCAAACACAGGATCTTCGGCGCTGTTGAACAGCAGTGCCCAGGTGGTGTCGGAGTAATCCACCGACTGCAGCGAGGTATCCTCGCCGGTGTCGTCCAGCGCGGCGGAGCATTTTTCGTCTGCAATGAGCTGGGCGGCGCTCTTGCCGGTGCTGCCGGTGTTCTGCACCAGACGCAGGCTGCCGATCATGGGGGAGGAGACATCCCGGCGCAGGAACAGGCCGCTGGCCGTCCAGTTGTAAAGATAGAAGCTGCCGCTGGAAAGGGTGGTCTTGGCGGTCAGGCCGTAGGTGCCGCGGGTGCTCTCAAAAAATGCTTCATCGCAGGGCATGGCACCGGGCAGGGTGAGCTTGGCAAGGAAGTTGTCGTCCTTTTCACTCAGGCGGAACACCAGCGTCAGCGGGCCGGCGGCCGAAACGCCCAGCGTGCTGGCATCGGCTGTGCCAGCCAGCACGGCAGCACTGTTCTCAAGGGCGGCAAACTCCACGGCATAAGGGGAATTTGTCTGCGGCTGGAATATGCGCCGGAATGCAAACACAAAGTCCTCGGCAGTGATGGTGTGATCCGTGGAAGCGCCCTTAACGGCCTTGTAGGTCAGGCCGTCCTTGATCTGGAAGGTGTAGGTCTTGCCATCGGAGGAGACCGTCCAGCTCTCGGACAGATCGGGCACGATCTCGCCATCCGCTTTTTTGCGGACAAGCCCGCTGTAAAGGTTCTCGCAGGCGATCACGTCCGGGGCAGCAGAAGCCACCTGCGGGTCGAGGTTTGCGGGGATGGTATCCACGAACCATGTAAAGCTTGGCGCACTGGAACTGCTGCCGCAGCCGGTGAGCGCAAGCAGGAACGCAGCAGCAAGCAATGCTGCGGTAATACGGAAGAACTGTTTCAAGGGGATGACCTCATTCTATGGTATTTGCGAAAAAAGGCTTTTTGTATACAAAAAGCACTCTGCTTCGACAAGTGTAGCAGAAACAGCGGCAAAATACAATTGCAGAATTGTGAATTTACCTTGCTTTTTGGGGCAAAAAGGGCGTTTTTCCGTTGCCAATTGCGGCTAAATGGACTATAATGGTACAGCGAAACATCTCTGCACCTATTTTGAGGTGCGTTCTGAATACGATATTATGGAGGAGGAACTGTTTTTATGCAGAAGGATCAGCAGAAACTGATTGAACTCATCAAAGGCAAAAAAGTGGCCTTCATTGGTGCCGGTGTCAGCCACAAGACCCTGATCAAGGAGTTTGTGGAGCTGGGTGCCCATGTGACCCTGTGCGACCAGAAAAAGAGCGTGGAGGACTTTGGCGATTACGCTGCAACCATCAAGGAGCTGGGCATCGACCTGAGCCTGGGCGAAAACTATCTGGATGGCTTCAAGGGTCAGGATATCATCATGCGCACCCCGGGCTTTGTGGGCTACTTTGAAAAGCCCTTGCAGGATGCCATGGCCGCAGGCACCATGGTCACCAGTGAGGTGGAGTTGTTCTTCGACTTCTGCCCCTGCGAGATCGTAGCCGTGACCGGCTCCGACGGCAAGACCACCACCACCACCCTGATCTCCAAGTTCTACGAGGCCGCAGGCCGCAAGGTGCATCTGGGCGGCAACATCGGCGCAGCTCTGCTGCCCATGCTGCCCGAGGTGGCTCCCGATGATGTGGCTGTGGTGGAGCTTTCCAGCTTCCAGCTCATCAGCATGCATTCCAGCCCCAACATTGCCGTGGTGACCAATGTCACCCCCAACCATCTGGACCACCACAAGGACATGCAGGAGTACATTGATGCCAAGCGCAACATCCTGCTGTACCAGAAGCAGCCCTGCCGCGCTGTGCTGGGCTATGAGAACGAGATCAGCCGTTCCATGCAGTCCGACTGCAAGGGCAAGCAGGTGTGGTTCACCCGCCTGCACGATACCGACAACGGTGCCTTCCTGCGCAAGGAGGACAACATGCTCTGCATGGCCGAGGATGGCGTTGTGACCCCCTTCCTGGCCCAGAAGGACGTGAAGCTGCGCGGCCTGCACAACATTGAAAACCTGCTGGCTGCTGCCGCTGCCGTGTGGGGCGAGGTGCCCGTGGAAGCCATCCAGAAGGTGGGCAGCACCTTTACCGGTGTGGAGCACCGCATTGAGCCGGTGCGCACGCTGGACGGCGTGCTGTACTACAACGACTCCATCGGCACCAGCCCGACGCGCACCATTGCCGGTCTGCGCAGCTTTAACCAGAAGGTCATTCTGATCGCTGGCGGCTACGACAAGCACATTCCCTATGAGCCGCTGGCACCGGAAGTGGTGGCCCACGTGAAGAACCTTGTGCTGATGGGTGCCACCGGCCCCCGCATCGAAAAGGCTGTGCGCGAGGACCCGAACTTCAACGAAGCAGAGCTGCCCATCCAGCATGCCGACAACATGCAGCACGCTGTGGAGCTGGCCCGTGCCTGCGCAAAGCCCGGTGACATCATCATCCTGTCCCCGGCCAGCGCATCGTTTGACCTGTACCCCAACTTTGAGGTGCGCGGCCGCGAGTTCAAGAAGATCGTCAACGAGCTGAAGTGATCGCGCAGGTCAGCACAAAAGCCCACCGCGCCCGCTTTTTAAATGCCTGCCGGGGGAAATGGGTGCTGGGGGCGACCCTGCCGCTGGATCTTGCCCTTTTTAGCAAAAGCCAGCCGTGGCGATTCTACGCAGGACCTACACTGGCACTGGAACTCAGCGGCAGCACCGCATGGGCAGCAGGGCACGCAAATCCGGAAGAGCTGGCCAGCTTTCTGGCTTTCTGCGGGTGTGAGAGCATCATTTTAGACGAAAACGAATGCCCACCGCCTGCCGGGTGGTGCAAAGCTGAAACGCTGACTGTATTCGGCCTTGCACCCGGCAAGGCTCTGCCGCTGCCCGCTGCAGACGAGACGCTCTGGGCCGGACTGACCCTTGACAGAGAACCCTCTGCCATGGATGTGGCACGGGCGCTCTACCCGGCGGATACGGCAAAGCAGGAGGACTTTTACTCTGAGCTTTGTACAAAGCGCACCCGCGGCAAAGCTCTTGTGTGGGCGCTGCGGCAGGGAAGTGAAACGATCTGCACGGTAGGGGCCTATGCCCTTGCGAACAGGCAGGCCTACATGGCCTGCGGGCAGACAGCCCGGCCTTTGCGGGGCAAGGGCATCGGCGGGCGGCTCATTGTGCAGATGGCGAACGAGCTTGCCGCCAAGGGGGAGCACCCGGTGTTTCTCTGCAGCCCGGAGCGGGTGCACTTTTATACCCGGCTTGGCTTTGAAAAGCTGGGGGAATATGCAAGATATGAACAAACTCCTTCAGTCAAAACCTGACGGTTTTGCCAGCTCCCTCAATGAGGGAGCCTTTGGCAGGACGGAAAAGCTTTCTGCATAAGTGAAACGTTCTGGTTTCGTCAGGAGCTCCCTCCCTGAGGGAGCTGGCGCACGAAGTGCGGCTGAAGGAGTCATTCCGACAGAAAGCCTGCGCTCTATAAAATCTATAAAATTAAGGAACCATTATAATGTCAATGCTGAACCACTTTTTCAATTACAAACCCGAAGTTCTGGCGCTGGACGAAAAGGCTATGGAGCTGTGCCAGCCCTACTTCCGCCATATGGAGGAGATCCGCGATTTTAACCAGCTCAAAATGCTGAAAGCCTTTGCGGATACCCAGATGTCCTCCACCGATATGCTGGGCACCACCGGCTACGGCCTGTGGGATACCGGCCGCGCAAAGCTGGAGCAGATCTTTGCCGAGGTGATGGGCGCAGAGGATGCCCTCGTGCGCAGCCAGTTCCAGAGCGGCACCCACACGCTGGCTGTGGCGCTGTTCGGCCTGCTGCGGGCAGGGGACACCCTGCTGGCCGCCACCGGCCGCCCCTACGATACGCTGGAAGGCGTGATTGGTCTGGACGGCAAGGGCAGGGGCACCGGCACCCTGATGGATTACGGCATCCGGTACGATGAAGCTCCGCTGAAAGCCGACTTCACCCCGGATTATGACCTGATCGCCCAAAAGGCCCCCGGTGCAAAGGTGTGCCACATCCAGCGCAGCCGCGGCTATCTGCAGCGCAATGCCTTTGATCTGGAAACGATCCGAAAAATTGCGGATACCGCCCGCGCCGCAAACCCGGACATCATTATTTTTGTGGATAACTGCTACGGCGAGTTCACCCAGACGCAGGAACCCTGTCAGATGGGCGCAGACCTTGTGGTGGGCAGCCTGATCAAGAACCCCGGCGGCGGCATCGCTCCCACCGGCGGCTACATTGCGGGCCGCAAAGACCTTGTGGAGCTGTGCGCATACCGTTTGAATGCGCCCGGTCTCGGCAAAGATCTGGGCTGCACGCTGGAAACGCCCCGTGATATGTATCTGGGCTTCTACTATGCGCCCGGCGTGGTGTGCGAGGCCATCAAGACCGCCATTTACGCCCAGTGTATGCTGGAGCTGCTGGGCAAGAATCCAGTGCCGCGCTACTGCGACGACCACAACGACATCGTCACCTGCTTTGATGCAGGCACTGCGGAGGCGCTCATCGGCTTCTGTCAGGGCATTCAGGCTGCAAGCCCCGTGGACAGCTATGCCGCCCCGGAACCTTCTCCGGAGCCGGGCTATACCGATGAGGTGGTCATGGCAAGCGGCAGCTTTACACAGGGCAGCACCATCGAGCTTTCCTGCGACGGCCCGCTGCGTGAGCCGTACACCTGCTACCTGCAGGGCGGTCTGAACTTTGCTGCCAGCCGTGCAGGCGTGCTGCTGGCCATCCAGAAGGCTTATTTTAAGGACTGAAAAGGGGAGAGCGCATGCCTGTTTTAAGTGACCGTGTGGGTACCTTCACGGATTCTGTCATCCGCCGCATGACCCGCATCAACAATCAGCATAACTCCATCAACCTTTCGCAGGGCTTCCCGGATTTTGACCCGCCGAAGCAGCTGCTGGACGCTCTGGCCGAAACAGCTTACAAAGGCCCGCACCAGTACGCTGTGACCTTTGGCGCGCAAAACTTCCGCGAGGCGCTGGCAAAAAAGACCAGCCCTGCCCTGCACCACGAAGTAGACCCCAACACCGAGATCTGCGTGACCTGCGGCGGCACTGAGGCCATGATGGCAGCCATGATGACCATCTGCAACCCCGGCGACAAGGTGATGATTTTCTCACCGTTCTACGAGAACTACGGTGCCGATGCCATTCTTTCGGGCGCGGAACCCATCTATATCCCGCTGGTGCCGCCCACCTATGAGTTTGACATCAGTCTGATCGAAAAGGGCTTTGCCGAGGGTGCCAAGGCGCTGATCCTATGCAACCCCTCCAATCCCTGCGGCAAGGTGTTCCGCCGCGACGAGCTGGAAGCCATTGCAAAGCTGGCCATCCAGTACGATGCCTTTGTGGTGACGGATGAGGTGTACGAGCATATCATCTATGCGCCGGCAGAGCATATCTGCATGGCAAGCCTGCCCGGCATGTTTGAGCACACCATCACCTGCAACTCGCTCTCCAAGACTTACTCCATCACGGGCTGGCGTCTGGGCTATCTGATCGGACCCGCAGAGGTCATTGAGGGCGCGCGCAAGGTGCACGACTTTCTCACTGTGGGTGCGGCTGCACCCCTGCAGGAGGCCGCTGTGGCCGGTTTGGAGATGCCCGCCAGCTATTACGAAGAGCTGCAGGCCCTTTACACCGAAAAACGCGATCATTTTCTGGCCGGACTGGACCGTGTGGGGCTGAAGCACAATGTTCCGCAGGGCACCTATTTTGTGATGATCGATATTTCCGATTTTCTGGCGCTGCCCCAGTTCAAGGGCTGGACCGACCTGCAGTTCTGTGAGTGGATGATCCGGGAAGTGGGCGTGGCCGCTGTGCCTGGCTCCAGCTTCTTCCGGGAGCCGGTGAACCACCTGATCCGGATGCACTTTGCCCGCGGCACCGATGTGCTGGACGAAGCCGTCCGCCGGCTGGAAAAGCTGCAGGCTTTACTGAAATAAAAGCAAAACAAAAAACAACAGCGCCGCAGGAAGTTTCCTGCGGCGCTGTCTCTTTCCCGATACTCTATACACGATTCATCACACGGCGTGGCGCTGCACGGTGGGCATTGGCTCCACAAGAGCGGGATGCATCCCCTCGCGGTAGTCTAGGTCGCCCTGATCCATACCGCGCAGCAAGACCTCGGCGGTGGCAATGTTGGTGGCAATGGGTACGCTGTGCATATCGCACAGGCGGAGCAGATTCTGCTCGGTGATGCTGGCGGCATCCGCTTTCAGCGGGTCACGGAAGAACAACACCAGATCCACTTCGTCGCACGCAATGCGGGAAGTGATCTGCTGCACACCGCCCAAGCGCCCGGAGAGATAACAGTGCACGGGCAGGCCGGTAGTCTGCGCCAGCATCCGTCCGGTGGTGCCGGTAGCAATGACTGTGTTTTTGGACAAAATGGCGCTGTAAGCAGTGCAGAACTGCAGTGCAAGCTCTTTGCGGGAATCGTGTGCAAGAATGGCGATCGTCATATTGCTCTCTCCTTTGTTCCAAGTATAGTGTTGCGTGTGACAAACAACTTTCTCATTGGAAAGTGAAATGAAGTGAAATCGTTATCAAGCTTTTCAATATAGTTTTACCGCATCGAAATAGGGGTTGTCAAGAGGGTTCTTGTACTTTTTACAAAACAAAATGGAGAAAGTAAGACTATTACTTTGTAAGAATTGGAGAAAACTGGGATACAATCATCTATATCAGTGAGCGAACAGGAAAGGCAGATTGAAAACATAATTCAGCTTTTGTCTTTACTGAAAGAACATTTCATGGGAATAAAACAAAAATACAGGCTGGCGCAAATCGCACCAGCCTGTTTCGGAAAAAGCTTTTCAGTTTCGTTTCTAAATTATGAATATTATGGAGAAAACGCTCACTCCCGATTTCCGCACTGGAAAGGTAGGTTCAGCGGGCTTTAGCGGATCTGACCATTGCCGTGGATGATATACTTGTAGCTGCACAGCTCGGCCAGTCCCATGGGGCCACGGGCGTGGAGTTTCTGGGTGGAAATGCCCATTTCGCACCCAAGGCCGAATTCACCGCCATCCGTAAAGCGAGTGGAACAGTTCACATACACGGCGGCGCTGTCCACTGCGGCAGTGAACAGGTCGGCATGGGCCTGTGTCTGGGTCAGGATGGCCTCGCTGTGGCCGGTGGAGTGCTCAGCAATATGCCCGATGGCCTCCTCCACGCTGTCCACGACCTTGACCGCGAGGATGTAGTCCAGAAATTCGGTGTCAAAGTC
>QWCK01001482.1_pt1 | contig 34072 bp, 28 predicted proteins | sample 1972571 | NCBI WGS metagenome assembly QWCK01 (sample SAMN09866710, study PRJNA288562) | Human gut metagenome isolate term2_stool, whole genome shotgun sequencing... | isolation source: gut | host: Homo sapiens | place: USA: California | reverse complement strand
ATTGTTCATTATACATTATACATTGTTCATTGTAAAATAGTTTAACTAAAAATCGGGCATTCTCTTTTGCAGCATCCAGCGAAAATTGCGCCATGTTTTTGTGTGAATTATTCCTCTGGATGAGCAAAATTTTTTTGCCATGCCATGATTAGAGTCTCATGGCAGTCCGTTTAAGTCTTCATCGCCCTGCGACTGAGCCCGAGTCATCTGTCCATAAGGCCTTTATCGCTCTGCCGTTGACTATCCAATCGCAACCGATTTTAACGACTCCGAAAGAGGATTATTTGTAATTGACTGACTGTCAGCGCACTGCAAAAGCTTGCAAAATTCACGAATTTCGGGCGTCCAGAGATTCATTTCAGAATACGCGAAACAGATCAGTACTTTTGTCAAGAAAAATAGCCACAACGAATACCTTCGGACGGTAAGGCGAGAAATAAAGTTTAGGTCTTTGAGCACTATTTCGCGAAAAATCCGTAAGTTTGCATGGGTGTTCTGCAAGCTCCGGAAGGATTGAACGCCCGCTCAACAAACCTGACAATAACCAACAGCAACTGATATGAAATCATTCGTTTTATCGCTTGCGCTATTCTTCTGTTCGCTGGCCGGCCAGGCACAGGGTAAAGAGACCGTAGCAATTTTCGGCGACTCCTATTCCACTTATGAGGGTTTCCTCACGCCGGACACCATGGAGACTTGGTATTACCAAACCCCCGATCTCAAGCGCACAGACGTCACCCATGTTCGACAAACGTGGTGGTGGCAGGTGGTCAGTGAGGGCGGCTACAAGCTCGGCATCAACAATTCCTGGTCGGGCGCCTGCATCTGTAACACCGGCTATGGCGACAGCGATGCCACCTATAGGTCGTTCCTGACCCGTGTCGACGCGCTGGGCACGCCTGACATCATCCTTGTCTTCGGAGGTACCAACGACGCGTGGGCCAAAGTTCCGCTGGGCGAATTCAAATACGACAACATTCGATTGGCCGACAAGTTCTGTTTCCGTCCGGCCCTGGCCAGCCTGCTTGCCCGCATGCAGGATCGCTATCCCAATGCAAGTCTGTATTTCATTTCGAACAGCGACCTCGACAAAAACTACACCAACTCCATCCACACCATTTGCAAGCACTACGGCGTGCCGGTCATCCAGTTGCACGACATCAGCAAGCAGAACGGGCATCCCAACATCAGCGGCATGAAGGCCATTGCGCGGCAGGTACTGGCGGTCATCAAAAAGCCATAATGCCAGAAGAACAGCAAGTTGCAACCCCGATAAAGTTCGAATTTATTTTTGGCACATGATGCGCCGCGCGAAGATTTGTGGTGCGAAGATTTGGAATTTAGAACAATTTTATATACCTTTGCGCCGAGTTTTCAACAGGACGGTCGGAAAGGCCGTTCGCGCATGCTTGTCATGCGGTTGCAGGACTCAACGGTACGAGCGTATGCTTACCATCGGGGTTCCGTAGCTCAGTTGGATTAGAGCAACAGCCTTCTAAGCTGTGGGTCTTGGGTTCGAATCCCAACGGAATCACCATGACAACGAAAGAGGATTTTGGAAACAAAATCCTCTTTCGTTGTTGATAGGCCCGACTAAAAAATTGTCGGACGCCTGACTTTTTATGTATTGGTAAGTTTAAAGCCCTGCCCGTCCCACTTCAGGGATACGGGGGTAAGCATGGTCTTTATTTTTTGATTGTCCTCGGCGGAAAGCAGGGGCACGGATTGGTACACGCTGAGGCTGTTGTCTTTTGGTGATAACGAGGCTACTGCCAGCACAAAGCCCACCTTGTGAGAGAGTTCCTCGAATTTCTCCGGTGACATGGTGTCGGGGCGTGACAAAAGTGGATTTTCCCTATATTTGGCGAGGGGGTTGGCAATCGCAAGGGGTTGCCAGTCCTGGCTGTAGAAATAAACTTCGCTTTCCTGGCATGGTCCGCCCCAGGTCTTCACCAAGCAGAGTATGGAGTCGCCGCCTTCATGGGGTAGTCGTTTCAGCTCCATCTGCATGGACTCATTGAGGGTGAGGTGGATATAGTCGGAGGTAATGGTGTCCATTTTGCTTTGCCCCTGTAAAGCGTGGCGTACTTTTGCTTCCGCCCCCATGGCAATAAAATCCGTCATTTCCTGACGTTGGCTGCGCTCAATATACGGGATGATGGAGTCGGGTATCGACTGCCACAATTCTGTCATGGATTTCGAAGACAGGTCCATGGAGGTGGCAAGAATCAGTATCAACAAGAAAAGTTTCTTCATTTTGATAGGGTATCATGATATGGGGAAAGACCTTAAGTCCATGCAGCTGGCCATACGCGTGGTGCCGGCTTGGGCTTTCTGCCTGCTCCGAATTCGATAGTTTGCGGGGAAATTATATGCTGAAAGGGCCGAAACGCATCTGCGTGGTCCACACGCCGTTACGGGGCGAAATGAAAATGGTAAACAGTCGGCCGTAGCCCAAAGGAGACGTTCCGCCGGCATAAAAAAGGTTGCCGTCGTCTTCGTAGTCCATCGACATGGAATAATCCTTTTCCATGGCCTTGGCGATGGCACTCATCTTGGCTGTGGCCATTCTCTTGTTTTTCTGGTTCATGTAGCATCGCGCCTCGACCAACTTGCCGTCCTTGAATCTGAACGTGATCTCGTTCCATGTAAATCCTTTAAAAGATACATCCTTATAGGTGAGCACATTCGTGTCGGAGGATGTGGGTTCGCCCAGAGAGGCTTTGATGTTGGTGACGGCCTCTTGATAAGTTGTCCCAAACTTGATAGATTCGATACCTCGTGCGCTGACCGCTGTGGCACACATGAAACAAAGTCCCAGAATTGCTTTTCTCATTGCAGATAAATAACGATTTAGCTTAAAAGTTAACAAATGGGATGCGATGCGACTATGGCGGAGGGTCGGGTTGAGCGTTGCCAATAATCCATCAATGTCCCTGTATTACAGTGCAAAGATAAACAATAAAATGTAGGAGGGCAAGCAAATGGTGACTTTTATGGGTGACTTCATATTTTATGCAGCATAGTTTGTGCGATAAATGCAGCCAAGCGACGGTGGTAACCCCCGTGCCCTTGTTGGGTATATGGGGATGAGGCATGGGTTAAGCTCTTTTTGCAAACGGGTTAAACATGCGGCTTGATTTTCATTGTCCGTAGGTTTAATTAAGAAACCTAAACACCTATCGGGCTGATATTTTCGATTTGAAAGCTTGTGACATCCAAAAAAACTTTGTACTTTTACACCGTGAACAGCCCTCGAAACGCGTCAGAACGCAAATAAACGGCTTTAAATCGAATTTCAAGTAAAATAATATAACTCTTAAATGGACGAAAATCAGACGATTGATCACGACAGGATCATGAAGATTAACATCGAGGAAGAGATGAAGTCTTCCTACATCGATTACTCTATGTCGGTGATAGTATCTCGTGCGTTGCCCGATGTGCGAGACGGATTCAAGCCTGTGCACCGCCGTATTCTCTACGGTATGCTGGGTTTGGGCAATACCAGTGACAAACCTTATAAGAAATGTGCGCGCGTGGTCGGCGAGGTGCTGGGTAAGTATCACCCCCACGGCGACAGTTCGGTGTATGGTGCACTGGTACGTATGGGTCAGGACTGGAACATGCGCTACAAGCTCGTAGACGGTCAGGGAAACTTCGGAAGTGTGGACGGCGACTCGCCGGCTGCCATGCGTTACACGGAGTGCCGACTCTCGAAGATGGGCGAACACATCATGGACGATATCGACAAGGATACGGTGGACATGGTCAACAACTTCGATGACACGCTGACCGAACCGGCCGTGATGCCGACGCGGGTGCCCAACCTGTTGGTGAACGGTGGTAATGGTATCGCCGTGGGTATGGCTACCAATATTCCCACGCACAACTTGGGCGAGGTGATTGATGGTTGCTGTGCCTTTATCGACAATCCGGAGATCGACACTGAGGGCCTGATGCAGTATATCCCGGCACCCGACTTCCCGACTGGTGCATATATATATGGTATACAGGGCGTGAAGGATGCCTACGAGACCGGACGCGGACGTGTGGTGATGCGCGCCAAGGCCGAAATAGAAAGTGACGAGAGTCATGACCGCATTGTGGTGACAGAGATTCCCTACGGCGTTAACAAACAGCAGTTGATCGAATATATTGCTGAACTCGTGAAGGAGGGAAAGATTGAGGGCATTTCCAATGTGAACGACGAGACCGGCCGTCAGGGCATGCGCATTGTGGTCGACGTGAAGCGCGATGCCAATGCGCGCGTGATCCTGAACAAACTTTTCAAGATGACGGCGCTGCAGAGTTCGTTCTCGGTGAACAATATTGCGCTGATTCCGAACAAGAGCAACCACGCACAGCTCCGACCGAAATTGTTGTCGCTGCGCGAGTGCATCAGCTACTTTATCGATCATCGCCACGAGGTGACGATTCGTCGCACAAAGTTCGACCTCAGGAAGGCGCAGGAGCGTGCACACATCTTGAAGGGTTTGATTATTGCCTGCGACAACATTGACGAGGTGGTGCATATTATCCGTGGCAGTAAGACTCCCGCGGAGGCACAGGCCAATTTGGAGAAGCGTTTCGAGTTGGACAATCTCCAGTCGAAGGCCATTGTCGACATGCGCCTGTCGCAGCTCACGGGGCTCCGCATGGATCAGCTGCATGCCGAATACGAGGATTTAATGAAGCTGATCGACGAGTTGCAGTCTGTTCTCGATGATCCTGAGAAATGCAAGGAGGTGATGAAGACGGAACTTCAGGCAGTGAAGGCCAAATACGGTGATGAGCGCCGCACCAGAATCATACTTGATGAGCATGAGTTCAATGCGGAGGACTTCTATCCCAATGACCCAGTGGTCATTACGGTGAGCCATTTGGGCTACATCAAGCGTACGCCATTGAGCGATTTCCGCGAACAAGCGAGGGGTGGAGTAGGGTCCAAGGGTGCGCATACGCGTGACAAAGACTTTACTGAATACATTTATCCGGCAACGATGCACCAGACGATGATGTTCTTCACCAAGAAGGGACGCTGCTACTGGTTGCACTGCTACGATATCCCGGAAGGCGACAAGACCTCGAAGGGACGAGCTATACAGAACCTGCTCAACATCGATCCGGACGACTCTGTGAATGCTTTCCTGCGTTTGCGCGGTCGCGGATTTGAGGACGAGGAGTTTGTGAACAGTCACTACGTTGTGTTTGCAACCAAGAATGGTACGGTGAAGAAGACCAGTCTGAAGGAGTATTCCCGCCCGCGTGCCAATGGTGTGATTGCTATCAATATTGTTGAGGGCGATGAGGTTGTGGATGTTCGGTTGACCAACGGAAACAACGAATTGATCCTGGCTAACCGCAATGGGCGTGCCGTGCGTTTCGACGAGCAAGCCATCCGTTCAATGGGTCGAGTGTCTACGGGTGTTCGAGGCATGCGCATCGACGACGAAGGTGATGCCGTGGTTGGTATGATTGTCGTGAACAATGCGGAGACCGAGACGGTGATGGTTGTGAGCGAGGAAGGCTATGGCAAGCGTTCGGATGTTGCCGATTACCGCAAAACCAATCGCGGTGGAAAAGGCGTGAAGACCATGTCTATTACCGAAAAGACCGGCCGATTGGTTGCCATCAAGAATGTTACCGACGAGAACGACCTCATGATTATCAACAAGAGCGGCATCGTTATACGTCTGGCCGTGGCCGAAGTGCGCGTCATGGGACGTGCCACACAAGGTGTACGGCTGATCAACCTTGCCCGGAAGAACGACACGATAGCCAGTGTGTGCAAGGTGATGTCGTCAGAATTGGCTGCTGCTGAAGAGGAAGAAAAGCAGGAAGCAGAGTCTGACGGTGCGCAGGCTGACTTGTCGGACAATGCTTCTGAAGCTTCAAGCGAGAGCCGCGATGCCGATTCTTCTGCAGGAGATGATGAAATTCTCGACTTCGAGAAGTAACAACAGCTCCCCGTCGCACGTCTTGACTATGGGAGAGTTGTAAAAAAGAATATACACATTAAAATTATAAGACAATGAAAAAGTTAATGATGGCAGCTTTGATGATGCTCAGCACGTCGGCTGTCTTTGCAGGAGACAGTGATGCCCTGAAGGCTATCACCAAGTCAAAAGAATATGCAGAGGCTATGCAACTGCTCAAGAGTAACCTTTCTCAGCTTGCTGACAACAAGGAGAAAGCCAAGGCATACGAGCACGTTACTAAACTCGCCTTGGGAAAATTCGACAAGGAAAATGCTGTTCAGGCGGCTAACATGCAGGCCAAGCTGACGAAGACCAAAGAGCAACCGTATGACACGCTGGGATTCTACCAAGCTGCTTACGATGCCACCGTCAATGGGTTGGAGTGCATCAAGTATGATGCCATGCCGGATGCCAAGGGCAAAGTGAAGCCCAAGTATACGGACGGCCTTGTTCCTTTGGTTTCAAATGCACGCATGCAGCTGGTTACTGCCGGTAACTATTATGCGCAGAGCGGAAACAGTGAAAACGTCTTGAAGTACTGGGGACTGTTCCTCGACTCCGACGATAATCCTGTTTTTAAGGGCGCCAAAGAGCAGGAAGCTCAGTTCTTGGGGCAGGTAGCTTACTACACTGCACAGTATGCCAACCAGGCAGGACAGTATGAACGCGCTCTCAAGTATGCCGATATTGCCATGCAGGATGCAGAGATGCGCAAGCAGGCCGAAACACTCAAGTATGCCATTGCACAGCGCAACTTGAAGACTCATGCAGATTCTGTGAACTATGTAGGTCAGATTAAAGCTCTGTATGATCAGGATCCATCCAACGAGATGGCCTTCGGGACCTTGTGTAACATGTACAGCGGACTCGGCATGACGGCAGAATTGGATGCTGTTATCGCTGATAAGTTGGCTAAGGATCCCAATAACTTCACGGCTTGGGCATTGAAAGGACAAACCCTGATGAACCGTAATTCCACGGCCGAGAAACCCAATTGGGACGAGTGCATCGATGCTTTCAAGAAGGCAGTCCAGATTGACGACACGAACCCTGTGGTTTTAACCTACCTCGGTTTCTGTATCAACGCCAAGGCTTCGCTCATTAACGAGGACCGCGCGGCTCAGAAAACCCTGTACCAAGAGTCTATGGGCATTCTGGAAAAAGCCAAGTCTTTAGATCCCAACCGCGAGAAAGCCAACTGGGCTTACCCCTTGTACCAGTGCTACTATCTGGTTTATGCAGCCGATGATCCCCGCACGTTGGAGATGGAGAAGTTGCTCAAGCAATAATGAATCAGTATAGAACAGCCCCATTTTCAACCCAAGATTGAATGGGGCTGTTTGCTAAATTCACATTCGTCGAGCATTTCAGGCCGAGTAAATCTTCGGATTTGCCATTGTGTTGTGTCTCGAATGCCGACTTCTGTACTCAGGATAGGAAATAAGGATTGGGATAAAATGAAGAGAAGGATAATTCACATACTCGTACTTTTAATGGTTTGCAGTGGAGTTTTCTCGCAGAAAAGAGAAATCTCTACAGCCCGTGATTGGGTCAAGAAGGGTAAAAACTTGGAGAAAGCCGAGCAGTCGATGCAGATTCTTTTGAAGGATTCGGCCAACCGGCATAATACAAAAATATGGGACGTTCTGTTCGAAAGCTTGCGCAAACAATATGAGCAGGGTAACGAAAAACTCTATTTGAACCAGAAGTATGACACCGTTTCTCTGTTTAATATTGCGTCCCGCCTGTTCACCGTCATGGTTGCTTACGATTCTATCGACGCCTTGCCGGACAAGAAGGGGCGTGTCAAGCTGGAATACCGCAAGACCAATGCCGAACTTCTCAACACCTTGCGCCCGAACCTTTATAATGGGGGCGTGTTCTTGATACGCAAACAGAAATATCCGGAAGCATACAACATGCTTTGCCAATACCTCAACACCGTTGACCAACCGCTGTTTCAGTCCTATCGCTACGCAGAGAAAGATAGGATGCTACCCACCGTTTCTTATTGGGCAACCTATTGTGGTTATAAGATGAAAGACACCGCCAAGGTGATGCGTCATGCACCTCTGGCTTTGAAAGACATGACTCATCATGAGATGGTGCTGCAATATCTGTCGGAGAATTATTTGCAGATGAAGGATACAGCCATGTATGTCAAGACGCTGAAAGAAGGTTTCGAGCTTTATCCTGCCACGTCGTTTTTCTATTCGCATTTGGTGGATTATTATTCACATGAAAAGCGTTGGGACAAGGCTTTGGATCTGACGAACAGGGCATTGAGGGCAGACAGCAGCAATGTGGTGTATCATGTTACGAAGAGTTCGCTGCTCTTGAACTTGGGAGAATACGACAGAAGTTTCGCCATCAGCGATTCATTGCTGCAGGTGAATGACAGTTTGCCCGAGGCCTACCTGAATGCTGGTCTTGCCAAGTTTAACAAAGGCGTCACCATGGACAAGGCAGTGCATCAGAGTGCAAGCCGCAAAAAGGTAATCCACAACTACTATCGTGAGGCTATGCCCTACTTAGAGACATACCGCAAGATGCGCGAGGACAAAGTGGATACCTGGGGATTACCCCTCTATACCATCTATTTGAACCTGAATATGGGCAAACAGTTTGACGAAATAGACAAACTGATGAAGAAATAAAGAGTTATTTATCCGAAGTTTAGCTGCTTGAGCCTTGCCCGCAATTCGCCCGCAAGGCTTTTGCGTATGGACAGAACCACTTCGCAAGACAGTTCAAACTTCTGCGCCACAATGCGTGCGTCCATATCCTTTACCACTCTCATCACCCCGTTCATCATGGGGTAGGAGAATGAGAAAGTAACTTGCTCCTCCACCAGACGCTCTACGATTTCGCAATGCGATATGGCATCTGCGGCTGCCGTTCGGTAGGCTACAATCAGTCCTCCCGTACCCAGGTTGACTCCACCATAATAGCGAATGACGCAAATCAAGATGTTGGTCAGTTCCTTGGAGTTAATCTGCCCGAGTATAGGCTTGCCTGCTGTCGACGAAGGTTCTCCATCGTCGTTAGCTCGATACGCCGAGCGGTCGGCGCCCAGCATATAGGCATAGCAGCAATGGCGGGCGTCGTAATATTTCTTTCGATAGCCGTCAACGATTTCCTTCACCTCTTCGGCACTTTCCACATGATGAGCAAAGGCGAGGAACTTACTCCGTTTCTCGGTGTAATACCCCTCGCCTGTGCCTTGTATCGTCTTGTAACTATCTTTCATTCATACGATTGGGGAAACGTCCTTCCCCAATTTCTCAATCGTTAAGTTTGTGAATAATCAACCCTGAGCGCAACTTCGGCTCAAACCATGTTGCCTTGGGAGGCATGATTTTACCGGAATCGGCAATGCTCATAATCTGTTTCATCGAGACCGGATAGAGTGCCAAGGCCCAGCGCATTTCTCCGCTGTCCACCCTCCGCTTCAGTTCCTTGAGTCCGCGAAGTCCACCCACGAAGTCGATTCGGTTGTCTGAGCGCAGGTCGGTAATCCCCATGAGTTTGTCGAGAATCAGGCGACTTGAAATGTCAACGTCGAGTACGCCGATGGGATCATTGTCATCATAGGTGCCTGGTTTGGCCACAAGGCTGTACCAGCAGTTGTCTAAATAAAGCGAAAACTCATGAAGATGTTGAGGCTTATACTCGTCCTCGCCTTTCTTCTCAACCGTGAAGTCCTGCTCCAAGGCCTTGAGAAACTCCTCAGCACTCATGCCGTTGAGATCTTTCACCACACGGTTGTAGTCGAGAATCGTGAGCTGTGAAGCCTGGAAGCATACGGCCATGAAATAGTTGTATTCCTCCTTGCCATTGTGCTTGGGGTTCTGGCGTGCCATCTCTGCTCCCACGAGGGCAGCGGCTGCCGACCGGTGGTGACCGTCGGCAATATACAAGCTTGGCATCTTGGCAAACTCGTTGGTGATGGTCTTCAGGTCATCGCTGGCTGTGATAACCCAGAACTGGTGACGAATTCCGTCATCATCAGCCGTGAAGTCATACTCGGGTTCTGTGTCAGCGTAGCGCACGATGAGTTTGTCGAGCACGTCGTTGTCAGGATAGGCAAAGAATACCGGTTCAATATTGGCGTTGCACACCCGTACATGTTTCATCCGGTCCTCCTCCTTCTCGTGGAGTGTCAGCTCATGCTTTTTGATAACACCAGTCAGGTAGTCCTGCACGTATGCACCCACCACGAGTCCGTATTGTGTCTTCCCGTTCATGGTTTGGGCATAGATATAATAGTGGTCGTCGTTGTCTTGTACCAGCCATCCCTTTTCCTGAAACATTTTGAAGTTCTCGGCCGCACTCTGATACACCCTTGTGTCATATTCAGAAGTGCCCGGTTCAAAGTTGATTTCAGGTTTAGTGATGTGGTATAGCGATTTCTCATTGCCGGCGGCTTCTGCCCGTGCTTCTTCAGAATTCAGCACGTCATACGGACGGGCTGCCACTTGCTCGACATACTTTTGGGGTGGACGAACACCCTTGAAAGGTTTTATTGTAGCCATATCATTTTTTTGTTTATATCACAGCGAATGACCTCAATGCACCATGCAACGCTTGGGGTTTAGACCCCAAGACCCAGAGGTTGTCCTGCCATGATGTTGTCACGCCCTCATCCCCATGGACAACTGCCGCAACGGGGACGAGGGAACATACTGTTTATTTGTTCACCTGGAAGCGAGTGTCCCCGTCCTTGAAGTAGGCATTGATTTGCTTAACAGCTGCAATGCCGGCATTGATGTTGGCCTCGGCGGTTTGTGCACCGATCTTCTTGGGCGTGGAGAAGTAGCGTCCCTCAAACTTCCGAAACTCTGCGTCTGCATCCGGCATGATGTCGGTAATGTATTTGAGGTCATCGCGTTCAGACATGAGCTTGAGCAGTCCGGGTTCGTCGATCACTTCCTTGCGGGCTGTGTTGATCAGGACAGCACCCTTGCCCATCTGATTAACCACATCATAACCAATGCTCTGCTTGGTCTCAGCGTTTGCCGGGATATGCAGCGTTACGATGTCGCACGATTTGAACAGGCTGTCCCGGCTGGCCACGGCATGCACACCGGCACTCTCGATAACGTCTTTTGGACAATACTCGTCGTATGCATAGACCTGCATGCCAAAGCCCATGGCCACGCGTGCAACATTGCGCCCTACGTTTCCGAAGGCCAGAATGCCAAGCTTCTTGGTCTTGAGTTCCCTGCCGGGTTTGCCATTGTAGAAGTTGCGCATGGCATAAACCAAGAGTCCGAATACCAATTCGGCCACCGCGTTGGAGTTTTGTCCCGGTGTGTTTTCCACCACAATATTTTTTTCCTTGGCGTGTGCCGTGTCGATAGAATCATATCCGGCACCTGCGCGGACGATAATTTTCATGTTTTTTGCTGCGTCCAGCACATCGGGCGTAATCTTGTCTGAGCGCACGATCATGGCGTCGGCGTCGGCCACGGCGTCCAATAATTGCTGTTTGTCGGTATATCTTTCCAGCAGCACAACCTCATGTCCGGCGGCCTGTGCCTCCTTCTTGATTCCTTCAACAGCAACAGCTGCAAAGGGTTTCTCTGTAGCAACGAGTATTTTCATAGTTCTGATGTTTAATGGTTTGATGTTATCATGAACAGACAATCCCTTCCCATGGCAGGAAGGGATCGTACGGTTTAGTGTTGAGCTTCAAAATCCTTCATGGCTTTCACAAGCTCGTTAACGCCTTCAATGGTCTGTGCGTTATAGCAGCTGGCGCGGAATCCGCCCACCGAGCGGTGGCCCTTGATACCCACCATGCCGCGCTCTGTGGCAAAGTCGAGGAAGGGCTTCTCGAGGTCTTTGTATTCCTCGTTCATCACGAAGCAGATGTTCATCAGCGATCGGCTGTCTTCTTCCACCGTGCCATGGAACAGTTTGTTGCGGTCTATCTCGCCATAGAGAATCTCAGCACGCTCCTTGGCACGGCGATCCATTTCGGTCACACCGCCCTGAGCTTTCACCCAGCGCATGGTTTCCAAGAGTGAGTATATAGGCACAACGGGTGGGGTGTTGAACATCGAACCCTTTTCCACGTGGGTGGAATAATTGAGCATGGTGGGCACCTCGCGGTTCATCTTGCCCAGCATGTCGTCTTTCACAATAATCATGGTCACACCTGCCATGGCCATGTTTTTCTGCGCACCGGCATAGATGGCGGTGTATTTCGAAACATCGACCGGCCGACTCATGATGTCAGAAGACATGTCGCCAATCAGGGGCACCGGGCAATCCATGTCCTCGCGGGTCTCTGTGCCGTAGATGGTATTGTTGGTGGTGATGTGCAGATAGTCCAAGTCGGTGGGAATTTCAAAATCCCGTGGCATGTATGTATAGTTCTTGTCGGCAGAAGAAGCAACCTCGACCACCTCGCCATAGAACTTAGCCTCTTTCAAGGCTTTCTTGGCCCAAGCGCCGGTGTTGAGATATCCGGCCTTCTTGATCAGGAAGTTTGCAGGAATCTGGGTGAATTGCAATGAGGCACCGCCTCCGAGGAAGATAACGGAGTAGCCCTCCGGAATATTCAGCAATTCTTTAACCAAGGAAACAGCCTCGTCTACTACGGGTTGGAAATCCTTGGCGCGGTGGCTGATTTCCATAATCGACAAACCTGAACCGTTGAAGTCTAAGATTTGCTTTGCAGTGTTTTCGATCACTTCGCGGGGCAACATAGAAGGACCTGCATTAAAGTTATACTTCTTCATACACATAATATATTATAAAGGTTTATTTCGTTTGCGTTAATAGGGTTATATCTATCTGCAAACTTATGATTTTAATTTCAAATAGACAAATAAATCTGCGGTTTTTTGATGGGGAAGCAAATAAAAATAGAGAAGAGTTAAGAGATAAGAGTGAAGAGTTAAGAGTGAAGAGTTAAGAGTGAAGAGTTAAGAGTTAAGAATGAAGAGTGAAGAATCACCGCGCAGCCAATTATGAATTATGAATTATGAATTATGAATTGCAACCTCCTCTCGGCTTTGCCGAATCTTAGAATATCTGGAGAATATCTTTTTATGAACATAAAGCTCATCGCAGAAAATCTTACACTCTTGCTTTGCAAGATAATCTTAGAATATCTGCTCACCCTCACTGCGTAGCCAAATGTGAATTGATATTTGTGACGAGTTGATGAGCTTGCGAATAATTTTTGAATTACAACGCGCAGCCTAATTGTGAATTTTGAATATTGAATATTGAATTGCAACGCGTTAGCCTAATTGTGAATTGTAAATTGTGAATTGTGAATTATCTTTGCATTTTGTTTCTATATTTCTCTGATTTGAAAACAAAAAACCTCTGCGGCTGGAAATTCGTAAAATTCGCGTAATTCGTAGTTTGTTAATAATCAGCTGTTTAGCGGAGTAATCTTCAGTGGTATGGTTTTGTCGTCCGCGGTTGCACCGTAAACGGCATGGCGGTTAAGGCCTATTCGCACGTCGACTACGTTGTCGACGCACCACCGCGAAAGCCAAACCGCGCAGCCGTTAGGCTCCAATCGTCGTGCCTCGTCAGAATTTGCGCTGTGCCGACCGAAAATATTTGCTGTGAACATGGCGCTTTTTCTGCTCAAAGAAGAATATGCAAATGTTAAAATTTGGTATTCTTTCTTGACATGTCAATATCTATTACCCTTCGCCAAGGGATTGTTGTTGACAAGAAATGATAATCGCCTTCGTATTTTAAAAATAGTATAAATAGTGCGATTTGATGTTTCATGACATCCGAAACGTCCATAAGTCGTTTCTATTGACAAGACTGCCTGATTTGGAACAGATGTTTCACATGTATTTCCGAAAGTTCTCGACGATCACAATAGGTTCCTCATTTTCAGGATCTTGGACAATGCCAAGTTGAGTTTTTTTAACTAATTTATTTTGATCGACCTAATCCACCCAGCCTTAACGAGTTACGCGTGAAAAGCCCCGACGGCGGGGTAGACCCGGATTTGCCTATAAGGGAAAACTTTATTAAATTTGCATTGCTTTAAGACTAAGAATCGATCATTCCGGCCGTAGGCCCCAATTCATATAGCAGATGAAAAAAAGTCCTGATGCTTGTTGGGACAGTGCGCTTGCGCTTATCCGTAAGAACGTCACCGATCAAATATATACCACATGGTTTAAGCCCATTGTCTTTGAGAACTTCGATGAAGCTCGCAAGATGATATTGGTGCAGGTACCCAGCCCGTTCGTGTATGAGTATCTGGAAGAGAACTTTGTGGATTTGCTCGGCAAGGTGCTGCAACACTGTTTTGGAGCCGGGGTGGGGCTGTCTTATCGTGTTGTGACGGACAAGGAGCATAACCTCTCGCAGGATATCGAGGGTGAATCGGGCGGCGGATTAGCCAAACCGTTGCCACGCACCCGGGCTAACCAGGCGCCCACTGTGCTCGATGCAGCGAAGCCACAACAGATTGATCCCCAGCTGAATCCACATCTCACTTTTTCTAATTACATCGAGGGAAATAGCAATATGCTTCCCCGTTCGGTGGGCATGTCGATTGCCGAGCATCCCAACACGATGCAGTTCAACCCCATGTTCATCTACGGACCGTCGGGCTGTGGGAAGACCCATCTTGTCAATGCCATAGGCGTCAAGGCCAAGCAGCTCTATCCCCAAAAGCGGGTGCTGTATATCAGTGCGCGCCTTTTCCAGGTGCAATACACCAATGCGGTGTTGCAGAACAAGCTGAACGACTTTATCGGTTTTTATCAGACAATCGACATGCTCATTGTGGATGATATTCAGGAATGGGTGAGTGCTGTCAAGACGCAGGAAACGTTTTTCCATATTTTCAACCACCTCTTTAGAAACGGCAAGCGCATCATTCTGGCCTCCGACCGCCCGCCCATTGAACTCAAGGGCATGCCCGATCGACTGCTCACGCGTTTCTCGTGCGGTCTGATCGCTGAGCTTGAAAAGCCGAATGAGCAGTTGTGCATCGACATTCTGGAGAGCAAGATTCGTCGGGACGGACTGAATATACCGCACGATGTGGTACAGTTTATCGCGCAGACCGCCAGTGGCAGCGTGCGCGACTTGCAGGGTGTGATCAATTCGCTGATGGCCTATTCCATTGTCTATAACTGTGATATAGACATGAGACTGGCGGAGCGCGTCATCAAACGTGCGGTGAAGATAGACGACGAGCCGCTCACCATCGACGATATACTCGACAAGGTGTGCGTGCACTATAATGTCACGGCGGCGCAGGTCAATTCCAAGAGTCGGAAGCAAGATTTTGTGCGGGCACGACAGGTGTCGATGTATCTTGCGCAGAAATATACCAAGATGCCAGCCAGCCGCATCGGAAAACTGGTTGGCAACAGAGACCACTCAACTGTGCTCCACAGCTGTTCGCAAGTGGAGAAACGACTGAAGGCCGACAAGGCTTTCGGGGCGGAGCTGAGCAGCATAGAAAATTCTTTTAAGCTGAAGAAATAATTCAAGCAACGGGTTTCGTCATCGACTTTTTTCGTCATCGACTTTTTTCGTCATCGACATTTTTCGGCATCGACATTCCACGACATTCCACGACTTATAACTACCGTGTAATGCATCGTCACTACGCGCCAGCCAAATTATGAATGAATAACGAAGAACGAAGAATCAACGCGCCAGCCTAATTGTGACGAGTTGATGAGCTTGCGAATAATTATGAATTATGAATTTTGAATTACTTCGAAGTTTCCAAGCTGCTGCGCTTGCTGCGGCGGTAGCTGCGGTACTCGTCGAGCGGTATCTCTACCTCGGGTTCTACCAATGGGGGAGTGTCGGGAAGGTGGAACTGCATGTAGCGGATGTTCAGCCCGCGTTCCATCCACATTGATTCGTAATAGGTTTGGATGGTGAGCAAGGGCGAGTCAGTCAGAGTTTCGGGTGTATCGTGATACAGGTCTTCCGTGCAGAAGTTGATGGGAAGATTGTTTTTCTCGACCATGAACTTGGTATAGGTGAAGAGAAAGTTCGAGTCGGTCTTCAAATGAATGATGCCACCGTCGGTTAAAAATTTGCGATAGCGCTCCATAAAGAATGTTGAGGAGAGGCGTTTGCGCGGGTTTTTCATCTGCGGGTCTGAGAAGGTGAGCCATATTTCCTGAACCTCATCTTTCGCAAAGAAACGGTCTATCAACTCGATCTGAGTTCGCAGGAAGGCCACATTGGGCAGGTTTTGTTCCAAGGCTTGCTTGGCGCCGGTCCACATGCGTGCGCCCTTGATGTCCACGCCAATAAAATTAATATTGGGGAACAACTTGGCCAGCCCCACGGTGTATTCTCCCTTGCCACAGCCCAATTCCAAAACGATGGGGTTGGGGTTGTGGAAATACTCTTCTCGCCAATGCCCCTTCATGGGGAATGGCACGTTGTCGATAACGGAATAGGGATACTCGAAGACGTTCTTCATCTTCTTCATCTCTGCAAACTTGGCTAATTTTCCTTTGCCCATGAGCTCTTATTTTAGGAGATACGGCTTGTTGTATGAGCCTTCTACGCTTATTTATAATGAATTGCAAAGGTAAAAAGATTTCCCCACACTACCAATGTGGAAGGCGGAAATGTGATTGTGCGAAAGGCGACTTATTGCGCTGAACGGAATGGTTGAAAGATTGTCTTCAAGATGTAATAAAAGAAATGGCCTTGCGTTATAGAAACAAGCGTACTCATGTTGTGTTCAATCTACTATTGATTACATGATGAAAACAAAACTCTTTTGTCATATATTAAACGTTATGTTGTTGGCCGGCATTCTTCTTGGGTCGGTTTCTTGCGGGTCGGACGAACCTTCTCCCGAACCGCCCCTGCCCATTCCGCAATCGTCTTCGCTCCTTAGAACGGAACGGTGGAAGGATGGGCATGCAGATTATAAATATGATAATAAGTGGTATCTTGTTTCCTATGTGTCCTACAAGGATCATGTGGTGGAGAGAGAGGTCAGCTACCAATACGATGTTCATCAGCATCGTATATATTCTGACATGACAGACTATATGCGCTTTCCTGATGCCCCGCTTATCTACAGGGACACGCTCTTTCTGTGGAAGGGGTTGGTAGACAGTGTTTCGGGGGTTATACAGGGTCATACTGTTTACCATTTCAAAATGCAGTATAATCATGACAGACAGCTTGTAAAAATTAATGTTGAGAATAGGTTTATGGGTAATGGGAATACTTTGAACGAGGAGCATGAATATATTTGGGAACAGGATGACCTGAAGGCTTTTATAAGCAACAGTAAACAAGAGACTTTTGAGCACAGAAATTACTTCTATACTTTACTAAGTGCATTTCCGCAATTTGCCATTCCTGCTCCCAATGCCAACCTTTATCCGTTGCAACGGGTGGGTTATCTGGGCAAGTTGCCGAAGCATTTGGTCCATAGTGAGACCGTTTCTTCTATACGTTCAAATCAGTCTACAACTTATGAATATACGATAGAAAAGGGATTGGTCAAGCAGTACTCGGTATATCTGTCTCCCGAAGTTCCTGTTGCTTCTGTAACATACAAATGGGGGAGGTAACTTTTCTGGATTGTGATAATCTCTAACCACACAAATTCACGCAGCCGAGAAAGAAAAAAACACCAACTTATCTACACGAAAACGCTGCAACTCACTGACAGAATATTGTGATAATCCGGTCGGTGAGCCACAGCGTAACACAGGTATCTTTTAATCAAAGAAAGGATTATATCTGCTGAACGGATGTGCCCCGTTCACGAACTAAATCTTCATAGAAATGTGCATGAGCCGACTGCATATAAGGTACCAGCCAAAGCAGGCCAATGCCCAGTGAAAGGATGGAAAGCAACAGCCACCCGAGGAAGCTCAGGTCGAGGATAAACAAGTCCATCTTGTGGCCATCCATGAGCCTCATACTTTCCTCTATGGCTGCATCACAACCCATTTCCTGGTTGTCTCTGTAGACAAAGTGGGTCATGGCATAAGAGTAGCTTTTAATAAAACCGGGGATGATGAACAGCATCGTCCAGAGGAAAGTGTAGACGCCAACAAGCAATGGGATGAGGAGACTTTTACTCCACCAAGGCTTTTTGTATCCGCGAAATATAGAACTGACGGAAACCTGCTCCCCGCGTATCAAATCCAGAAACAACACGCTTAACGACCATGCCAGCGGTATGGCGGCGATATAGAGCAGGCTTGAAATTGTGTTTTTCGCGATATCTTCGTTTAGACTGTTGGTCACAGCACCAATGACCAAGAATATCAGATAATAAACCAGTGTACAGAGAACAGGTGTTGTCCATCTGGAATCGAGCGATGCGAGCGCCCGGTTTTTGTAATCGTTTGTAGTTCCCATTGTTTTAATTTTAGGTTAATAAAAAAGTTGTCTTACCAGCTCAAGGTAAAACAACTTATATATTATGATGTTCGTTTATTCAATAACCACTGTGGTCCACCCGTGTTTGTCCTCAATGGTACCATATTGGATGCCACGCAGGGTGTCGTAGAGCTTCTTGCTCCATGGCCCCGGCTTCTCCCCGAAGTTGTATCGCTTGCCGGTGTCGAGGTCGTCGAGATAGGATATGGGCGAGATAACGGCTGCCGTGCCACAGGCTCCGGCTTCCTCGAAGGTGTCGAGCTCTTCTTCGGGTACGGGTCGTCGTTCCACCTTGAGTCCCAGGTCTTCGGCTATTTGCATGAGGCTCTTGTTTGTGATCGAGGGTAGGATAGAAGTGGATTTTGGGGTGACGTAGGTGTTGTTCTTGATACCAAAGAAGTTGGCCGCACCACATTCGTCTACATATTTCTTTTCCTTGGAGTCGAGATAGAACTCGCTGGCATATCCTTTCTCGTGGGCAATGGCGTTGGCCTTGAGAGAGGCCGCATAGTTGCCACCCACCTTATATGTGCCTGTGCCGAGGGGAGCGGCACGGTCGTAGTCGCGAACGATGACGTAGGGGTTGCTGGCAAATCCGCCCTTGAAATAGGGACCAACAGGAGTTACGAAGATAAGGAAACAATATTCTGAAGCCGGGTGCACGCCCACCTGTGCACTTGTACCGATGAGCAGCGGGCGGATATACAACGTAGCGCCGCTTTCGTAGGTTGGGATGTACTCCTGGTTCAGGCGCACCACCTTCTTCACCATTTCCTCAAACAGTTCGGTGGAAACCTCCGGCATCATAATGCCGCGGCATGTGCTCTGCAGGCGTGCAGCATTTTCGTCCATGCGGAACACGCGCACCTTGCCATCGGGGCACCGGTATGCCTTCATCCCTTCAAAGGCTTCCTGACCATAATGAAGGCAGGTAGCGGCCATGTGCAGGTTGAGATACTCGTCTGAACTCACCTCTATCTCGCCCCATTTTCCATCGCGATAATTGCAACGTACGTTGTAGTCGGTCTTCATGTAACCGAAAGACAAATTAGCCCAGTCCAGTTCTTTCATAATGACAGTGATTTTAAAGTTTTTACTTCTGATATGATGCAAAAGTACGAATAATAATAAGGTATTGCAACTTTTAGAAGGGTTTTCTATTCTTCTGACAATATTTTCTGTATCTCGGCATCGGTTTTGGTCAGCCGTTCCTTGCAAAGCTTGATGAGTTGCTGTGCTTTTTTCAGTTGCTTGGACATTTCGTCGATGTCGAGTTCGTCGTTTTCCAGCTTCTCCACAATATCTTCCAATTGGCGGATAGCCTCTTCATACTTGGTTTCTGTAGCCATGGTTTGTTTGTTGTTATATGATTGGGTGAAATGGGAAGCAGTTATCGGACAATTGATCTGATTCTTCCATTCTCCACTTGGGTTTCTATCTCATCGCCCGCCTTGACTTCGGAGGCGTCGCGCACGGCTTTTCCCTTATGCAGCGTGATGCTGTAGCCTCTTTTCAGCAGAGTCTGTGGGTCGAGTGCTTTGAGTCTGATGTCCAATTGTTCGAGGTGATTGTTTTCCCGTGTGATGCGTTTTGCTATTGCGGGTCGTATGTTGGTGCAGATGAGTTGAAGGCGATGTCGGTTTTGGGTCAGGCGGTTGCCAATCAGCGAAACCATTTGTGCGGCGAGGCGGTCGAGTCGCGCTTCCTGCCGCGTTTTGACCAAGGAGAAGAGCATGGGTATGCGGTCGGCACAGCGGTTGAGCCTGTTGCGCTGCCGCTCCATGCGTTGCCCGACGCATGTGACAATTCGGTCTTGACAGTTGCCGATATGTGTCCAAACGTTGGCGAGGTTGCCAATGAGAAACGCCGCAGCCGCTGTGGGGGTCTTGACGCGGGTGTTCGACACCATGTCGAGGATGCTCTCGTCACGCTCATGCCCAATGCCGGTAATGACGGGCAATGGGAAATTGGCCACGTTTTCGGCCAACAGGAGCGTGTCGAAGCCGCTCATGTCGGCCGTGGCACCGCCTCCCCGTATAATCACCACCGCATCAAACTGTTGTGCCTGAGCGTTGATGTCGTTGAGTGCCGCAATAATGCTATGCTCCACCTGCTCGCCTTGCATGACGGCGGGGAAGAGTTTGGGGTAGAAGACAAAGCCGTAGTCGTTGGTTTCAAGTTGATTGCAGAAGTCGCCGTAGCCGGCTGCATGCTCGCTGGAGATAACGGCGATGCGCTGGGCAAACATCGGGATGGAGAGCTCTTTCTGCATGTCGAAAATGCCCTGTTCCTTGAGTTGCCGGATAATCTCGAGTCGTTTGCGGGCCATGTCGCCCATAGTGTAGGTGGGGTCGATATCTTGTACAATCCACGAAAAGCCGTATGCTTCGTGGAAATTGACCGTGACCAGTAGCAAAACCTTCATGCCGGCATGAAGCGGTTGTCCGGTGATTTGTTCAAACTTGGGTCTCAGCCGTGTCCATTGGGTTTTCCAGCACTTGGCCGAAGCCCGTGCCACGGGGGTGGCCGAGAAAAGATCTTTCTGAATGAGCTCCATGTAGCAGTGGCCGCGAACTTCACGCGCCTCCGACAGTTCAGCTTCCACCCAATAGGCAGAGCTAAGCGTTGTCTCCAGCACACCGCGCACGAGTGAGTTGAGTTCAAAAAGTGTTAGTCTCGTTTGACTCATAGCAAACTCCCATTCCTCATTCTTCCCTCTTCATTCTTCCCTCTTCCCTCTTCACTTATCTCTCCTCTCTTCATTCTTCCCTCTTCATTCTTCATTCTCCTCTCTTCTCTCTTCACTTCCTCTTTCCCTCTTCATACGCTTTCCAATAGTCAGGTATGCCATAGCCGTAGATGTTGTCGGGATAATCGGCGCGGTCAGCAGATTTGCGCACCAAGTCCATAATCTCGATGGCAGTTTTATGGGGCAGAGCCTGCCACAGGCATGTTACCATACCACAGGTGATGGGGGAAGCAAATGAAGTGCCATTGGCCGTGGTGATGACGCCGGAACCATCGATAACGGTTGACTGCACACCTTGTGCGGCCACGTCCGGCTTCACTCGCCCGTCTGCCGAAGGGCCTACCGAACTGAACGTAGCGTTCACGCTGTCGGCGCTCAGGGCAGCAACGGCCAGGATATTCGTGGCATCTGCCGGACAGTTGGTGCGCTTCCACGTACTCCGTCCCGCGTTCCCGGCACTGTTAACCAGTATCATACCCTTGCCGGCCATCATGGAAGCCGTTCGCGAAATGAGCGTAGTCTTGCCGTCTTGCTCACGGTATTTATGGTTGGTTGATTCGTCATCAAACTTGAAGTAACCGAGCGAAGAGTTCACCACGTCTGCCCCAACGGAGTCGGCATACTCAGCTGCCTGAGCCCAATAGTCTTCCTCAGCCAGGCTCTCGGTGCGACCATCCTCACTCCTGAGAAGCAGGAACGAGGCGTGGGGTGCTGTGCCAACAAATTTCCCCTCGATGTTGGCACCAATATCCGAGAGCACCATCGTGCCATGGTCAAGCTCGTCGTACAGGTTGGCGGTGTATGGATAGACAAAGTCGCGCTGCCCGATGATGTTCACATTCTTGAAGTAATCGATGCGGTTGACATTCATATAGCCACCGTCGATGATGGCAATGAGCATGCCGTCGCCCCGGAATCCCGCTTCGTGCAACTTCAGACCGTTCAGCATTTCGATTTGATGCCGGCCGCGTCCATAGCGATGTGTGCTGACTTCCCGCATGGCAGCCGAGTCTGCTACCACCGAGTCGGGTTTCTCAAGGTGGATAGAATCGGGTGTGGAAAACACCTTGACGCATTGGGTTACAAATGGAAATTGAGCCAGTTGGGGTAACAAACTCTCTTTCTCCGACTTGATGAGAACCGTGTTATTCCACTTGCTCCCGCCTATAACCTGCAGTCCTTCCTTGGTCAGTTTGTTGATATATTTTTCGGATAATGGTAAGTCCGTGGAGTCGAGAGGCAGGTTTTGCTTTCTCCTTCGCTGGAGCGACTTCTCGGATAAGAATTTCTCCGGATGTTTCAGCGAGTATGCCGAGCCCTTTTTATCTTTCAGACTTACCCTGAATATACTGAATTGGCCGTCGGGATAGGGCACTTTGGCTCTGTCTTGAGCCGACGTTGTCATGATGCCTGCTGCAAACAGGGAAAGAAGTAGTATTTTTTTCATGAGAATATTTACCTATTATTTATTGCAAAAGTAGTGTGAAAAAGGCGGAACTCCAAATCTTTTTCGTACTTTTGCAAGAGCTCTATGGATAAAGACAATAAGCAAGCAACGTTAGAATTGGGCACCAAGCCTGTAGGCAAATTGCTGCTACAGTATGCCTTGCCAGCCATCATAGCGATGACCGCATCGTCCCTGTACAATATTATTGACCGCATTTTTATTGGTCAGGTGGTTGGGGCGATGGCCATTTCCGGACTCGCCATCACATTTCCTTTTATGAACCTCTCTGCTGCCTTTGGTGCAGCTGTGGGCGTTGGAGCCTCCACGGCCATCTCCGTGAAGTTGGGACAACGCGACTACCGCACGGCCGAGCACCTGCTGGGCAATACGGTTACGCTCTCGCTGCTTGTGGGTATTTGCTTTGGTCTGGTCTGTTTTATATTTCTCGATCCCATTCTCCGCGTCTTCGGTGCCAGCGACGAAACGATCCCCTACGCCCGGAGTTTCATGCAAGTCATTCTTCTGGGCAATGCCGTGACACACCTGTACTTCGGCATGAACGCCGTACTCAGAGCAGCCGGAAAGCCTCGCCAAGCCATGCGAGCAACGATCGTCACTGTGGTGTTGAACATTATCTTCGTTACGATTTTCATTCTATGGTTTGGCTGGGGAATACGCGGGGCAGCCTTCGCCACAATCCTTTCACAGTCGCTGGCCTTGATTTATCAGATGCGCTTGCTGACCAACAAACGTGAGTTCTTGCATCTGAAACCGGGAATATACCGATTAAAAAAGGCTTTGGTCAAGAATATTTTAGAGATTGGCATCTCTCCTTTTATGATGAATGTGTGTGCATGTATCATTGTTATTTTCATGAACAACCAGTTTGTGAAATACGGTGGCGACCTCTCTGTGGGTTCATACGGCATAGCCAACTCCATTGGAACGGTTTTCGTGATGTTTGTCTTCGGTGTCAACCAGGGCATGCAGCCCATCGCGGGCTACAACTACGGCAGTCAGCAACTCGATCGTTTGATGCGCGTGCTGAAACTCTCCATTATCGTTGCCACGTGCATCATGACCATCGGCTGGTTTATAGCCATGTTTCTTCCCCATTTCTGTGCGCGGATGTTCACATCGGACAGCGAACTGATTCGCCTGTCGGTTAGGGGTATCCGCCTCAACATGCTGTTCTTTCCCATGATTGGATTCCAGATGGTTGTCACCAACTTTTTCCAATGCATTGGAAAGGTCAAGATCAGCATATTTCTATCTTTGTCCAGACAATTACTCTTTTTATTGCCGCTCTTGGCAACGCTTCCGAGATTCTTTGGGGTGGACGGCGTGTGGTATTCCTTGCCGGCATCCGACGTCATCGCGGCTGTTGTCGCAGCCATTGTACTGGCTGTATTCATGAAGAGATTCCATCAGCAATTAACATCACAACATCATGGATAAACCCAAAATGATTATTAACATCGGCCGCCAAATCGGATCGGGTGGGCGAATCATTGCCAAGCAGTTGGCCGACGAGTTCGAATGTTCCTTCTACGACAAGGAGTTGCTGAATCTTGCGGCCAAGGAGAGCGGGTTCAGTGAGAAGTTCTTTGAACAAAATGATGAGAAGAAGGGCTTTCTGAAATCTTTGTTCCATGTCCACATGCCTTTGTTGGGCGACAACAATTTCTATAAGAACAATTTCTCCCAAGAGAATCTCTATCTCTTCCAGAGCAACGCGATACGCAAGGCTGCCGACAAGGGAAACTGTGTGTTCGTGGGAAGAACTGCCGACTATGTGCTGCGCAACTACAAGAACACGGTCAACATTTTCATCACGGCCAACATGGACCAACGCATTCAGCGTGTGTGCAAGCGGCATGGTTGGGACAGAGCCACTGCACGCAAATACATTACTCATCAGGAAGACGACCGGGCATCTTATTACAATTACTATACCGGCAAGCAGTGGGGACATTCTGAGAGCTACGACCTGTGCGTCAATTCGAGTTTGCTGGGCGTTGAGGGTACATCGGCGTTTATTGCCGATTTCATCCGCAGGAGATTTAACCTGACCGGGCAGCACAACCAGCCGAATCAAGCTCAAGGCAAATGAAAATAGGAATTATCAGCGACACCCACAGCTGCTGGGACGACAGGTTCGAGACTTACTTTGCCGATTGTGACGAAGTGTGGCATGCCGGCGATATCGGTAGCACCGAGGTTGCCGACCGTTTCGAAGCGATGAGGCCTACTTTCAGGGCCGTGTATGGCAATATAGACGACGACAAGTTGCGTGCGCGCTATCCCGAGGTGCTCCGTTTGAAGGTCGGCTCCATCGAGGTGCTGATGACCCACATTGGCGGCTACCCCGGCAGATACGACCGTTCGATAGCGGCGCAGTTGCGTGCCAATCCGCCCCGGTTGTTCATCTCCGGACACTCGCACATTCTCAAGGTCATGCCCGACAAGCGCCTCAATCTCTTGCACATCAACCCTGGTGCAGCGGGAAAGACGGGGTGGCACAAGGATAGAACACTCGTCAGGCTGACCGTCGAGGACAATCAATTCACGGATTGTGAGGTTATAACATTGGGAAAACGATAACACGATGAAGAAGATACTATTATTAGGCTCAGGCGAACTGGGCAGGGAATTTGTTATAGCGGCCAAGCGGGCCGGACAATATGTGGTGGCATGCGATCATTACGAGCATGCACCGGCCATGCAGGTGGCCGACGAATGTGAGGTGTTCTCCATGCTCGACGGCGACGCCTTGACTGCCGTGGTGGAGCGACATCAGCCTGACATCATTGTGCCGGAGATTGAGGCTATTCGCACCGAGCGCCTTTTCGATTTTGAAAAGACGGGCATACAGGTTGTCCCCTCGGCTCGGGCGGCGAACTACACGATGAACCGGAGGGCTATCCGCGACTTGGCTTCGCGCGAGCTCGGGCTGCGCACAGCCCAGTATTTCTATGCCAAAACCTTTGAGGAATTCAAGCATGCCGCTGACCAAATCGGTTATCCGTGTGTGGTCAAGCCCCTGATGTCATCCTCCGGGCACGGTCAGTGTTATGTGCATAACGAGGAAGAATTGGAAGAAGCTTTCCGCGAGGCGATGGAAGAGGGCCGCGGCGATGTGAAGGAGGTGATCATCGAAGAGTTCATCGACTTCGATTCCGAGTTCACATTGCTCACCATTACACAACAGAACGGACCGACTTTGTTTTGCCCTCCGATTGGACACGTCCAAAAAGGCGGCGATTACCGGGAAAGTTGGATGCCTTTCCATATTCCTGATGAAGCCCTGAAAACAGCCGAACACATGGCCGACGAAGTGACCAAGGCACTGACCGGAGCCGGACTCTGGGGTGTGGAGTTTTTCCTGACGAAGCAGGGAGAGGTCATCTTCTCGGAGCTTAGTCCGAGACCTCACGACACCGGTATGGTGACCCTCAGCCACTGTACCAACCTCAGCGAGTTTGAACTGCACTTCCGTGCAGTCATGGGTCTGCCTATCCCGGCTATCCACTTGGAACACCACGGCGTGTCGGCGGTGGTGCTCTCGCCCGTCGAGTCCGACACACCCTTGGATTATCATCTCGAAGAAGTGTGCGCCGAAGACCGTGCGCGGGTTCGCATCTTTGGCAAACCGCAGGCTCATGTTGGCCGCCGTATGGGCGTGGTGTTGTGCTACGACGAGGTGGGCAGCGACATGAACTGCCTGCGCGACAAGGCCAAGCGGTTGGCGAAAACGGTGTTGGGAACAGACCCATATATGAAAAAATAAGCGTATGAAATTAGGTGAAATCATAGACCTCCCCAAGATATTGGACCCCCGGGGCAATCTCACGGTTGTCGAGCAATTCAAGAATGTGCCTTTTCCTATCAGCCGGGTGTATTGGGTTTATGATGTACCGTCGGGCGAACACCGGGGCGGGCATGCCCACAAGCGCTGCCGCGAGTTTATCGTTGCCGTGAGCGGGTCGTTCACGGTCACTTTGGACGACACCGAGCACCAATCTTCTTTCCTGCTGAACCACCCCTACCAGGGACTTTTGGTGGAGACTGGAGTGTGGCGCACGCTGGAAGATTTCTCGTCAGGAGCCGTGTGCCTTGTGCTGGCAGAACTTCCCTTCGACGAGGAGGACTATATTCGTGATGATGACGAATATAGAAACTATGTGAACTCATGTTTGAAATAACACGATACACCGCTGACCGAAAGACGACTTGGGATGATTTCGTTGCACGGTCCAGGCAAGGCACGTTTTTGTTTTGCCGCGACTATATGGACTATCACAGCGATCGTTTCCACGACCATTCGCTGATGGTCTGGAACAACGATGCGCTCGTCGCCGTGCTTCCGGCCAATCAGGAAGCTGGCGTGTTGTGGTCGCACCAAGGACTGACTTATGGTGGGTTGCTCACGCTTGATAAGACTGGGGCGACAGAGGTTTGCGACATCTTTTGCCACATCAACAACTACCTTCGTGCCCACGAATTCCAACGCGTTGTCTACAAGCCGACGCCTTGGATCTACCATCGGTTACCGGCCGAGGAAGACCTGTATGCCGTGTTCAATGTTTGCCGGGCGCGGCTAACGGTCAGGAATGTCGCGTCGGTTGTCAATCAGGCAAATGCTCCGAAATGGAGTCGTGACCGACACTATGGTGCCAACAAGGCGCACACGCATGGGGTGGTTGTCGCGCAGCGAGATGCCGACTTTGCACTGTTCTGGAACATACTCACCGATAACCTGAAAACCACCCACCAGGCCACACCAGTGCATACGCTCGAGGAGATTCAACGACTGCATGCCGCCTTTCCCGACAACATCAAACTCTACACTGCCCGGCTCGGCAGCGAGGTGCTGGGAGGGGCACTGCTCTATGTCACGCCGCGTGTCGTTCACGCGCAGTATATCTCGGCCTCGCCAGAGGGTAAGCGTGCGCATGTTGTCGACGCGATATTCCGCACCATTCTCACGCAAGACTATCGCGACTGCCCATATTTCGATTTTGGTACCTCCAACGAGCAACGGGGACGGGTGCTCAACGAGGGTCTTGTCTATCAGAAGGAGGGTTTTGGCGGGCGCGGCGTTTGCTATGATTGGTACGAGTGGGAATTATAGACCGATGACAGCCTTTTCAACATTATATTTTTTAACATGAACCATATTCCTTATCTGTCTTTGCAAGCTGTCACCGCCATGCACGGTGAAGAAATACAAGAAGCCGTGGCACGAGTGGTAAACTCCGGTTGGTATCTTCAAGGTGAGGCCAATGCCCGGTTCGAAAGGGAATATGCCGATTACATCGGTACGCAGCATTGCGTGGGCTGTGGCAACGGCCTCGATGCCCTGACACTCATCTTCCGTGCCTATAAGGAGATGGGCGTTCTCCACGACGGCGATGAGGTCATCGTGCCGGCCAACACGTATATTGCCTCAATACTTTCAATTACGGAGAATGGGCTTACCCCTGTCTTGGTAGAACCTCGGGCGGACAATCTGCAGCTCGACGACTCGCTGATAGAGCAGGCGATCACGTCTCGTACGCGCGCCATTCTCCTGGTTCATCTCTATGGGCGAAATGCATGGACACCTGCCATCCAACGTATCTGCGAGCAACACCAGCTGAAATTGATAGAAGACAATGCGCAGGCGCAAGGTAATTCAAAATTCATAATTCATAATTCAAAATTAGAAATACCCTCCGCTTCGCCTAATTGTGAATTGAAAATTGTGAATTGTGAATTACCTCGCCCGGGTATTTCAAATTGTGAATTGAAAATTGTGAATTGTGAATTGCAACGCACCGGTTCCTTGGGTGATGCAGCTGCCCATTCGTTTTATCCCGGCAAGAATTTGGGGGCGCTCGGGGATGCCGGAGCCGTGACGACCAGCGACAGGACATTGGCGGAGACGGTCAGAGCCTTGGGCAATTACGGGTCGAGCAAGAAGTATGTGTTCCCGTTTCTGGGTCGGAACAGTCGTTTGGACGAAATCCAGGCGGCCGTGCTGAGTGTCAAGTTGAAGTATCTCGATAAGGATAATGCGCGGCGCAAGGCCATCGCCAACTATTATTACACCCATATCGACAATCCCTTGATTGTGCTTCCGGGCAAGGCGGAGTGGGAGGCGGCCGTGCCGGCCGACGCTTCTGGTCGTTGGCATAACGAGGATTGTGTGTATCATATCTTCCCCGTGCTGTGCGAGCGTCGCGACGACTTGCAGCGATATTTGGAAGAACAAGGCATTGGTACGATGATCCATTATCCCATTCCGCCCCATCAACAGGCGTGCTATCGAGAGTGGAACGCCCTGTCGTTGCCCATTACCGAGCACATCCACCGCAGCGAATTGAGCGTTCCGTGCAACCAGACCATGACGGATGCGCAAGTCGAGGATGTTTGTAGGGCGATAAACGACTTCGGAGTGAAGAAATAAGAGTGAAGAGTGAAGAATCAACGCGCAGCTTAATTTTGACGAGTTGAGAGCTTGCGAATAATTTTGAATCACAGCGCGTTAGCCTAATTATGACTTATGAAATTTGAATTAAGAAATCCCTCCGCGCCGCTCTGCGGCATCTTAGAATATCTGGAGAATATATTTTCATGGACATGAAGCTCATCGCAGAATATCTTCCCGTTTGCTTCGCAAACAATATAAGAATATCCCCAAAACCCTTGCCAAGGCAATGATAAGATAAGAGTGAAGAAAGAAGAGTGAAGAGGGAAAAGTTAAGAGTGAAGAGTAGTAAATCACGTTCCTACGAATTGTGAATTGCATCGCGCAGCCAATTGTGAATTATGAATTGTGAATTTTGAATTATTAAGACATTCGTCCTTTAAAATTTCGTTTAATTGAAAACTCAACCCCCTCCGGTCTAAAATTCGAGAAATTCGCGTAATTCGTAGTCTGTTAACAATCAGTGGTTTAGCAAATCAAACGTTAGGAGTCTCATTTTGTCATCCGCGATTACATATCGAATCGCACCGCGGTTAGAGCCCCGTCGCACGACGACACGACTTTTATCGCATGACCGAGAAGCCCGAACCGCACCGCCATTAAACCTCATTCGCCGTACTACGTCAGAAATTACGTCGTGCCGAATCGAATTTCCCGATCGAAACATGGCGTCTTTTTCTCTGAAAGTAACAAAGAAAATCATCAGTTTTTGACCAATAGATTTTACATCTATCGTTGTCACTCAAGTAGAATACAAATGTGCAAATCCTCTTGTCATGCGCCAAGACGTAGAATAAGCTGGTAGGTATGCAGGCTGTACTATGCCGGTTAGGGTGTGCAACTGAAAACGATAGGAGACTATGCCACGACATCCATGTCACGAGAGAATGATTTGTTTGATTCTTGCTTGCAAAAACTGCAGATTCTCGATAGTTATGGCTAACTTTGCAGGCAGGTTAGGTGGCGTTTCAGACGCGCGCTCAATGCGAAAGGAATGGGAAAAGGAGGAGTGATATTGTTGCGTTTAATTTTGAACACCTACTGACTCGTTTAGCGTATGGGAAAGATGAAAGTGGCGATAGTTGGCGGTGGCGCAGCCGGATTTTTTGCGGCCATATCAGCCAAGGAGCAGAATGCCAATGCCGAGGTTACGATTCTCGAGAAATCGGCCAAGGTGTTGGGCAAGGTGGTCATCACCGGTGGTGGTCGCTGCAACCTGACCAACTCGTTTGAGGAGATTCATGATCTCAGGCAAGCCTATCCGCGTGGGTTCAGGCTGATGAAGAGACTGTTCAACCAGTTTGACCATCGCGATGCGTTCCGGTGGTTCGAGGATCACGGCGTGAAGCTTGTCACGCAGGACGACCAATGTGTGTTTCCGCAGTCGCAGGATGCGATGAGTGTGGTGCGTTGTCTTGTGGACGAAGCCCACATGCAGGGCGTGCGTGTGCTGACCGGCCGCAAGGTTGTCGGGGCAAAGGTGGACAGCCGAGGTGGCTGGACTGTGCTTTTTGATGATGCGGATTCGGAACATTTCGACAGAGTGGCCGTCACCACGGGTGGCATGCCCAAGACGGGTGATTTTCTCATGCTTCGGCAGCTGGGTCATGATGTGGAACAACCCGTTGCGTCGCTCTTCACCTTTCACATCAACGACCCTGAACTCTCTGCGCTGATGGGAACGGTGGTCAGCCCTGTCCTGGCCTCCATTCCCGGAACCAAGATGCGCAGCGAGGGGCCTCTGCTGATCACGCACTGGGGCATGAGTGGTCCGGCTATCCTCAAGTTGTCATCGTATGCGGCCCGCTACCTGCAGGAGTGCAACTACCAGTCGGCTGTGGCGGTCAACTGGCTGGGCGAACTCCATCGCGACACTGTGTGGCAGGAGTTGCAACAGCAGGTTAACATGCATCCGCAGAAACAACTGCTGTCCGTGCGCCCGTTCGGGTTGCCGTCGCGCCTGTGGCAATACCTGTTGCAAAAGACGGGTCTGAGTGATGACCGGCGGTGGGCAGAGTTGGGAACCAAGAGTATGAACCGTCTGGCGGAAACGCTGACCAACGACACGTATCGGATTAATGGGAAGGGAACTTTCCGCGACGAGTTTGTGACGTGTGGTGGCGTGTCGCTCCGCGATGTGGACTACAACACGTTGGAGAGCAAACGGTGCGGCGGCCTCTATTTCGCCGGCGAGGTGCTCGACATCGATGCCATTACCGGAGGGTTCAACCTGCAGGCAGCCTGGACCACCGGCTATGTGATGGGGCGACATATCGCCGGCGACTGATGGTCGATTAGGAAAGTGACCGTAAATAGATAGCAGATATGGAACTGAAAACAGATTACGAGACTATGATTCGGACCAACCTGTCCGAATATCTTGGAAGAAAGGGTGAGGTGGATGAGCGTCTGCCCGAAGCACCCGACATTGAGGCGCTCTGGGGCAAGATAGGCGAGAGCTATTTGCCCGATGCCATTCGCGAGTTTAACACCTATCCCACGGTTGCGCTGGGATGGGTGATGTATGTCGGTATGGCCGTGGCCAAGTTCTGGGACGAGGACTGGGAGCGCTATCAGAAGGAGGAGGATTTGTATACAACCCTTCGCGACAAGTCCGGTTTTGACCATTTGGACGACTATGTTCGCGGTGAGGTGCTGCGACTTGACGATGCCGGAGCTGAGAAATTGCAGGCCGTGGTGAGAGAGGCTTCGGCAAGGGTGTATGGCCTGATGTGCCGCCTGAACTTGGAGCCAGGCACCGAAAGTGCCTTTCGTGCTTTTGTGGCGGCTCTACACCAGATGTATCTCATGGGTGCAGCCATGCAGCTCAGGCGTATGGGTTACCACATGACCCAGCTGGGAGGTGGACATGACTGATTTCCGCGACTTGTCTTGCTCATTCAGATTTTGCAAAATCGAACTTTTGAAACGGATGAATTGATCGAATGTTGAAAGAATTTTTTATCGTAAGTATAGGTAGTTTCTTCGGTGGCGGCATGCGCTTTTTGGTGTCCGGGGCGCTCCGCGCTGTCTCCGTTGTTCCGTTCCCCCTCGGCACTTTTGCCGTCAATGTGCTGGGCTGTCTGATATTTGGTTTTGTCTCAGGACTTTCCCTTACCTCCGGAGAGGGTGGGAGAGGGGTGTCGGCAACCACTAAACTCTTGCTGACCACGGGCTTTTGTGGTGGGTTCACCACGTTTTCCACCTTTATGAAAGAGAGTTCCACGCTGATGAAAGAAGACAACTTTGTCTATCTGGCCCTTTATGTGGTATCGAGTTTGGTGGTTGGCTTTCTTGCCATGATAGGCGGCCATGAGGCTGCAAAGATGCTGTAGGCTGAGCCTGACGTGCTCTTAGGCGGAGCCAGACGTGGTCTTAGCCTGAGTCGAAAAGGCCGACACGCTGCGCCGTTAACGGTAAAAGTGTAGTTTAAACGTTAATAGATGTTGTGTGCGGACACAAAAATGTTGAAATGGGTTAAATATAAGGGGTTGGATTTGGAGTATAAGCCTAAAAGCCCTACCTTTGCAATATCATTAACAAAAGAATCATTTAGGTTATAGGTTAGTAGTTTAATTAGGTTTTTAGTTTTCATTAAAGTGAACAGAAGATTGTTCAGAACGTAGGTTATTAGTATTTAAGGTTTTATAAAAGATTAGGATAACACATTGACGCGAGATAGTTGGCGAACGCCGTGAGGCGGGAACCTACTCTCAAGCATCAAACTGAAAATGACAGAATAAAGATAGAAGCAAGGCTCGTTGGAGTCTTGCTTTGTTGTTATTCCACCAACGCTTCGCATAGCTTTCGTTGCAACACGCGCGCATCGAGCACCGACATCTGCGTGTCCATGATGGCAAATGCCAGCAAATGGCCGTTGCCGCCACGGCAGTATCCGGCCAGCGAGCTGATGCCGTAAGGATGCGACAGGGTGCCCGTCTTGGCACGAATTTTCCCTCGCGTCTTGATGCCCGTCATCTCGCGCCGTATGGTTCCGTCCACTCCGGCAATGGAGAGGTCGTTGTACAATCGCTCGTATATGGGGCTGTGACGATGACCGAAGCGCAGAATGGTGGTCAGGGCGAGGGGCGACAAGTGGTTGTGAATGCAGAGTCCGCAGCCGTCGTGAACAACGAGGGCGGAGTCTTTCAGTCCGAGTGAGTCGCGCATGAAGCCGCGAAGGTAGTCTACGCCGGCCAGCACGGGATTGGCCCGAGGGTTTACCCGGTGCCCAATGGTGTAGAGCATGGCCGTGGCTTGCGTGTTGGAACTGTTCTTCCACATGCGGCGGGTGACATGGCTTATCGGCCTGAGGAGACGGTAAACGCAGTGCATTCCCTTGGGCATGTCGCCCAGTACGACCTGACTGTCGGCCACGGTTATGCCTTGGGCGCGCATGGCATACTTGAGTTCCCTGATGGCATGTTCGTGACCTTTGTAGAGAATGCCATAGCGCGAAAAGCTCAGATCCCATGGAAACCAGTGTTCCTCGCTTTCCACGGGTTCGGTGATGGTGAGGTCGGCATACAGTTTGCCGCCTATCTTGGTGATGCCCCGACGCCTCACTGCTGCAGCGAACTTGGCCAAGTCAGGCGCCTGCAACTGTGGATCGAGGCCGGCGCGAAAGGCCACGTCGCCCTGAAGCAGTCCGTTGTTCACCTGCCCGCGTGTGTAGACGGCCGTTTCGTACATGTAGTCTGAGCCCAGGAGATGTAGTCCGGCTACACCGCTGAGCAGTTTCATGCATGATGCCGACGACATGGCCAGGTTTTCGTTGAGGCCATATACGGGTTTGTCCACGGTGAGGTCGTACACGTGGAAAGCAAACTGCCCTTTCACCCTTGGCTTTTTTCCAAAGGCATCGAGGCGGTTTTGCAGGGCCGTGTCCACTGTTTCGGGTGGGCGTACTGGGGATGAATTAAAAGCGTTGGTGTTGGTTTTCTTGTCACTGCCACATCCCGTTGCCAGAAACAGGCAAAGGAATGTCAGAATGGAAATATAGAATTGATGAGTTGACTTCAATCTGTTATGTTCTT
>QWCK01001479.1_pt1 | contig 34114 bp, 23 predicted proteins | sample 1972571 | NCBI WGS metagenome assembly QWCK01 (sample SAMN09866710, study PRJNA288562) | Human gut metagenome isolate term2_stool, whole genome shotgun sequencing... | isolation source: gut | host: Homo sapiens | place: USA: California | reverse complement strand
ACTGTCCTATGGTGTAATGGTAGCACAACAGGTTTTGGTTCTGTTTGTGGTGGTTCGAATCCGCCTAGGACAACACACGAATGCCAAGCTTTCCCAAAAAGCTTGGCATTTTGCTTTCCACACATGAAATTTCTCTCCGTAAAAGAACAAGGATCCATCGACGATGGGTACAAAGCCTATTAAAATATGGTAAAACTTTACTTATTTTTGAAAACTATCCAATAAAATACTTGTTTGTTTCACGAAAATTCCCTATATTTGCAATATAACATTATGAATAAAACAACTATGGCAAAAAGAAACGAAATTTATAAGAGTGCCTCAACAGGCAACATCGTAGAGGTAATGGTAGCAGGCGAAAGTGCGCTTGCATGTGATTGTGAATTGCTGAAAGAGAACACCACCGACGCAGCAACCGAGAAGCACGTTCCCGTGATTGAGGCCATCGAAGGTGGCTACCGCGTGACCGTAGGCTCCGTGGAGCATCCCATGACCGAGGAACACTACATCCAGTGGATCGAACTCCTTACAGAAAAAGAAGTTCTCCGCAGATATCTTGACCCCACCGACAAACCGGTGGCAGAGTTCAAGACCGATGCCAAGCACGTTTGCGCCCGCGAATACTGCAACCTTCACGGACTGTGGAAGGCTGAGAAATAAGACCATAACACAGAAAACATAATCAGGCAGGAGGTAGTCATCACTCATTGATGACTATCTCCTGCTTTTTTGATTTAGTCGTCTCTCAAAAAAATACATCCGAGGAACCATTATAGGTATAGACTTGCTGTGCTCAGCTCAATCGCAGTTAACCTTACCGCAAAGAAGTAAAAATCACACTCTTGCTTATAAATTAGTGCTAATCACCCCTCTTTTCCATTGAAAAGACGTACCTTTGTACGAAAACAAGAAATCTAACAGATATGGGAAGAATAATTTTGACCGGTGACCGTCCTACCGGCAAACTTCATTTAGGACACTATGTAGGAAGTCTGCGCCGTCGCGTGCAGCTTCAGAACGAGGGCGACTACGACCGTATGTTTGTGTTCATGGCCGATGTACAGGCTCTGACCGACAACGCCGACGACCCTGAAAAGATTCGACAGAACATGATGGAAGTAGCCCTCGACTACCTCTCTGCCGGACTTGACCCGGAAAAATGCACAATCTATATCCAGAGTCGCATACCCGAATTGGCTGAACTCACCACTTACCTGATGAACATTGTCAGCGTGAGCCGTGTGCAGCGCAACCCCACGGTGAAGACAGAGGTAAAGATGCGCGGCTTCGAGAACAACTCCATTCCTCTCGGATTTTTCTGCTATCCTGTGTCGCAGGCTGCCGATATCGCGGCCTTCAAGGCAACAACGGTTCCGGCCGGAGAAGACCAGGAGCCCATGTTGGAACTTGCCCGCGAACTTGTCAATCGTTTCAACCAGACCTATGCACCTGTGCTTGTGGAACCCAATATCATGCTGCCCGAGAATGCCAAGGCCCGACGGCTGCCCGGAACCGATGGCAAGGAGAAGATGAGCAAGAGCCTCGGCAACTGCATCTTTCTTTCGGACGATGCCGACACCGTGTGGAAAAAGGTGAAGGGCATGTACACCGACCCCACGCACCTCAACGTTTCCGACCCCGGTCATGTGGAAGGAAACGCCGTGTTTACCTATCTTGACGCTTTCTCTAACGATCAGGATTTCGCCGATTTCTGGCCCGATTTTGCCAACCTCGATGAGTTGAAGGCAGCCTATACGGCCGGCGGCATTGGTGATATGAAGTGCAAGAAGCTCCTCAACAACGTCATCAACCGCATGCTCAACCCTATTCGTGCTCGTCGACACGAGTTTGAACAGGACATTCCTGAGATATTCAATATCCTGAAGCAAGGTTCCGACGATGCCCGAGCCGTGGCCGCACAGACCATGGACGAGGTGCGCGCCGCCATGCGCATTGACTATTTCGAAGATGCCGAGCTTATCAAGGAGCAGGCCGAGAAATTCAGAAAGGCATAAATCCACGCCTCCGCCTGCCTGCTTTCATCCGCCCACCTGCCTTCTTGCAGATGGAATCACACATCCTTGAGGAAGCAGGAGCTTGACGATCAGCTCCTGCCGACAACTTCTTTCGTCCGCAATACAGCTGTACTGCGGACGAAATCCACTTGTACTGCGGACGGAAGACAAGCGTCTCACGGCCGCGAAACGATATAAGAAAAGTTCTTTTTTTACTCCCCTACCCCTCCAAACTATTGTGCTCATGCCGACTTTTAGTTGGATTTGCTATGCCATGCTCCGTGATCAGGTATATCGGGAATAGTCCACCGGAAATGATGTATATATCAACGTCTTTAACATGACTTAATCTCCTGTAATCCAACGCTTTTCTATGACGGGTTATAGGGTGACATTTTGATACTCCCCCACATTTTGTCAGTACCCTTTTAACATTTGTGTGCGAACACAAAATATTGATTTAGGTCAAGAAAAGGGTATTTTTCACCATTATCAGTCTAAAATAGTTGGATTGTGCCGCAATTCGCCCTACCTTTGCATTGTCAAAAGGAAACAAGGTCTTGATGAGACACTTTCCGAATGACAGTACAAAAATAGAAAAAGATTAAGGTTAGTAGATTGTTTCATATAGGTTTTTAGTTTTTAGGTTTAAGATTAGGTTTTAGGTTTTCATTTAGGTTATTAGTTAGTTTTAGGTAAATTAAAGATTAGTTTTTAGGTTAGCACAAATCCCCACCTCAATATTGAGAGGTGGGGATTTGTCATATCTGGCCACATGTCAGATGGCTTGTTCCCAGTGAAAAGTCTTATTTTCCAGCATCTTGTGCAACGTGGGTTTCGATGACCTGCATGTTGCCGCGAAACTCTATTTCGTTGGTGGTGGCGGGCAGAAGCAGCGTGTCGCCTGTTGTGATGTGTTGTTCACAACCTTTGTTTTCGATAATACTTCCGCTTCCGGCAGTGCAAATGAGCACGATGAAGGAGTCAAGGTCGGAGCACTCCATCAGGTCATTGTGGCTGATGGTCCACAGTGAGGTGGTGAAATAGGGGCAGTCCACGAGCGGAGTGCAGCCGCTATTGGTCAAAGTATACTTTGTTTTGTAGTCGGGTTGGGCTTGATAATCAATGCTTTCGGCAGCAAGATCCACGTGCAGTGGACGAAGGTTTCCGTTGCTGTCGCGCCGATTGAAGTCATAGATGCGATAGGTTACGTCTGCTGTCTGCTGTATTTCCACCAACAGGCATCCGGCTCCGATGCTGTGTATGCGACCCGCAGGCAGGTAGAAGCAGTCGCCCACCGAAACATTGTAGCGCATCAGGGCATCGCAGATGGTGTTGTCGGCCACCATGTTCATAAAATTATCGGGTGTGAGGTCGTTTTTCAACCCTACATACATAGACGCCTCCGGCTCAGACGGCAACATGTACCACATTTCGCTTTTTCCCCGGGCATGACCGTGCGCCCGGGCTGTTTCGTCGTTGGGATGCACCTGAATGGAGAGCGGTTGGCAGGCATCAATAATTTTGATGAGCAGTGGAAATTCGGTTCCGAAGCGCTCATAGTTGCGCTGCCCCAACAGGTCTGGGCCATGTTTTTCGATGAGCTGCGTGAGAGTCATTCCCTTTTCCGGACCGTTCGAGACCACGGAAACACTGTTTTCAATTCCGGAAATTTCCCAGCTCTCACCGACATGGGTTGGGGCATCCTTGATGTTTTTTAGCGTGGCAATCTTATCGCCACCCCATAATGTTTGTTTGAGAATAGGTTGAAACTGGTATATCATCTGATTCTTTGCTTCATAGAAATTAGTGGCTCATGTATTGCGTTCCATTCACATCCCTCCGTCAAGTGCAATACACGATGGCCAAGACTCTGATATCGACGGCGCCAAGTCTGACACACAGACCTGGCGCGTGGGATATAAGCGTAGCACATACAGCCGTTTATAGGCAGTTAATCTTTTGCCAAAGTGAAGTCCAGCTGTCTTTTCTCCAAGTTGGCGCGAGCCACCTGTATGCGTATGGGGTCGCCAAGCTGATACTTATGATGGCGGCGGCGGCCAACGAGAATAAAGCTCTTCTCGTCGAAGTCATAGTAGTCATCGTCGAGATCACGCATGGGCACCATGCCTTCGCAGTGGTTCTCGTCAATCTCGGCATAAATGCCGTAGCTTGTGATGCCACTAATATGGGCGTCATAGCACTCACCGATCTTGTCGCCCATGAATTCCACCATTTTATATTTTATCGAGTCGCGCTCGGCATTCTGTGCAATTTGCTCCATGTCAGAGCAGTGTTCGCAGAGCGATTCGCACTTTTTCTCATTAACCGAACGTCCTCCCGCCTGATAGCGCGTGAGCAAACGATGGAGTATGGTGTCGGGATAGCGGCGGATAGGCGATGTGAAATGCGTGTAGTAGTCGAAGGCCAGGCCAAAGTGGCCGATGTTGTGGACAGAGTATTTGGCCTTCATCATAGCCCGCAGAGCCACACTCTGAATGACCTTTTCCTCGCGTTTGCCATCGCAGGCATCCATCAGTTTATTGATGCTTCTGGCCATGGCGGTTTTGGTGCCGTCGGTCTTCACCCTGTATCCAAACTTGGCAATGAACTCGCGCAGGTTTTCCATTTTCTGCGGGTCGGGATTGTCGTGCACGCGGTAAGGTATCACCTTGGGCTTCTTTCCGCGCACCTTTTTGCCAAAACTCTCCGCCACGGTCTTGTTGGCAAGCAGCATGAATTCCTCGATGAGCTTGTTGGCATCTTTCGACCGTTTGAAATAGGCGCGGATGGGATGCCCTTTTTCGTCAACATCGAAATGCAGTTCCTCGGAATCAAAGTTCACGGACCCGTTCCTGAAACGCTCTGCGCGCAGTTTCTTGGCTAAGCGGTCGAGCATGCACAGCTCCCAACCGAAGTCGCCCTTGTAAGCCCGACCCTTGGGTTCCGGAGCCGGCTGTCCGGTGCCATCCACCACGCCGTTGTCTTCGAGAATCTTCTGCACCTCCTCATAGGCATAGCGGCGGTTCGACCGAATGATGGTGTGTACCAGCCGGAAGTCGCGTATCATGGCGTCCTCGTCGAGCGTGAAGACTGCACTATAGGTCAGTTTATCCTCGTCAGGACGCAACGAGCAGATGAAGTTGCATAGGTGTTCGGGCAGCATCGGAATGGTGCGGTCTACAAGATAGACCGACGTTGCACGCTTCCTGGCTTCCTTGTCGATGATGCTGTCCTCGGCAACGTAGTGGGAAACATCAGCAATATGCACACCCACTTCCAAAAGACCATTGTCCAATTTCTTGAGCGAGAGGGCATCGTCGAAGTCCTTGGCATCGGCAGGGTCGATGGTGCAGGTCCACGTGTTGCGGAAATCCTCACGCTCAGCCTTGTCCTGTGGCGTTATCTCTCCGCTGATTTTTTTTGCGGCATTCTCTACATTCTTAGGATATTTATAGGGCAGTCCGTACTGTGCCAGGATTGTGTTCATCTCCACATCGTTATCCCCGCTCTTGCCCAGTACGTCGATAACTTGGCCCAGAATGTTTCGATGCTCCTCATCGGGCCATTTCATGATGCGCACCAGAGCCTTGTCTCCGGTCTTCCCTCCCTTGAGTTTGTTCTTGGGAACGAGGATGTCGTGCACGAGAGCATCGTTCTGCGGGGTGAGAAATGCGATATCCTTATCCACGCGCAGTCGTCCCACGAACACGTCCTTCGCACGCTCAATGATCTCGATGACCTGTGCTTCCTTGATGTGGTTGCGGCGGCGTGCGTTGAACGATACGCGCACCCAGTCGCCCGTGAGGGCCGACTTCGAGTTGCGTTCGGCCACAAAGATGGGTTTGTCGTCTCCGTCGGGAATGAAAGAGTTCTTGCCGTTCAGCTTACGGATAAATTTACCTTCCTGCACTTGTCCCTTGGTGTTGAGCGCATACGCGTTGTCGCCCACTTTGTCCAGAAAGTCGTCCCATGTCATCTCCTCCATGATGTCGATAGCCAACATCTTCATGGGGTGAGTGTTAAGACCTAATGTTCGGAAGATTTCCTTGAGCGACAGCGTCTTTCCCGGTTGCGTAGAGAAGAGTCCCTCGAGCATTGCGGAGAGTTGCTTCTTGTTGATACGCTTGCCGGCTTTCTTTGCTTTTGCCATAGTTTTGGTGTTTAAGAATTCGGAGGTTTCGCTGGTCTATCTCTTCTTGGGCTCCCCACAGAAGCGTTGCGTCATATCCATGTGCCCTGCGTGGGAAAAACAAACCTGCAAAAAGCAGATTCACCATGAAACCTCTGTTATATACTTGCAAATTAACAAAAAAGAATTGAACTTTCCTAATTTCATTTTGATTATTTTGCAATTCATGGGATTTGTATTAACTTTGTAACCGAAAATTGGATGTCGGCCGACGAGTTACAAGCGGAGAACTCATTAATCCCCAATAAGTTTACAACGGAATGAAGATTTTAGTAACGGGTGCCAGCGGATTCATTGGCAGCTTTATCGTGGAAGAAGCCCTGAGGCAGGGTTTCGAAACGTGGGCAGGCGTGCGTAGCACCAGCTCCCGCCGATATCTGACAGACGACCGCATCCATTTCCTGGAGTTTGACCTTTCGTCAGAAGAAACGCTCATGAAGCAGCTTGACGGTCACCATTTTGACTATATCGTGCATGCTGCGGGGGTGACCAAATGTCTTCATGCTGACGAATTTTTCAAGATAAACTATGAGGGAACGGTGAATCTCGTGCATGCCATCCTGAAACTCCGGATGCCCATGAAGCGCTTTATCTACATCAGTACACTTGGTGTTTATGGTGCCATACGCGAACAGAAACCCCTCCGCGAGATTGAGGAAAGCGACATACCACGCCCCAACACGGCCTATGGCAAGAGCAAGCTGAAGGCTGAACGCTTTTTGGACTCCATCGGAAATGACTTCAACTATATTGTTTTAAGACCAACGGGAGTGTATGGCCCTCGTGAGAAAGACTATTTCCTGATGGTCAAGAGCATCAAGGATCATGTGGACTTCAGCGTGGGATACAAGCGACAGGACATCACCTTCGTCTATGTCAGGGATGTGGTTCAGGCCGTGTTTCTTGCCCTCGACCGCGGAATGTCGGGACGTAAGTATTTTCTTACCGATGGCCATGTGTACGAAAGCAGTGCATTCAGCAACAGCATTCACGAGGAGCTGGGCTCTCCCTGGTGGATCAGGATCAAGGCTCCGCTGTGGCTCTTGCGCTTAGTCACCCTCTGCGGGGAGTACATGGGGCGTATCACTGGCAAGACTTCGGCCCTCAATAATGACAAATACAACATTCTGAAACAGCGTAATTGGCGATGCGACATCGAGCCAACGTGCGATGAACTCGGCTATCATCCTCACTATGACCTGCGAAAGGGTGTGAGGGAGACTGTGGCATGGTATAAGGAGAATAACTGGCTTTAACTGTATTTCCGGGAAATGAATATCAAGAAGTATTTCGAATTGGAGAAAGACTCCTCCCGCGGCCTGATGCCGATGGAATGGGTGATTATTGCCTATATGGCCTTCACGCTCGTCATCGTGCTGCTTGGCAAGACCAAATTGGAAAATCCCGATGCCATGATATGGGGAAGATTGCGCATGGGAGCTATCACGATGGGCATGTGGGCAGTCTACAGACTTCTTCCGTGCCGGGTGACCCGTCTGCTCCGTATTGTGTTACAGTTCTCGATGTTGAGTTGGTGGTATGCTGATACTTACTACTTAAACTGCCTTTTCTCCAACCTCGACCATATCTTTGCCCGTGCCGAAGAGGCTCTGTTTGGCTTTCAGCCTGCCTTGGTATTTGCCGAGAAGATGCCGCAGATATTCTTCAGTGAGTTGATGGATATGGCCTATGCAAGCTATTTTCCCATCATAGCGACCGTAACATTCTATTATTTTTTTAAGCGCTACAGAGAGTTCGAGCGCACGGCATTCATCATTCTCGCCTCTTTTTTCTCATTTTATGCCATATACGCCGTGTTGCCTGTCACGGGGCCGATGTATTATTATCCGGCTATCGGACTGAATCAGGTTGTCAACGGCGTGTTCCCCGCCGTGGGCGATTATTTCCGCACTCACAGTGAGATGATGGAGTCGCCGGGCTATAAGGATGGCCTGTTCTATTATCTTGTCACCGCGGCACACGATGCCGGCGAGCATCCCACGGCCGCCTTCCCCAGTTCTCACGTCGGCATCTCGGTGGTTTGCCTGCTTCTGGCCTGGCGCTCGGGAAGCCGCAAGCTCTTCTTCTGGCTGCTTCCGTTTGCCACGCTCATCTGTTTCGCTACGGTGTATATCCGTGCCCATTACGTTATTGATGTTTTTGCCGGACTTGCCTTTGGCGTAGCCTTCTTTTTTCTTTGGAGTTGTGTTTCTAAGGGTAGTAAGAACCGGCGCCCCTGCAAATAACCTTTATTCCTTGAGGATACGCTCGACCTGCAGGAGGTAACTATAGCTTCAGGCGCATCTGAATCTCCAGGTCGGTCATGTTATTGCCTTGGATTTCCTGCAGGCCACTGCCCAGGGTTTGTCGGTCAAAATAATTGGTGGAGCCTAACTTGGCAACAACCATCAGCTTGCTGCTGATATCCACACGTGCATTGATGGCACACCGCACGCCCTCCCCGAAGAACGAAGGAAATGCAAGGCTGTAGAGCATTCCCTTTTCATAAACATAGATTCGGCTGTTATAGTCGTCTGTTTTAAAGTAACCCACATTGAGATTCAGTTTCAAGCATCCCCTGCTATAGCCCAAAGCCTCCGAGAACATGAATCCCAAGCTACTGGTTGTGAAGTTGCAAAGCGACAGGTCGGCTTGCGTTTTGGTTGACCATAGGTTGCCATCGTAGCCCACGGCCAGCCTGCCACGGTGTTCGTTTTTATAAATGAGGGCCGTTTTGTCGGCATTATCGCGCTCACGCATCCTGAGCCTATAGCGTGCCAGCAGATTCCAACGGCCGTGGGTATAGGTGGTTTGGACAAAGTTATCCCAGCTGTGCGATGATTGCTGTGCTTGGTATTTGGCCCATGCAAAATAAGCCATGTCAGTATAGAATATGACATTCATGCCAAGTATCGGTGCCCATTGCGCACCCAGATACAGTCCACTCTCGTTGTTAACCGCGCCTCCCTCGGCAAAACTTTGGCCGTAGATGGCCGTGTATTGATAAGGATAATATCGCTGTAGTGTTGTCAGCGTCAGGTTACTCATGAGCTGATAGCTGACCGTGTTGATGGTGGCCACGGCTCCGTGCTGTCCAATAGCCGTTTCGCCGGAAATGTTCAGTCGGTTCGAAACGTAGCCATAGTCCACCCCAGCATTCCAGAAAGACTTGCCCTGGGGATACCAACGGCGGTAGTTTTGCATCGTGTTGGGTCGCAACTCGCGGTCGAAAGCAGTGTGGAGGGCGGTTACACCCACATGAAATCCATTCTTGAAGAAATTAAGATGGGTGCCCACGAGCGTTTGCGCGGTGTTGCGCCGACGAGCCATTTCGCTCGGTGTGCGGTGATATCCCGTGTGAAGCAGGGTCGCCACGGTGACCGAGTCGCGGTTCAATGTGGCGTCTGTTTTTCTCCACGAGGCAAATGCGGTGAGGTCGAATCCCTTGACCAGTTCCACAGTAGCGGCTGCGCCCTGCAGATAGTTAGCCTCCAAGCGGCTGCCATGCGGGAATATAGAACTGATCGAGCGACTGAACATGGCCAGTGTGTTGACCTTTCCGAGTCCGAAAGAGTTGTTGAGTACAAGCCCCATACCGAAGCGCAGGCGGTATCTGCCCAAAGCCAAGGCCTTGATACGACCGAGATTTCGAAGCATCACGTAGAACGAATAGAAATCGTAACCGGCTGCATTCTTGCCGGCAAAAAACGGTTCACCGGCATCCTGCGATGCCACAAAGCCCGCTTTAACGTGCTGTCCCGATGTAAAAGTATAGCGCAACCAATGCTTATATTTGTAGCCTAAATACCCGTTTTCATCGCCTTTTCTGGTATAAAACGGAACTTTCAGCGTCCCCACCAACTCGTGTTTTCCATATTTCCAGATGTTATTCATGGAAGGTATGGTGTCGCGTGACAGTTCCGGACGAATCTCCACAAACTGCATCAGCAGGTCAATGATATGAGGTTCGAGCGACAGAACCATGCGCAGCTCGATTGGAGTTTCTATCCGCTTGGCCCGGTCGCGGTACTCGATGATGCCCATAACCTGCTGCTCCGTAAGGAAAGGCAGGCGCCGCAGCTCCTCTCGCGTACAATGGTTAAGATCTAATTTGTTGGCTGCCATGGCCGACAGTTCCTCGTACATCTGCTCCCAGCCACCCGATTCGGCATCCTCCTGTTGACCCATCCGGTCGAAATATTCCTCCCACGATTTTGTATGCTGGGCATAAAGGGATGTGGACCAAGTCAGCAAACAGAGAAAAAGCAGGAAGTTTTTCATTTTGTCAGTGTTGAAAGAAGGTTGAACAGCTCGAATCAGGAGATATTGATTCCAAAAGTAATAAAAAGCCAAGATGCTGCCAACGCATTGGAAGATTATTTTACAAAAAATCCATTGGATGACCGCTTATTCTACGTCTGAATGCAGGAAGAACGGCTCATAAACCGAGACCAAGCTGCTTTTCGTGGCAGACAATACGGTTCGAGGATGAGCGGAGAGCAAGATAAGTCATCTGGCGTTTGTTTTTTTTAAATCATTTCTTTTTGCCATCGCCAAAATAGGTAGTAATTTTGTGAACGTGAAGAGAGTACTGCAGTTCATGTTTTTATTGCTGACGATGTCGCAGAGCATCAATGCCCAGACCAATAAGCCTACCCGTATCAATCCCGAGGAACGTGAGGTGGATATGGATAACCCCACGTTTGTGCCCATGGTGAAGGTGGGGAAAGTGCTGTTGGGCGGCGATTCCATACAGTATGTGGAGATGAACAATGTGTGGGTTTTCTCTGAACCAACCTTTAAGAATGCCCGGCAGCGCGCAGCTTATAACCGATTGGTGTACAACGTGAAGAAGGTGTTGCCCATTGCCAAGGAAGTCAACAAGATTATCATCGAGACCGGTGACTATCTCGAAACACTGCCCAACAAGAAGGCGCGCGATGAACACATGAAGAATGTGGAGGCGAGTATCAAGAAAGAATACACCCCACGCATGAAGAAACTCACCTATAGCCAGGGCAAACTTCTTATCCGTCTCATCTATCGCGAGTGCAACAGTTCGAGCTACGAACTCATTCAGGGATTCTTAGGTCCGGTTCGTGCCGGATTCTATCAGGCTTTTGCATGGGTGTTTGGTGCCAGCCTGAAAAAACAGTACGATCCCAACGGAATCGACCGGCTCACCGAGAGGGTGGTGCTGCAAGTAGAGGCGGGACAACTTTGAAACCGCCGACGTCGTCCGGTTGGGCTTCGGTTGTGTCCGTTTCACAACCTGTGGAACGGACAATGCATATCTTTAATGGCTTTAACTCCACACCGTTTGGCTTGCCAAGTCACGGTAAACCACAAAAGAAAGTTGCCTTTTGTTTTTCCGTTTTTTCCTTTGCTTTTTCTGCATTTTACTGTATCTTTGCAAACATTGCTTACAGATTGAAAAACAAAAACAACATATTAGGAAATGGATTACAATTTCAAGGAAATTGAACAGAAATGGCAGGAGAAATGGGTTGAGCGCAAGACTTATCGGGTTGTGGAAGATTCCGACCGCCGGAAATTCTATGTACTCAACATGTTTCCCTATCCATCCGGTGCCGGCTTGCACGTAGGCCATCCGTTAGGATATATTGCCAGCGACATCTATGCACGCTACAAGCGTCTGCAGGGTTTCAATGTGCTCAATCCGATGGGATATGATGCCTATGGCCTGCCTGCCGAACAGTATGCCATACAGACCGGACAGCACCCGGCCATCACCACCGAAACCAACATCGCGCGTTATCGCGAGCAGCTCGACAAGATTGGGTTCTGCTTCGATTGGGACCGGGAGATTCGCACCTGTGACCCCAAATATTATCATTGGACACAGTGGGCGTTCCAGAAAATGTTCAATTCCTTCTTTGACAAGAACTTGAACAAGGCTATGCCTATCGAGGATCTGATCAGTCATCTCGAGGCCAAGGGGACGGAAGGCCTTAACGTTGCACAGAGCGACGACACCATCAGTTTTACTGCCGAGGAGTGGAAGAAGATGGATGAGAGACAGCAATCCGACACCCTGATGAACTATCGTATTGCCTACAAGGGTGAAACGATGGTGAACTGGTGCGCCGGACTGGGTACTGTCTTGGCCAACGACGAGGTGGTGGACGGTGTGTCGGAACGCGGTGGATTCCCCGTTGTTCAGAAGAAAATGAGCCAATGGTGTCTCCGCGTCTCGGCCTACGCTCAGCGATTGCTCCAAGGTCTTGACACCGTGGAGTGGAGCGACTCCATCACTGAAACCCAGAAAAACTGGATTGGACGTTCAGAAGGTACCGAGATGGAGTTTAAAATTCAAAACTCAGAATCTGCCATAACGATATTCACAACCCGTGCCGATACCATTTTTGGCGTGACTTTCATGGTACTTGCACCCGAGTCTGACTATGTGAAGGAGGTCACAACAGACGGGCAGAAAGCCGAAGTGGAAAACTATTTGGAGTATGTGAAGAAGCGCACGGAGATCGATCGCATGTCTGATCATAGGGTGACGGGAGTCTTTACAGGCTCCTATGCCATCAACCCCTTCACCGGAGAGCCGATCCCTATTTGGGTGTCGGAGTATGTGTTGTCCGGCTATGGCACCGGAGCCATCATGGCAGTGCCAGCCCACGACAGTCGCGACTATGCCTTTGCCAAGCATTTCGGCCTGCCCATCATCCCACTGATCGAAGGCGTTGACGTGTCAGAGGAGAGTTTTGATGCCAAGGAAGGCACCGTGACCAACTCGCCCAAGGAGGGAAAAGACAGCATCAAGAACTTCTCGCTGAACGGTCTGACGGTGAAGGAAGCCATTGAGGCGACCAAGAAATTCGTGACAGATCAGGGTATTGGTAGGATGAAAGTGAACTATCGTTTGCGTGATGCTACCTTCTCCCGACAGCGTTATTGGGGTGAGCCTTTCCCTGTTTACTACGACAACGGCATTCCCAGAATGATTCCCGAGGAGTGTCTGCCCATCGAGTTGCCTGAGATTAGGGAGTACAAACCCACTGAGAACGGGGAACCCCCATTGGGTAGAGCAGAGAAGTGGGCATGGGATACCGAGAAACGCGAGGTCGTGGAGAATGACAAAATCAACGAACGCACGGTGTTCCCCCTCGACCTGTACACCATGCCGGGATTTGCCGGTTCGAGTGCCTACTACCTGAGATATATGGATCCGCACAACGACCACGAACTGGTTAGTCGGTCGGCAGCCGAATACTGGAGGCACGTAGACCTCTACGTAGGCGGTACGGAGCATGCCACGGGGCACCTGATCTACAGCCGATTCTGGAATAAATTCCTGTACGACCAGGGCGTGAGCTGCGAGGAAGAACCGTTCCAGAAGCTCATCAACCAAGGCATGATTCAGGGTCGAAGCAACTTCGTTTATCGCGTAGAAGAACTCAGCACCACCGAAAAACCTGTGTTTGTGAGCTACAACCTGCGTGGGAACTATAAGGAAGTGACGCCTATCCACGTGTGGGTAAACCTCGTGAAGAACGATGTGCTCGATGTGGAGGAGTTCAGAAACTGGCGTCCTGAATACCAGAATGCGGAGTTTGTCCTCGAGGACGGCAAGTATATCTGTGGATGGGCCGTGGAGAAAATGTCGAAATCGATGTACAATGTGGTGAATCCCGACGACATTATCCGCGACTACGGAGCCGATACGCTGCGTCTCTACGAGATGTTCCTCGGCCCCGTGGAGGCCAGCAAGCCGTGGGATACCAATGGTATTGACGGTTGCTTCCGTTTCTTGAGAAAGTTCTGGAACCTGTTCTTCAACAACCGAACGGGCGAGGCTTTGGCAGACGATTCGAAGCCGACAGCAGAAAGCCTGAAGAGCGTTCACAAACTCATCAAGAAGGTGACGAAAGATATTGAGGATTTCTCCTATAACACAAGTATCTCGGCTTTCATGATCTGCGTGAACGAATTGGGACAGCAGAAGTGTCATAGCCGCGAATTGTTGAAACTGCTTGTGGTGCTTATCTCGCCCTTCGCACCCCATATCGCCGAAGAGCTGTGGGAGCGTTTGGGTCAGGAGGGCTCGGTTTTCGATGCCCAATGGCCGACCTGGAACGAGGATTACCTCGTGGAAAATGAGGTTCAGATGACTGTGAGCTTCAATGGTAAGGCACGCTTTCAAAAGACCTTTGCTGCCGATGCAGACAAGCAGACTATCGAGAAGCAGACCCTCGACGATGACCGCACTGCCAAATATACTGATGGTAAACACGTGGTGAAGGTCATCGTGGTACCCGGAAAGATTATCAACCTTGTGGTGAAATAACACCGCAAGCCGTCTTTGAGGAGTTGAAGAAATGAAGGGAAGCATAGAACCAAAGATTGATTCTCCCGAGAGGAGAGTCCCCATGCGTTTCCGTTGAACAGGCATTGGGCGGTCGCCTTCCAAAGAGGCGACGATTCCCTGCCCCTTCATTCCTTCCACTCCTTTAACCTTTAACTCCTCCAAACATCATGACTATTGACCACCGGATAATTTTCAACGAGGCTAAGGACTATATTTTCATCACCTTAGGCCTGATGCTGTATGCCTTTGCATGGGGAATTTTCCTACTGCCATACGAGATTGTAACGGGCGGAGTTACAGGTATGGCCGCTATCATTTTCTATGCCGTTCGTATCCCAATACAAGACAGCTACTTCGTCATCAATGCCGTACTGTTGGCATTGGCACTGAAGATATTGGGCATAAAGTTTCTGATGAAGACCATCTACGCCATATTCATGCTATCTTTCCTACTATGGGTCGTACAGGAACTTATGCCCGTTGATGCCGCCGGTAGGTATGTCAGGATATTGGGCGAAGGACAGGACTTCATGTCGCTGCTCATCGGCTGTACCATGACCGGAAGCTCACTGGCTATCGTGTTTATGAACAACGGTTCAACCGGTGGAACCGACATCATTGCCGCATCGGTCAACAAGTATTACAACTTCTCGCTCGGCCAAGTGCTCATTGCCGTAGACCTTTGTATCATTGGCAGTTGCCTGTTTGTTCCACAGTTCGGCGATGGGCTGAGTCGTATCCACAAGGTGGTCTTCGGATTGTGCACGATGGTTGTCGAGAACTTTATGCTCGACTATGTGATGAATGCCCGGCGGGAATCTGTGCAGTTTATGATTTTCTCGAAGAAATATATGGAGATCGCCAACGCCATCGGGACGCACATGGATCATGGCGTGACGATTCTCGATGGGCACGGATGGTATTCCGGACAGGAACTCAAAGTGCTGTGTATCTTGGCCAAAAAGCGTGAAAGCACATCCATATTCCGACTCATCAAGATGATCGACCCCAACGCATTCGTGAGCCAAAGTTCTGTTATCGGAGTGTATGGCGAGGGCTTTGATAATATCAAGGTAAAGATTCCCAAGAACCATCCGGCACAAAACAAGATACGCAGGCAGCCTCCTTCAGCGGACAAAACTCTCTCATGACACTCCCCGGGCAGCTGCTTTCTATGCTGCTCTAATTTTTTTCAACCGCTTCACAGATGCTGATCGGTTGCAACAAACCTCAATCAATATGAAAATAGTATTCGCCACCAACAACCCCAACAAACTCCGGGAAATACGCGAAATCCTCGGCAGTGATTTCGAAATAGTTTCTCTCGCCGACATTGGCTGCCATGTCGACATACCCGAAACGGGCGACACGCTTGAGGAAAATGCCCGTCAGAAGGCTGAATACATCATGACCAACTACCGTATTAATTGCTTTGCTGACGACACCGGGCTCGAAGTAGAAGCGCTCGGTGGGGCACCCGGTGTGCATTCAGCCCGTTATGCTGAGGGTACCGACCACGACAGCGAGGCCAACATGGCCAAACTCCTGCACGAGTTGGAGGGCAAGGAGAACCGCACAGCACGTTTCCGTACGGTCATTTCGTTGCTCGAGGTGAAGGGAGAATCCCCGTCCAACTATCGGGAAATACAATTTGAAGGAGAAGTGCGCGGCCGTATAGACACCAGCAAGCATGGCTCCAGCGGCTTCGGCTACGACCCCATCTTCATTCCCGAAGGCTATGACAAGAGCTTTGCCGAACTCGGCGAAGAGGTGAAAAACCAAATCAGTCATAGAGCAAAGGCCGTGATGAAGCTGGCCGACTATCTCAGACAGCTGGCTGCCCGCCGCTAACTCCACGCATGAGCCGGGAAAGCCTCCCGGTCGACCCCAGTAACCTCCTTTACATGTGTCATTGGTTTCCGCGCTCTCCACACACCGCGGTTCTTGCCCGGAAACTGCACCTTTTAACTCTTGTTCTGCTATGAAGATTACCGCTGTTGTTGTGACCTATAACCGTCTCGAATTGCTCAGAAAAGTAGTCGATGGTCTGCGCAGGAATAACCTGTCCGACATCATTGTTGTCAACAATGGCTCTACCGACGGTACCCAGGAGTGGCTCGAAGCTCAGACTCATCTCAACGTGGTTCATCAGGACAACGTAGGTGGGTCTGGTGGTTTCTATACGGGCATCAAGAAAGCCTACGACGAGGGTGCCGACTGGATATGGTGCATGGACGATGATGTCGTGCCCCATGCCGATTGCCTGCAACAACTACTGCAACACACGGCATACCTCGGTGTGGGCATCATGTCGCCGCGCCGCTTGGCCGATGGCAAGGTCTTCACCCACGAGTTCCAGAAATACAACTTCACCAACCCCTTGGCAAGTCTGCACGGTCGGAAACTGGCCGGAAGACAGATATCAGATATCACACCGATTGTAGGCTGTGACTTTGAGGGACCGTTTATCTCGCGCAAGGTGGTGGAGCGCATTGGACTACCCAACAAGGACTTGTTTATTTTCTGCGATGACACCGACTACTGCCTGCGTGCCCATCTAGCCGGCTTCAAATTGCTCTATGTGCCCCAGGCGCTGATGGACAAGCACGTTTTTTTCAGCACGGACAGCTGGGCCGAGCGCAACCGGAAGAAGAAATGGAAACGCTATTACCAAGTGCGCAATTCGGCCTATCTCAACCATCATTATGGCCGCAACTGGGGCGTGCGCTATCTGCGGAGCTTTATCAGCATGTTGGGCTATTACCTTCCTGCCCTGCTCACGATGCCTTTTACATCGGCCTGGCAGCCAAGCGATCTCGCCATGCTGTGGCAAGCCTATACCGATGGCATCAACGAGCGCTTGGGCAAACGCTAACACCGGTATTGGCCGAAGACTTGATTCTGGGGCTGGTACACACCATAGGAAAGCACAACCCGGAGCCAAAGAATGTTGCTTGCAGATACATGGGCTTTCCCAATCTCGATGAGTAGGAGCATATATGCAGATGCAGCAAAGTGGCTCCAGATGTTGCCGAAAACAGCTTCTTGATAGCCTTTCTAAGAGTCGGGTGTAAGTACGCATGGCCTTCTCACCCAAAATGTTTTCTGTTTTCCCATGTTCTGATGAACGCCATGGGTGAACTATGGCTTAAAGTTCAAACTTGTAGCCCAGGGTAAACGACAACATGCTATTGCGGCTCGACTTGTTGTCGGAGAAGCTTTTGCCGGCATCGCCATTTTTCATCATGTTCGTCAGGCCGATATGGTAACGACAGTCGGCCACGATGTTCTTGTATTCGTAACTAATTCCAACGGGCAAGGAGAGGGAAAACGAACGCAAATGGTCGACGGACAAATCTGAAATAAGCAAGATATTACCTGGATGACTCATCGATACATCGCCGTCCAGTTTCTTACTTACAATGAATTCGGGCTGCAACCCAGCCTTCACAGCCAGTCCGCGCCACACGTATAGGTTGGCCAAAATAGGTACGGTGATGGTTTGGAGATTAGCCTTGAGGTCGTTATTGATGGTGACAACCCCCTTGTTGTCGGTACCAAAATGGGTAGTAAAACCAGAGGTGTTGTAACGTGCACCCTGCTGGGCATACATGATGCCCAACGACAAGCCAAACGTGTTGGAGAACTGATATTGTGCTTCTACACCTGCCATGAATCCTATTTTTGATTTGTTTTCATCAAAAGAAAGAGAACCGACGAAAGTGCGCGGGGTTGGTGATAGAGATTCGTCGGTTGTCGGAGAAGAACCCGCATAAGCGCATATTGCTGGCATGTGGCCTGTAAAGTTGCTGACGTCTATTCCCACCTTGGGGGTAACAGAAAAACTCCCGGCTTTCTGCTGGGCATGTGCAGCCGTGCACGATAGTATGGTTGTCACAAATAGGATAACGGTTTGTCTTTTCATTTTCATCATTTGGGTATCAATAAAGTTAATATATTCTGTGGATTCTTGTATATATTTTAGGAGGGCAAAGGTACGTAATTTTTGCATTTTGATAATAATAGTTCCCAATTTTTATTTTTTGTGGTTTCATTGGCAGCGTCAAGCGTGAAGAGGTAATTCGGCCAACAGCTTAAGTATGAATAAGGTTTTCTTGCGTTTCTTGTTTAGACAAAAGAAAAGGTGATTTTCTTTTTTTCCACTATTCTTTGGCAAATCAGGAAAAAAACAATTATCTTTGCAACTACATTAGAAATCATGGGCTCTGATAGTTCAATGGATAGAACGGAGGTTTCCTAAACCTTTGATCCGGGTTCGATTCCCGGTCGGAGTACTTGTGAATTGACCAATGCGCAGTTTTTCAGTGCATTGGTCCTTTTAATATTAAACAACGTTTACGAAACTCCCGGGAGCCACGAATGCTCTTTGGTTTATCGGATGGATGTAAAACCTTGGTACGGACGATTCTGATATTTTGAAATTGTCAGGAAAACATCATGTTTTTTGGTCATCATAAAATGATACTACAGAAATAATCACGCCATGTTTTTCTTGTTTCCTCGAAAAAACTGTCACCCATACACAACATAGGTTTTACGAATAACACTCTATCATGATGCCATAAAGGTTCTGTCGTTCTGCCATTGCTATCTTGTTGCAGTGTGATTAGAGCTTTGTCGCGATGCAAATCGTGCCTAATCGCAGACAAAGATGACTCAAGAAAAAGTACAACAAAGTACACATTACCGCAACAATCTTTTAATCAATGCATTGCAAAACGTCCTCAAATTTAGCGTATTTGAATTTCCTTTTGATTTGTTTTCAAATAAGAGAAATTTGAGCGTATGTTTGTTATGATTTATTCCAGTAATTTTCGAGTTTCTCCTTTCAAATTGAGGAAGATTTGTCACCTTGGCATTTTTTGGTCATTTCTGCTATACGGCTGTTTGCGCTGTGTGTTCGGATTAAGAAATGTGAGATATAGGATGCAGGAATTACAAATAACTGCAAGATAACTTGCGATTTAGATGTTTTTATTTTATATTTGTAGATTATAATGGTATGCCTATGTACCATGTTCATCTTTCTTAAAAACAACAAAAAACGCCTATGCTTGGAGCAATTATCGGAGATATTGTGGGTTCGAGATTTGAGTTCGACGAAAAACCGAAAGAACAGTTCACTTTGTTTATGGATAAGCCACAGTGTGATTATACCGACGACACTGTGATGACAGTGGCTGTGGCCGACGCGATTCTCAGCCACAGGGAATACAAAGATGCCCTGCACGACTGGGGCAACCGCTATCCCCATCCCAAAGGCGCATACGGCAACATGTTTGCCGAGTGGCTGCGCTCAGAGTCGCCCATGCCGCAAAATTCATGGGGCAATGGGGCAGCCATGCGGGTGTCGGCCGTTGGCTGGCTCTACAGCGACTATCACGAGGTGCTGAACGAAGCCAAACGGTCGGCTATCTGCAGCCATCTGCACCCTGAGGCCATCCGGGGTGCGCAGTGTGTCGCAACGCTGATTTATTGGCTTCGCACGTGCCGAATCACCAAGGAAGAAGTGGAAAGTGCGGTGAAACGTAAATTCGGTTATGACATTCCACCTCTCCGCGATATCTACAAGATAGGTGCACAGGGGCATTTCGATGCCTCATGCCAGGAAACGGTGCCTTGGGCCATACGCTGCTTTCTCAATAGCGACAGCTTTGAGGATGCTATCCGAAAGGCAGTGATGGCTCAGGGAGATGCTGACACCAAGGCAGCCATCTGCGGCTCGATAGCCGAGGCTTTCTATAAGATTCCAGAGTCGTTCTATGAAAAGGCATGCGACTATCTGGAACCCGATATGCTCGATGTGGTGCAGAAGTTTTGCACGGTTGTGCAAAACGAAATGGAACGATAAGAGGGTGTGCCAAGCCCACCCTCTTGAGTCAGGCCAAGTTTTACTTGGCCTGTTTGTTTTTTTCACGAATCTTGTTTACTTGCATCAGCATGTTATCGTAATGCAGGGCGTTGATGCTGCCTGTTGCGCAGTTGACTTTCTGCTGCTTACAGAAATTCTCGATTGTGTTCAGGTGCTGAAGCACGTAGAGCACAGCATCTGAGCGCCGCGAATCCGCTGACAGGCTTGCGAGTTGCTTCTCCGTGGGATTGACAATCGTGTTGAGTGCCTCTATATAGGTTCGTTCCAGCTGTCGACGGCATGAATTGCGACGCTCGTCCGTGTTGGACATCGGTTTCCACACGCTTTTGAACACATCGTCAAGATATTCGTCTACAGGGTATGGTTCAGAGGCTGTGAGGCTGTTTTTGCTCAAGCTGTGGAGTGTGGCTGGCATGAGCATATAGCCCAGCACTTTGTTGCTCCGTGCTGTCATTTCGCTCTCGGCATCGATACCGGTCTTGGTCACGACGCCGTCGGGATAGAGCCACAAGGGTGCATCGAATACGTAACGACCCATCCAGTCAACAGCTTCCTGCTGTCGCTTTTTGGGAACAGACTCGAATCTTCTCTCGCAGGGGAAGTTGTTAGTGTATCGGCCGTTGATGTTGCGTTGCACATGACCAACATAACGTTGGAACTGTCCGCATACGCTTTTGTGCAGTTCCGTGAGATTGTCGGTCTTGTCATCGTCCTGGGCTGTCCATTTTTCAATCTTGTCCATCACTCGCTTGAGGTTGATGATGCCATATTCGCTTGCTTTCATTGAGTTGTCGCCGAGGTCTTCGGTTTGCGAGCGTGGGTCATCCCCTCGTCCCTCATCACCAATATAGTGCAGTCGAACGTTGTTCTTCAGCTTGCGTGTCACCTCCGAACGCAAGGCCTTCTGCTCCTCAACGGGGGTTTTAAACTCCGGTCGGTATTGGTAACCCCATTTGATAGCCCATCGATCGTAGTCGTTGATGCGTGGGAAGAGTCCTTTTGGTGCTATGTGATCCTCGGGCTGAGCTACGTAGTTGAATCGGGCATAGTCCATGATACTGGCCGTATGGCCATACTTCTCGACCCATTTCTTGTCGCGTAGTTTCTCCACCGGCGTTGCAGACGATGCAACCATGTTATGGCGCAGGCCCAGCGAATGGCCTACCTCGTGGGACGACACGAAGCGGATGAGCTGGCCCATGAGTTCATCGTCAAGCTGCCAGCGCTGTGCACGTTTGTCCAGCGGGCCGCATTGTGTGATATACCATTTCCGAAGGAGGCTAATCACGTTGTGGTACCAGCAGATGTGACTCTCGATAATCTCTCCGCTTCGCGGGTCGACGATGCGTGGGCCGTAAGCATTCTCAGTTTCCGAAGGCAGGTAGCGGATCATGCAGAAGCGCGCGTCGTCTACGCTCATGTCTGGATCGTTAGGCCATTCCTTGGCGGTGATGGCGTTTTTGAATCCTGCTGCCTCGAAGGCCACGTTCCAGTCATCAATGCCTTGCATGAGATAAGGTACCCATTTTTTGGGTGTGGCCGGGTCAATATAGTAAACAATTTGCTTCTCCGGCTCTGTAAGTCTGCCTGCTGCATACGCTTTTTTGTCTTTGGGTATGAGGCGGAAGCGTGAGATGACAGCTTCGTGTTTGGTGGGGTTGTCGTCTGAAAAATGCGTGATTCGATTCTCGAAATATCCTACGCGCTCATCGGCCAGTCTGGCTTTCATCGGCACCTCGGGAAGCTGGACAATGCTGGTGTTGAGCGATAGGGTGATGTATCCGGTTCGCGATGCCGGTACAGTGCTGGTGCTGACATTGTATGTGCGCAGGGTGGACACCTCTGCGTTGATGGGATAGGTGCGTATGGTATCGATAAAGGTGAGGTCGCCCTTCAGGGCACCGAGTTTCACGATGGTGCGGTCGGACGATGTGAGTCCGCCAATTTTATTGTCGGTGCTGAACAGTGAAGTGACCTTGATGAGCATGTGCTTGGTTTTTGGATTGGTGCCGATGATGTTAAATTTCTCGACAATGGGGTCGACGGTCGCCAAATCTACAAGTCCGGCGATGTCATCGCCATCTTTGGTAAACGTGGATCGCACGTAAGACCGGAGCAGTAGCGTCTTGTCGTCGCGCTTTTCAAAATAAATGGTGTTGCGCTGAACCTCCTCACCCACGAGTTTGCTAAACTTTTCGGGCACGGCTGTGAAGCGGGTGACCGTGAGGAAAAGGCGCCCCAAGACAGATTCTGGAATCTCAAAGTACCAGTCTTTGTCGATATGACGCACATCGAAAATACCCTTCTGATAGCTACCTCCCTTCTTGATGAGCTTGTCATATTCGTTGACTTTCTTGTCCTTTTCTTTATCCTTTTTGATGCTCGCCGTGTCGGTCCTGAGTGAGTCTGTGCTGGTTTGAATGGTTTTGTTGTCCGGAATGGGGTTAGCTGCCAATGTTGTAGACGATGCTATCCATGCCAGTGCGATGACCAGAGTCTTGAGTTGGTTCATTGTTATAGTATATAATAAGGTGAGGAATATTAGTCTTTGTCTGAGAAAATAATTAAAAATGAAAAAGCCACCTCCCGCGACAACATCGTGCGGGAGATGGTTTTAATCAATTATTAATCTTCCATCAGGAAAGAGTTTTCTGTTTCTCTTTATGCTTCTGCGTTCTGTAAGGCCACTTGTGCTTCCTCTTCAGCTTGCTGATTCTGAATCTTGCGACCCATTACGATGTAGGCGATGGGAGACGCAATAAAGATGGAGCTTAGTGTTCCGAAGATTACACCCAAGGTCATAGCAAAAGCAAATGGCTGGATGCTCTTGCCTCCGAGGAACAGGATACACAGCAACACGATCAGCGTAGAGAGCGAAGTGTTGATGGTACGAGCCAAGGTCTGGTTGATGGAGTCGTTGAACAACGACTGGATATCCTGTTTGGGATGCAACTTGAGGTTCTCACGGATACGGTCGAACACCACCACCTTGTCGTTGATGGAGTAACCAATCACCGTCAGTACCGCACCGATAAAGGTTTGATCTACCTCGAGTGAGAATGGCATGATTCCCTGTAGCAGTGAGAACAAGCCGATGACGGTCAGTGCGTCGAGTGTCAGTGCAACGGTAGAACCTACGGAGAATGCCACATTGCGGAAACGAAGCAGGATGTAAAGGAAGATGGCAATCAGGGCAATAAGCACACTGATGATAGCCCCATAGGTCACATCCTTGGCCACAGAGGGTCCTACCTTTGAAGAGCTGATGATGGAACCACCCTGTCGTACATCAGGATTCTTGAAGGTTTCCACGCTATTCTGGGTTACCAGACCGGCACGTTTCAAGCCATTGTAAAGCATTTCCTCTACTTCGTCATCAACGGTTGTGCTGCTGGACTCAATCTTGTAGTTGGTGGAAACGCGGATGGTCTTGTTGTCTGTACCCAAGGAAAGAGCTCCTGTGGTAGCACCGGGGAAGGTCTTAACCAACACTTCGCGCACCTGCTCTGGTTCTGTATTCTTCTCGAAAGCAATGACATAGTTGCGGCCTCCGGTGAAGTCGATGCTCTGTGCAAGACCACGAACCACGAAGCTGCCAATGAAGACAACGGCTGCTGCGATTGCAACGGTGAAGGTCTTCTTGTACATGGACATAAACTTAAAGTTAGTGTCCTGCATCATATTCTTAGAGATGCCGGTCCAGAACTTCAGGTTAAGCCATTTGTCCTTGTTGAGTTTGTATTCGTAAACCAAGCGGGTGAGGTATACTGCACTGAAGAATGAGCACGCAATACCGATGATCCATGTGGTGGCGAAGCCGCGGATGGGGCCTGTGCCGAATACGTAGAGGATGACACCGGTGATGATTGATGTCAGGTTGGAGTCGAAAATAGCCGAGAAAGCGTTGCTGTAACCTGCGCTGACAGCTTGCTTCATGCCTTTGCCTCCACGCAGTTCTTCCTTGATGCGCTCATAGATGAGCACGTTGGCATCCACTGCCGTACCCAGCGACAGCACCATACCGGCAATACCCGACATGGTCAACGCGGCCTGGAACGACGTCAAAATTCCTAACGTGAAGAACACGTTGATGAGCAATGCACCCACGGCGATAGAACCCGGAATGATGTTGTACATGGCGAGCATGTAGATAATCAGCAGCACAAAGGCAATGATGAACGACACAACACCCTGCTGAATCGACTGCGCACCAAGCGTAGGACCTACCACTTCTTCCTGTACGATGTGTGCAGGAGCAGGCATACGTCCTGACTTCAGAGTGTTGGCCAAGTCCTTGGTGTCTTCAACGGTGAAGTTTCCACTGATGGATGACTGTCCGCCGCTAATCTCTCCATTCACTCGAGGAGCTGAGTAAACCACGCCGTCGAGCACGATGGCGATGGCCTTGCCTACGTTGGCCTTGGTCAGTTCGGCCCACCGGCGTGCACCTTCAGAGTTCATTGTCATGCTCACCTCGGGCTGTCCGCTCATGTTGTTGAATTGGTCTGAGGCATCGGTTACTACGTCACCCTCCAACGGAGCGCGTCCGGTGGTGGTGGTCACCTTGAGGGCATGAAGCTCAAAAATGTTCTTGGCAGTGATTCCGTCGGCCGGCTTAGCACTCCAAAGCAGCTTCATATCTGAAGGCAATACCTGCTTAGCGAGGTCTCCGTAAATCAATTTGTTGATGGCAGCTGTATCGCGCACGCTTGCATAGCCTACCAAACTGAGGCTCTGTCCACCCGTGGTCTGCAGCATGGCAAACAGGGGATGAAGCTTCTTGGCCTGTTCAAGTTGGGCATCGGGCGTGGTTTTCACGTCCTGCTTGTTGGCTGCTGACTTCAACTGAAGCTTGGGCTTGGCAGTCTTGACAGCTGCGGTGTCCTTGGCAATGGCCTTGGTTGTGTCGCGCACGGCAGTAGTATCTTGGTCATTGTTGGCCAGACGGCTGTCGAGCTGAGAGAGATACGGTAATACTTCTGAAGCGTTATAGGTTTCCCAGAACTCCAGGTTGGCACTGCCCTGAAGCAGTTTTCGCATGCGTTCGGGCTCCTTGATACCAGGCATTTCGACCATGATGCGCCCCTGAGCACCCTGTACTTTCTGTATGTTTGGCTGTACAACGCCAAATTGGTCAATACGCGTACGTACAACGTTGAAGGAGTTGTCAATAGCCGAACTCACCTCCTTGCGAATGGCCTCCTCTACTTCATCGTCCGAGCTTGTAGGTGAAACCTTGCCCTGCAGCTGTTGTGTGGCAAACACCTCTGCGAGGCGATGACCAGGTGCATTTCTGTGATAAGCTTTGATGAAGTGCGAGATGAAGTCGCCTTGTGAAGTTTCAAGCTCCTTGCGAGCTTCGTTCATCGACTTGGTGAAAGCTGCGTCTGTCTTATGGTCGGCCAGCATTTCCACGACGTCAGGTACTGAAACCTCGAGGATAACGTTCATTCCGCCCTTGAGGTCCAAACCGAGACCAATCTGCGTTTCGAGGCACTTCTGGTAGCTGTAAATACCCATATATTTCACAGAATCCTTATAATCCTGCTGTGCAATGGGGTCTTTCAGCTTGGCTGCCTGTCCGTCATAATATCTTGTGGCGAACGAGAAAGACAAATAGAAGATGCTTGCAAGCGTCAGTAAGACGGCAGTTACAATTACAATTCCTTTGTTTTGCATTTTCTTAGTGATATTTATTTATTTTCTATTGTTTCAATATAGTGATGTGCAAAGATACTACTTTTTTCATTTTTTGAGCAAAATATACACTTTAATTATTTATTTTTGCGCTTTCGGTTGCTTTTTTAGCCAACAATAGATGGGGTAATGGTCTGAATTTTTAATTTCATTATCCACGCGGCATGCAAATGGCTTAAAATGAGCGGAGCACATGATATTGTCGATACGCACGTAAAAACCATTGTGATGATAGCTAATGCCGGGACCGTTGGCGGTTTCCACATAGCAGTCGGTGAGTCCCTCCGCAATGGTTCTGTGGGCATACGAAATGGGACTGTCGTTGAAATCTCCACATAAAATAATGGGCATATCGCTGTGGTAGGCAATATATCTGGCCACGGCTTGAGCCTGAGCTGCCCTTATGGCGGATGCCTTGCCCAGTTTGCTCACGAGGTGCCGGGATGTCGACTCGGCCTTGCCGGCTTTCATTTCGCCTTTGATCATGGTCTTAAACTCGCTTTTCTCCTCGACGGTCAGCCCAGTGGTCTCCAAGTGATTGTTCACCACCAGCACTTCCTCCCCGTCTATCACGAGCTTGAAAGCCGCACTCAGATTCCCTCTGGACTCATACTCAATGTGTTCCTTCGAGAGTATGGGAAACTTGCTGTAAATACTGATCGTGTTGCCTTTCCCACGTTTGGCGGTGTCGCAGTATTGGTAGATGGGACCGAGTGCAGAATCTAATTTCTCTTTCCCAACCTCGTTATTGTCTGACTCCTGCAGGCAAACGATGTCGGCATCCTGTTTCTTGATATATTCCAATATGGGGTTGGGATCGTTCTTTCCATCTTCCCATCCTGCAAAAAGCCACACATTGTACGACAGCACCTTGATGGCATCCTTGGGTGGTTCCTGCTTGATGTTGAGTGGGCAATATCTCCTTGTAGGACCGTAACATATGATGAAACCCACCAATGGAATCCACGCCCATCTCGCTTTAAAGATGAGCCAAAAAACAAGAAAAACGAAGTTGAGAATCAGGAAGATCGGGAACAGCAGTCCCCCATTGCTCAGAATCGGGAAAGAAACGGGATTGATTCTGTCGGAATAGCCCAGAAACAGCATGACAAGAATAGTTGCCATGTTGGCTCCTGCTAAGATATGACATGTCAAAGTCTTGAGTTTTCTGATCATTTCTTGCTTTGGTCGAAGAGCGTTTGCTTTTCTTCCTTCGTCAGGCTGTCGTATCCGCTCTTCCTGATTTTGTCGAGGATACGGTCGGTTTCTTCTTGATCGGCCTGCTTCCCGGCATTGTAATCCCAATCGGGGTTACCCGTACGGTTAAAGTTACTGTGGTTTTCAGCATGGCGGTTGTGTCCGCGCTGTTCCCACTTTGTTTTGAGATTGTTGAAAAACGACATACCATTGCTGCTGTCGAAACCGTCACCCGGGTGCTTCCTCCAGTAGCGAATGAGGAAGAAACCGAAAATCATGCCACCCAAATGAGCCAGGTGGGCAATGTTGTCGCCTGACATGGCCATGGCCGAGAACAGCTCCACGACAATGGCACCCATCACCATCCACTTAGCCTTAATGGGTACCGGAATAGGGATAATAAACATCTTCTCGTTGGGAAACATCATGCCGAAGGCCAGCAGTAGTGCGTATATAGCCCCCGACGCCCCCACCGTGGTCAGTCCATTGAGCTGACCGGACAGCTGGTGCATCACGCTGAACGACTCGGTGATTCCCAAAGCCTGTTGTCCGTCGAGCATGAAATAAACCCAGAAGAACTGTGCGATTTCCTGCATCACACCAGCACCTATTCCACAGAAAATGTAATAAAAAAGGAATCGTTTTCCTCCCCACATCCTTTCCACCACGGAACCAAACATCCATAGCATAAACATGTTGAGAATGATATGTTCCCACCCTCCGTGCATGAACATATAAGTGAGCAGTTGGTATAGTTCGAAATTGGAGGCCATGAAGAAGTGCAGCCCCAACAGGTCGTTCAGGTCGATACCCGACATTTGCCTGCCCACGAGTAAGGCAATAAATGCCAGAAAGTTGATGACGAGCAGATTTTTGGTGACGGATGGAATTTTCAGCATATATATAGTCTGTCTTCTTGTTCTGTATGAAATCGGTGCAAATTTACTAAAAAAGTCCGTTAATCGACTATATTGCAGTCCTTTTAGGCTTTTTTTTGAGCTGCTGCACGAATTTTCTGTTATAATTCTTTGATTTATGAAATGAATAGCCTATATTTGCCACAAAATATCAATATCTAAACCCGATATATTCATCTAAACAAATAAAAATTATGAACAAGACAGAATTAGTAAAGAAGATTGCTGATGCTACCGGTTTGTCAGCAGCAGACGCAAAGAAGGCTCTCGACGCTACAACATGTGCAATCAAAGAGGCTTTGGTAGATGGCGACAAGGTACAGCTCATCGGCTTTGGTACATTCTCCACCAAGGAGCGCCCCGCACGCCAGGGTGTGAATCCTTCCAGCGGCGAGAAGATTCAGATTGCTGCCAAGACGGTTGTGAAGTTCAACCCGGGCTCAGAATTTGAAGAAGCTGTTAATAAATAATGTAAATTTATTTTGCATCTTAATCAAAGGGGGCTGCGCCATGGCGCAGCCCCCTTTAACTTGAATGGGTAGCGGATGACGTGTTGCGCCATCCGCTCTCACGGGTCTTACTTGGGCTGTTTGCCAATGTAAGCCAGAATGCCACCGTCTACGTAGAGCACGTGTCCGTTTACAGCGTCAGAAGCCTTTGAGGCCAAGAATACTGCCGGACCTCCCAGCTCGCACGGGTCGAGCCAGCGGCCTGCCGGCGTCTTGGCGCAGATGAAGCTGTCGAACGGGTGACGGCTGCCGTCAGCCTGCTTTTCGCGTAGCGGAGCTGTTTGCGGCGTGGCGATATAGCCCGGGCCAATGCCGTTGCACTGGATGTTGTATTCGCCGTATTCGGAGCAGATGTTGCGGGTGAGCATCTTCAGACCGCCCTTGGCAGCTGCGTAGGCCGATACCGTCTCACGTCCCAGCTCGCTCATCATGGAGCAGATGTTGATAATCTTGCCTTCCTTGCGCTCCATCATTTCAGGCAGCACGGCAGAAGACACGATAAACGGACCAACCAGGTCGATGTCGATCACCTGCTGGAACTCCTCGCGCTTCATCTCGTGCATGGGGATGCGCTTGATGATACCGGCGTTGTTCACCAGAATATCGATCTGGCCCACTTCTTTGTGAATGCGCTCAACGAGAGCCTTTACGTCGTTCTCCTTGGTTACGTCGCATACGTAGCCCGTTACGTTGTCGATTCCTGCTTCTTTATAGGCAGCCAGACCTCGATCTACCAACTCCTGGTTGATATCGTTGAAGATAATGTGGTTGATACCAGCACCGGCAAAAGCCTTGGCAATGTTAAAACCAATGCCATAAGAAGCACCAGTAATCCATGCGTTTTTTCCTTCGAGAGAGAAAATGTTCATGTTGTTCATTTTGTTGTTATTTTAGGGTTTGAAAATTGTTGATTCATTCCGGTTTATCCGGTTTGGGCAGTCGGCAGTCGGACAGCTCTGTTTCTGTCCATTCTTACGTCGTGCATCCACTTGCAAAGATAGCAAATATATTTGATATAAATCAAGTAAAATGTATTTCTTTGCTGCCTCGAAAACTTAAAAAATGTGAGTATCGGTCCACTTGAAGATGAATGAAGATGAAAACGGTATGTTCACTCTCTTAGGGATTTGTCCTGACAACCGAATTTCGGATACAAAGCATGCGGAAAGGTTAATAATATTGACAAAACATCCTCTCATTTTCGTTGATTTGAAAACGAGTGTGCCTTCGTCCGAAATACGTGAAATTTGCGGAATTTTGCAAACAACTGACAGTCAGCGATTTTAAAAAACCCACTCATTATCTCCTGTTTTTCCGCTCGCGATTGAATATCGAATGGCATGACGAGAAGGCCTCAACCACGGTGTGATTAGACTTCTTCGGCACTGTCGCGGAAGCCTAACCGCACGATGAAAAGGCTCCCATCGCAGAATCCTTGCGCATTTTGATCCTATCGAACTCGGTTATGCCGAAAAAAGATGGCGCTTTCTTCGCTATTTGTCTCAAATAAAATGACCCAAAAACGGTAATTATATTTGACTGTTTTGAAAAGGGCGTATGCTCAAATCAATCCGTCCAGGCGGTTCTTGACATGTAGAAAGCTATGGTTTTCAGCTTCACGTAATCAGCACTGAGATACATGAATCCACGGTAGCGACCAGTATTTCCCCATGAATTTTTGGCCAAGAAGTATTTTCGCCCGTGGCGGTCGCGCGCCAATCCGCAAAGCTCCATGCAGTGGTCGTCGGTGGTTTCCAACCGTTCGAAAGCGCGTTGCCGGTCGGCCTGGGTGATCTCCTTCCGCTTATTCAAGAACATGGCCTGCTTGTGCATCACCACAGCCCTACCCTCCTGGAAGTTGAATCCCGGCTCACTGATGTCGCCCTCCCAACACACGGGGTGGCCGCGGCGGATGGCGCGCTCCACCCGAAACATCAGCGTGTCGATGGGAACGTTCATGAAACTGTCGCGCATTTGGTTGTCGGGCACTTCGAGCACGAAGCGTTTGCCAAAGGGATGATGCGTGAAACTCGTGAGCGAGAGATAGTCTCCGGGCAGACAAATGCTCTCGGCAAACTGCTTGGGCGTGTATTCCGCGCCATACATATATGTGGTACCGGGCAGATATCCGATGTTCTCATCGAGCAAACGAACGATTCTCCCGTTCATTTTGGTCAGGTCTGTAGCTGTGGCAACCACTTGTGCAGCCTTTCTCGCCAACACGTTGTAGTTCACTGCGCGCTCGTTATAGTAGCCGGTGTAAGGCGTTGCCCCATAACGGTCCATCAAGCTGGGAAGCATGGATGACATGCCTCGCAAGGAAATGCCACCACGTCGATGCGAGAAGTAATATTCGCGCGTTTTCTCCATGAGCAACATGCGGCCATAATAGTCGGCGGAAAGTTCCACCGAATCGCCCTTCATCAGCCGCTCGGACTCGATGGTGGCCAGCATGGCATAGACCCAGCAGAGCGGGCTGCGCCCCTGATCTTTCACGGGAGTGGTCTTGATAACCACCTCATCGACAAACTCCCTGTCCGCGTTTTCGCCGGGTTTCGAGGCGCGACGGTCACACGAGGCGAGCACCACCACGGCCAACACGATGATTGATAACGTCTTGTTCATGATAAGTGCAAAGTTAGCAAAAATTCAAGACGCGTGGTCATCAGCCGATGTTTTTATAATTCAAAATTATTCGCAAGCTCATCAACTCGTCATAATTCATAATTCAAAATTGGGCTGGCGCTTTCCAATTCAAAATTCATAATTCATAATTCAAAATTAAACTGACGCGTTGATTTTTCACTCTTCCCTCTTAATTCTTCACTCTATACTCTTCCCTCTTATCTCTTATCTCTTCATTCTTAACTCTTCACTCTTCATTCTTAACTCTTCACTTACTTTTATTCTTCGTTTTTTTATGCTGTTACATCTTTAGTTTTTAGTAACTTTGCAACATGAACTTAGCGTTAAAAGATTTCGAGATTATGGCCCCGGTGGGCTCACGGGAGTCATTGGCGGCCGCCATACAGGCCAAGACCGATGCCGTTTATTTTGGTATCGGACAGCTAAATATGCGCTCACACAGCGCCAACCACTTCGACATCAACGACCTGCACGAGATTGCCGAGACCTGCGACAAGCACGGCATCAAGAGTTATCTCACGGTGAACACAGTGATCTACGACAACGATATGGAAGCCATGCGGCAGATTATTGATGCTGCCAAGACTGCCGGCGTGTCGGCCATCATTGCTTCCGACGTCGCCGTGATGGCCTATTGTCGTGAGGTGGGCATGGAAGTGCATCTGTCCACCCAACTCAATATCTCCAATGTTGAAGCCCTGAAATTCTACAGTCAGTTTGCCGACGTGAGTGTTTTGGCGCGCGAACTCAACTTGGATCAGGTGAAGAGTATTCACGAACAGATCGTGAAACAGAACATCTGCGGCCCCATGGGCAAACCCGTGCGCATCGAGATGTTCTGCCACGGAGCCTTGTGCATGGCCATTTCGGGCAAGTGTTACCTCAGTCTGCACGCGCAAAACCGATCTGCCAATCGTGGCGAATGCGTACAGATATGCCGGCGTTCGTACACCGTGAAAGACCGCGAGACCGACAATGAGCTCGAAGTGGACAACAAATATATCATGAGTCCGAAAGACCTGAAAACCATCCGCTTCATCGACCGCATGATGGAGGCTGGTGTAAGGGTTTTCAAAATCGAAGGACGTGCACGCGGTCCGGAGTATGTTTATACGGTTGTGAGATGCTACAAGGAGGCCATTCAAGCTGTCTTGGACGGGACATTCACTGAGGAGAAGAAGGCCGACTGGGACAAACGGCTCGCCACAGTCTTTAACAGAGACTTCTGGGATGGCTACTATTTGGGGCAGACCATGGGCGAATGGAACAAAGGCTATGGCTCGATGGCCACCGAAAAGAAAGTTTTGGTGGGCAAGGTGGTGAAGTATTTCTCGAAACTAAAGGTGGCGGAGATAGCTGTCGAAGCCACTGACTTCAAGCTCGGCGACAAGCTGCTCATCACCGGCAACGCAACGGGCGTGATGTATCTCGACGCAACGGAAATTCGCTACGACCTCAATCCGGTTGAAAAGGCGGAACAGGGCACACGCGTGTCAATTCCCGTGCCCGACAAAGTGCGCCCGAACGATAAATTCTTCAAGTTGGTAACGGTAAAAAAATAAATCAAGATGAAAACAATCAACGAAATTCAAGACGAGGTTATCGAGGAATTCGCTGTCTTCGATGACTGGATGGACAAATACCAAATGCTAATCGATCTCGGCAACGAGCTTGATGCTTTGGACAATAAATACAAGACTGAGCAAAACCTGATCGACGGTTGTCAGAGCCGCGTTTGGTTGCAATGCGACTACGAAGATGGCGTTCTCGTATTCAAGGCCGACAGCGACGCACTCATCGTGAAGGGTATCATCGCCCTGCTCTTGCGGGTGGTCAGTGGGCATACGCCAAAGGAAATTATTGACGCGGATCTCTATTTCATCGAGAAAATAGGACTTCGTGAGCATCTTTCCCCCACACGCAGCAATGGTCTGCTGGCCATGGTGAAGCAAGTGAAGGCCTATGCCTTAGTATATTCTGTGAAACAAGCCTAAAATTAATGAAGTCGATGAAACGCATCGTTCTCCTTTTCTTTGCATTTATTTCTGGCATAGCCGCCTTTGCACAAAGCGCGGACAGCCTTGCCGGTAAATACCTGAACGAGAGCGATTGGTTTCGATTGCAGACGCTCTATCGGTCGGACAGCACCCGTATGTCTCCTTTCATCCGATGTTTTTCCAAGACCATGCTGGCTCATTTTTTTAATCAACCGGCCCAGGCCAACGCTGCCATCCGCCAGCTTTTGGGTGGCTATCAAGCAGAAATGGGCTTTGGAAACGTGAGCACGATGATGACTTTGATGGGCAAAAACCTGAGTAGATTGGGACAAAACAAGGAGGCCGGGCAGCTGCTTCGCAAGTTCATTGCCCAACTGCAAGGGAAGGTTGACGATAAGATTACGGCACCATTCGTGGCTCAGGCCGAACGCTATGAGGCTTTGGCACGCTACAACGTCAATCGCCTGATCACCCAAAACGATAACAACCCCGTGGACTTCGAACTGAAAGAAGTGGGTGATTCGGGACAGGTGCTCATGTTTATGAAAGGAAAAATCAATGGCAAGACCAATAATTTCATCTTTGACACTGGTGCCGGTTACAATGTGATCACCCCTGAATTGGCTCAAAAGTACGGTCTGGAACTGCTTGAGGGTAGCATCAAGACGGAGGGTACACGCGTTCTGCAGGGTCGTATAGCCATGGCCAAG
>QWCK01001478.1_pt1 | contig 34117 bp, 29 predicted proteins | sample 1972571 | NCBI WGS metagenome assembly QWCK01 (sample SAMN09866710, study PRJNA288562) | Human gut metagenome isolate term2_stool, whole genome shotgun sequencing... | isolation source: gut | host: Homo sapiens | place: USA: California | reverse complement strand
GATTTTTTGGTATAACCTTTTGTTTCCTACCCGCATAGCGGGTAGTTTTTTGTTTCGCACGCGTTGCGTGCTCAACTGACTAAAGTCATCAATAAAAAATGCCAAAGGCAACCTTTGGCATTTTACTCAAGCTTCTAATTCTTCAATTCTTCTTTTTCTTTTTTCTTCTTTTTCCTCTTCCTTGGAAATAATGTCCTTGACCTTCATCAACCTGGTGATGTTAGCCCGTTCATTTTCATCCAACTTGGCCCGAATATACTTTACAGTATCTTCTAAGTCTGGGATGGTTCTAAATTCCAAGGCGTTAACCCGGCGTCTGGTCTTTTCAATCTCATCTGCCATAAGCTGGGCGGCTTTTTCCTTTTGGGCCAGGTCCAAGAGTCTTTGGAGGACTTGGTTTAATTTCATCACGGCCTCATCTAAGTCAGCTGTTGTTTCCAAGTAGCCATAGGGAAGGCCAGAATCATTGACTGCAATGTCCTCTGTTTTAAAGGTCATCTTGGGAACCTGGACACTCATGACATTTTCCTCTTGAATGTCAAGATAGGTCCTCTTGATGGGGATGGAGATGGCGGCTTCCAACATTTCTGGACTCATTAGGGCCGAGGCCAATAAAAAGTCCTGAAAAGAAAGGGCCAGTTCTTTTTCCACTTCCCCCCTAAGGCGTTTATTTTCTTTGATCAAGTCGATAAATTGCCGCATAAGCTCATCCTGCTTGTCTTTTAAAAGCTTGTGCCCCCGGGTGGAGGTAGACAGTCTTTTTTTCAACAGGGAGAGGTTCATCCGGGTAGGATTAACATTTAAAACTGTCATATTATTCCTCTTCTTCTATCTTTTGACTTCCTTGATCTTGCCCTTCTTCATTCTTTCCCAGGTATTTTTCAATGAGCTTATCATCAATTCTCTTGAGTTCACTTCTAGGAATGTAACTTAAGAGCTCCCAACCCAGGTTCAGGGTTTCTTCAATGGACCGGTTGGTGTAAAAGCCTTGGGATACATAGCGTTTTTCAAACTCATCCGCAAATTTGGCAAAGGCCTTGTCTGCCTTGGATAGGGCTGTTTCCCCCAAGATGGCGGACAATTCCTTGGCATCCTTACCTGCTGTATAGGCTGCATAGATTTGGTTCATGGTATCGGCATGGTCTTCCCGAGTCTTGTCTTGACCAATCCCCTTGTCCTTCAAACGAGATAGGGATGGAATGGCATCAATTGGGGGTTCCAGACCTTGCTTGAACAATTCTGTAGACAGGATGATTTGTCCTTCCGTAATATAACCTGTCAAGTCAGGAATTGGATGGGTGATGTCCCCTTCAGGCATGGTTAGGATGGGGATTTGGGTAATAGATCCTTCCCGTCCCTTAATCCGTCCAGCCCGTTCATAGATACCGGCTAAGTCAGTATAGAGGTAACCGGGATAGCCCCGACGACCAGGAACTTCCTTCCGGGCTGCAGAAACTTCCCTTAGGGCTTCTGCATAGTTAGTCATATCTGTCATGACAACTAAAACGTGCATGCCCAACTCAAAGGCCAGGTATTCGGCACAGGTCAGGGCCATTTTTGGTGTGGCCAACCGTTCAATAGCTGGGTCATCGGCCAGGTTCATAAAGAGAACAGACCGGTCAATGGCGCCTGTTTCTGTTAAGTCATCGATAAAGTATTGGGCTTCTTCAAAGGTAATCCCCATGGCTGTAAAGACAACAGCGAAGTCTCCTCCCCCCAATACCTTGGCTTGCCGAGCAATTTGGGCTGCCAGTTCATTATGGGGTAGGCCTGCTGCTGAGAAGATGGGGAGCTTTTGCCCCCGTACCAGGGTGTTTAATCCGTCAATAACAGAAACTCCTGTTTGGATAAATTCTGATGGATAATCCCGGCTGACAGGGTTAATGGGAGTCCCGTTGATGTCGATTTTTTTATCAGGAACAATCTTTGGACCATCATCAATAGGACGACCCAAGCCGTCAAAAACCCGACCAATCATGTCCTTGCTGACACCAAGTTCCAAGGGACGACCCAAGAAGCGGACAGAGGTGTCCTTTAGGTTAATCCCACTGGATCCTTCAAAGATTTGCACCATGGCCTTGTCTTGGTCGATTTCAATAACCCGGCCCCGACGGTGTTCTCCAGTTTGTAGTTGGATGTCTACAAGTTCTTCATAGTTGACACCTTCAACGCCTTCAACCATCATTAGAGGGCCCACGACTTCGTTTACAGACTTATATTCTTTAAGCATTCATGTCACCCCTCTCCCTATATAGAGCCTTGGTTTCTTGGTCGATACTTTCATTGATGGCATCAATCTCTTCCAGGTCACTTTCACAAACATATTTCATTCTGGAAATTTTTTCCACAACGTCTAATTCTTCGATTTCTTCCAGATATGCTCCATTTTCCAAGGCCTTAAGACCCTTATCGTAGAAGTTCAAGATGGTGTAGAGCATTTGGTATTGCTTGTCTAAAGAACAATAGGTATCTACATCATGGAAGGCATTTTGTTGGAGGTAGTCTTCTCTTAAAGACTTGGTAATGTCCAATTTGAACTGGTCTTTTTCAGACAGGGTATCCCGTCCAACCAGGCGGACGATTTCTAAAAGAGAGGTTTCTTCCTGTAAGAGGGCCATGGCCTTTTTCCGGTAGCTGGAAAAATCCTTATTCACATGTTGGTCCAGATACTTGTCAATTTTCCCTTGGTAGAGGGAGTAGGAGTCAATCCAGTTAATGGCTGGGAAGTGTCGTTGGTAGGACAAGTCGTAGTCCAGACGCCAGAATATTTTTACAATCCGCAGGGTGTTTTGGGTAACGGGTTCAGAAATATCCCCTCCTGGTGGAGACACGGCTCCAATAACGGAAAGGGCCCCTTCTCTTTGGTCTTGACCCATACATTCCACCCGGCCAGCTCGTTCATAGAATTCAGCAATCCGAGATGCCAAGTAGGCTGGATAACCTTCATCACCAGGCATTTCTTCCAAACGACCACTCATTTCCCGCAGGGCTTCAGCCCAACGAGAGGTTGAATCCGCCATCATGGCTACAGAATAGCCCATGTCCCGATAGTATTCAGAAATGGTAATTCCTGTATAGATAGAAGCCTCCCGGGCAGCTACTGGCATGTTGGAGGTGTTGGCAATTAAAACCGTCCGTTTCATAATGGATTCGCCAGTTTCTTGGTCAATCAATTCTGGGAATTCCATCAATACGTCGGTCATTTCATTTCCACGTTCTCCACAACCTACATAGACTACAATTTCAGCATCGGCCCATTTTGCCAATTGATGTTGAACCACTGTTTTCCCGGATCCAAAGGGTCCTGGAATCGCTGCAGTTCCCCCCTTTGTAATGGGGAAGAAGGTATCAATAACCCTTTGTCCTGTTACCAAAGGAGTGTTGGGGTCAACCTTCTTTTGGTAGGGACGTCCACGACGGACAGGCCATTTTTGAATCATATTTAATTCTTTTTTGCCTTCTTCTGTTTCTAAAACTGCAATGGTTTGGTCAACAGTAAAGTCCCCTTCCTTAATTTCAAGGACCTTTCCTGCCACCCCATTGGGTACCATAATCTTATGAATAATAACTGGTGTTTCTTGGACCTGGCCTAGGATATCCCCAGCTTCAACTTGGTCTCCCACCTTGGCTGTAGCCTTAAAGGTCCATTTCTTTTCTCGGTTTAAATGATAGGCTGTTACGCCTCTTTCTAAAAAGTCTCCTGCCAGGTCTTGTAAGCTTTGAAGTGGTCTTTGAATTCCATCAAACATTTGCTCTAAAAGTCCAGGCCCTAGTTCAACAGACAGGGGTAGACCTGTAGAAACTACAAGGTCTCCAGGGCCAATCCCAGTTGTTTCTTCATAAACTTGGATTGAAGCCTTGTCTCCCCGCATCTCTATAATTTCACCAATGAGTTTGTTATCTGAAACCTCCACAACGTCATAGACATTGGCATCTTCCATGCCCGATGCCACAACAAGAGGGCCGGATACTTTTATTATCTTTCCTTGTTTCAAAAAAGTCCCCCTTACAATATATTTGCACCAACGGCTTTTTCAACATTCTTGTTCAGTTTGTCCATGCCAATGCCAAGGCTTCCCTTGTTGGATGGAATTAAAATAATCGCCGGTGTCATTACTTCGTCGTATCTTGCAATGGTTTTTGGTATCTTTTGGGCCAAATCTTCCGTGATGAAAATCACCCCGTACTGGTCCTTGGCCAAACCATCTATTTGATCTCTCGCCTCTTCAGCTTCGTAGGCTATATAAACATCAATTCCCAGGGCTTTAAAGGCCGTTACCGAATCCTTATCTCCAAGAACTGCAATCTTATACATAACTATCACGTAGCCTTTCTTTAATATTTTCACTTGGAATATCATTGGCCTTGGCAACTAAAATCAAGCGTAAATTTTTGATTTCCATTTCCTTGGCTAGACCATAAGAAAAAATAACTTCTGGCCCATAGGTCATGGTCTTACTTTCCTTGATCAAGTCCATGCAATACCGGTCCAATTCATCTTCCAATTGGCTCAAGGAGTTTTTCTCATCGAAAACATCCAAGCCCCGTCGGACATATTTAGCAATTTTTTTGTTTGTAAACATCTTATTGTCACTGTCCAAGTCTGTATTTAGATAGGCGTAATAGTCTTTTTTGGGAATTTCCCCACCTTCGTAAAGGACCTTTTGTAAAAACTTCAAGTCCATAACCTTGGTCTTGTTTCGAAAGAAGGTCCCTATGTTGGAAAAATCAATATAGGCCTTTAAATAGTCCCGAAACATGTCTACGTCCATTTCATCTACCAGCTCTTGCATCCCATGGATTTGAGCCTGGTCAATGTAAAGATCTATATCTTGAGGATCTGACCACTCTTCATAGATATCCATGGCTTCTCCCACTATCTTCATGGCCCTATCCAGACTCTTAGAAGCAACCTTACCTTCATGGCTGTCTAAAAGCTCTTGGGCCTTTTTAATATCCAAAAGTCCCAGAGGAACATAAGAGGTCTCCAAGTCTTGGTGGATCATGCTTTCCTTGGCCAAGACCTTGAGGTTGTGGTAATAGTACTGGGCTGACAAAAGGTCTACCGGTCTTGGGTCCGGTGAAATTTCATAGAGGTCTTTAAAGGTCTTTATGAGTTCTTGCTTTAAGACATATTCATAGTCCCGGTCATTTTCCAGAGAATGGATGCCTGTTTGGTAGACTGAGTCAGACAAGATATGCAAGGCCTCGTTTAAATCCTTACTTTCAATGAGACGATCGTAGATGGGCTGGTTTAAAAGATCTTTTTCTAGGACCCGAATCCTTGCAGAAGCTTGGATGAATTTACTTCTATCCATTTTTCCTCCTATCTTTCAAACAGTTGATCTGAAATCATCTTTTCTAGTTCGTCCTTTTTAGACTCTATCAAGTTATCGAAGCTGCCATTATAGATAATATTTCCAGAAGATAAGACAAATCCTTGGTCTACAAATTCTTCTAGAAGCCTTACAGGGAGGTTTTCTTTTTGGACCGCTTGGTAGTATTTTTCTGGAACCTTTAAAGAATAGGCTCCCTTGTCTGTCAATTGGTCCAGAGATTTTTTTAGATAGCCAATAAAGGCTTGGCTGTCCATATGCTTTAATTGGTCCTTGACCTGGTCTAGAACAACATCCACCACTTCTTCTTCCTTAGAAAGAATCCGGTCTCTAGACTTGAGCTTGTTTTTAGATTTGACCTTTTCATAGGCTACCTTGGCCTCTTCTTCAACCTTCTTAAGGATCCTATGATAGTCTTCTTCTCCTTGTTTTTTCTTTTCTGCTAAAAGGGCTTCTTTTTCTCTATTGGCTTGATCTAAGATAACTTTAGCTTCATTTTCTGCATCGGCATGAATTTTTTCTAAAATGTTATCTAAATTCGACATAGTTCCTCCTAGGCTTGCATCATGATGAAGAAGGAGATAGCAAAGGCAAGAATGGCGTATAATTCAACCATAACTGCGTAGATAATCCCTTTTACTTGTTGTTCTTCATTTTTGGCCAGGATATTAATCCCACCAACAGCAACCTTACCTTGGGCAATGGCTGAGAATAAACCACCTAATCCAATGATGGCTCCGGAAATCATATACATAAAGCCTGTATCTACCTTAAGTTCTGGCTTAAGGTTTAAAAAGATAAAGAAACCAATTACAAAGCCATAAAGACCTTGGGTTCCTGGTAACAATTGTAGGACAAGGGACTTACCGAATTTTTCTGGTTCTTCAATGACTATACCAGAAGCTGCTTCCCCAGCCATTCCTACACCTTTGGCTGATCCAATTCCAGCTAGGGCTACTGCGAAAAAGACACCAATTGCCCCCAATACTAAACCACCATTTTCTGCAAATAATTCTGCTAATTCTGTCATTATTCTTTCCTCCTTAAATTATTTAACATTGAAATATTCAGAATCTTCAACAAACTTCCGGAAGGGACGACCTCCCCCTTCATAAAACTTATTAAACATTTCTACGTAAGTCAGCCGGGCCGTATGGACATAGGCTGATAGATAGGATAAAAATGCATTAAAAAGTTGGAAAACTAAGAAAATAACAAGGCCAAAGAGAATTCCTAAAATTCCCTTGCCAAATAAAATACCTGAAATCATGTTGACGGCAACGGCAATAAAAGAGCCGGATAAAACCAAGGCCATGAGCCGGAAATAGGAAGCAAAGTCCCCAATATAGTTGGCTAGACCGTAGAGAGAATAAACCCCCCAGCCAATCTTTCCACCAATACTTTTTTCCGCCCGACCTCCCGTCAAGAGGATTCCCACCATACCTATAATCATGGTCACAAATAAAATTTTTGCCACCATTGGTTGGATGGTTAGGACCTTGGAAATCCCTGTTCCAATAGCCCCTACCAGGGTCATATACCAAAAACCTACGTCATACAAGGCATCCAGGGGTTTGTGGTCCCGGATATCCATATAGGCTTGGAGACCCAAACCAAAGAAGAGGTGGATTCCACCTAGAACCATGGACAAAAGAACCATTTCCATAACCTGGTTGGCCGGGTCAATTAAGGACGGCATGGGAACAATTCCTCCAAAGAAGGAACCAAAAATCAATCCCCAAATCATGGTTGAAATGGATAGGTAGTTAAAAAATTGAATAAATTGCCGTTTCCCCTTGTCCAGGTTGAAACACTTTAGGGCAATGAGGGTCCCAATAAAGACCAAGAGTCCATAGCCCAAGTCTCCAACCATAATCCCTGCAAAGAGAAAATAAAAAGGTGCAAAAAAGGGTGTTGGGTCAATTTCATTGTACTTAGGATAGGCATACATACTGGTTAAAAGCTCAAAGGGCTTTACCAGCCGGTTGTTCTTTAAGAGGATGGGAACTTCTTGGGAATTCCGGTCTGCATCCTCTGTCAAGAGATAATAATCTTGTCCCAAAACCTTTTGGATCCGGTCTTCAAATTCCTTCAAGGAAGGACTGGGAATATAGCCTTCAATTAAATCCATGTTTTTAGTTGTTAAAAATTTTTCTGAAGAAGCAAGTTTAAGGCGCTCATTTTTTAAATAGTCATGGTAGACTTGAAAGTCTTCCAAATAACAAGTTGCCTTGTGGGCATCGTCTTCAGCCCGGTGGATTTCTTGCTCTTTTTCTTCAATTAAAGCTTGGTTTCTTTGAATGACATCCCGGACCAGAGACTTGGTCTTTAGGTCCACGGAAGAAAAGCCCAGCCTCTTAAAGAGGTCCTCCAGGTCTTTTTCTTGGCTTTTTTCCACCATCACCAAGTAATAACTATAGTCCTTATCTTGGCTGATCCTTTCCAAATAGGCATAGTCCAGGTCCAAAATCTCCCTTTCAAATTCTTGAGAGTAGCGACTAGAAACCTGGCCTGTCATGGCGGTGACCCTGGTAAACTTATCTAGGTCGCCGGGTGCGATAGAAAGTTTTTCCCAAGGTTTTAATTCTTCAATCCGAGAGGAAATTTTTTCAATATCCGTATGTCCATCTTCGATTCGGTGGTAGATGTCCAAGACCTCTTCATAGGGGCCTCGATGGGAAAAAGATTGGGCTCTTTGCCGGATTTCTTCCAGACTAAGGGTCTTATTTCCATCAATAAGCTCTTTCAGTTTGGTCTTTTCATCCTGGTAATCTTCCAAAAAATCAACAACAAACTTGACTTGGTGGATAGCAGAATCAAGGCTAACAATATCTTCCCTATTGTAGCTAAGGTCTTCTTCCTCGGACTTACTTTCAACTAGGTATACATCTTCAAAATTTTGTAATTCATTTAAAAGCGGTCGCCTCTTCTCCTTAAAAGAGAAAAGTCGAAACTTTTTCATGTCGACAATAGCCACTAAACCACAACCTTTTCTACAATCGATTTCACAAGCTCTGGATAGTCTTGCTTTTTCATCTCTTCAAGTCTTTCGACCTGGCTATCTGTTTTGACCAGAAGGTCTTGAGAATCTTCTTGGGCTTGTTTTTCCATGTCCTGGATTTTCTTTTTCTCCAAATCCCTAGCCTGGTCTATCAGCTCTTTATATAAAGATTCTGCTTCCTCTTTTGCCTGCTCCAAGATTTCTTTACTCTTGGTCTTGCTTGCAAGTATTAATTCTTCAGCCTCTTTTTCAGCCAATTGGATTTTTTCAACAGCAGTATCACTCATATTCTCACCCCCATTTTGACTCTTGGCCTTTTAATCTTCGTTTTCATTTATACCCAATTTCAAGTAGTCTAGTTAATCTTTACACAAATAAAGGAGTTTAGCAGGTAAATGGCCGCAAAGAACCCCTAAAAAGGGCCCAATGGTCATCTTTTTCCCTCCTGCTTATGTATTCACAGGAAGGGTCTGCGTAAACTCCTTGGTTTATCTCATGTTTTTTTAAAAAACTACTCTTATGGACTTGAGGACAAGGGTCTGTTAGATACTTGTCATGGTTGAACTTGGGCAAAACTAGCCCCTGAGAGCCTTGTTTTTTAAGTCCAAATCCTTCAAAGATTCTTCCAACCATGATTTTCACTCCAATCCTTGTCTATAGTTTTATTTTACATAAGTTCATGGTAATTTTCAACATCTTTTCTTCTTTTCAATTTTTATTCCGGAGCTTTTAAAATAAAAAAACTGCAGGCTGACCTTGGTCAACCTGCAGGAAAATTCTTTTATTTATTTGCGGTAGTCGTAGAAGCCTTGTCCAGTCTTGCGACCCAAGCGCCCAGCCCGAACCATCTTCTTTAGAAGTGGGTGAGCCCGGTACTTGTTGTCACCAAATTCTGTATAGAGAACATCCATAATGGCTAGGCAAACGTCTAGGCCAATAAGGTCCCCAAGTTCCAAGGGTCCCATGGGATGGTTGGCACCAAGCTTCATGGCTGTATCGATATCTTCTGCACTGGCAATACCATCTGCATAGATTCCAATTCCTTCGTTAATCATTGGAATTAAGATCCGGTTTACAACAAAGCCAGGAGCTTCATCTACTTGAACAGGAGTCTTGCCGATTTCTTTGGCAATATCAATGATTTTTTGGTTGGTTTCGTCAGAAGTAAGCATTCCGCGAATAACTTCAACCAATTTCATCATTGGTACTGGGTTAAAGAAGTGCATTCCAATGACCTTGTCAGGTCTTTGGGTTGCTGCTCCGATATCTGTAATGGATAGGGAAGAGGTGTTGGATGCTAGGATTGTTTTTTCATCACAAACTTGGCAGAGTTCTGTAAAAATTTGTTTTTTAATTTTTGCATTTTCTGTTGCAGCTTCAATGACTAAATCGCAATCTTTAACATCTTCAAGCTTGTCTGTTGTTTTAATGTTTGCTAGAACAGCTTGTTTTTCTTCTTCTGTCATGCGTTCTTTTTTCACACTACGGCTTAAGTTTTTATCGATGGTTTGCATTGCTTTTTCCAATTGTTCTGGAGCAATATCCCGGATAATTACTTCGTGCTTACTGGCTAATGTTTGAGCAATGCCAGATCCCATAGTTCCTGAACCAATAACACCAATTTTCATATGCTATTTCCTCCTAACACATCTTAGAGAATTTGTCGAAAGTGGTTAACATCCCTTAAAATCGGGTTTTCTCTTTTCCAAAAAGGCCTTCATGCCCTCTTTTTGATCTTCTGTTGCAAAGCAAAGGGCAAAGTTGGCTCTTTCAATATCCATTCCTGTATCAATATCTGTTTGCAGGCCATTGTTAATGGCTTGTTTTGCATAGCGAACAGCAAGTTGAGACTTGGATGCAATTTCTTTGGCCATCTTCATGGCTTCATCCATTAATTCTTCAGGTTCAACTACCTTATTGACTAGGCCAATTTCTAAGGCTTCATCGGCCTTAATATTGTTGGCTCTAAAAATCAACTCTTTGGCCTTGCCCGGTCCAATGGTCCGAGCAAGTCTTTGGGTTCCGCCAAATCCAGGAGTGATGCCTAGACCAACTTCCGGTTGTCCCATAAGGGCTTTTTTGGAGGCAATTCGGATATCACAAGCCAAGGATAACTCGCAACCTCCACCGAGAGCGAAGCCGTTAATAGCAGCAATAACTGGTTTGGATAGCTTTTCAATTAACAAGAAGGTATCCGTACCTTTTTTAGCAAAGGAATTACCTTCTGTTGCATTGAGGCTAGACATTTCTGCAATGTCTGCTCCAGCAACAAAGCTCTTTCCTTCTCCAGTAATAATCACTACCTTTACTTCTTGGTCGCTATCTAACTTCCTAAAACAATCATTGAGTTCTGTAATAACCTCGCTGTCTAGGGCATTTAAACTTTCGGGTTTGCTAATTTTTACTAGAGCAATTGCATCATTTACTTCCGTGATTAAATGCTTGTAGGCCATATCCTCACTCCTTTCCAGGTTTGTTTGAAACCCTATTAGTCACGTTCTACAGTAAGGGCTGTACCCATACCGCCACCGATACATAATGTTGCAAGACCTTTTTTAGCGTCTCTATGTTTCATGGCATAAAGTAAAGTAGTTAAGATACGAGCTCCACTTGCTCCAATTGGGTGACCAATTGCAATAGCTCCACCATTTACATTTACCTTGTCCATGTCTAATTGTAATTCTTGAGCAACAGCGTTAGCTTGTGCAGCGAATGCTTCATTTGCTTCAATTAGGTCAACATCTTTAATTTCCCAACCGGATTTTTCAAGAGCTTTTCTGGAAGATGGGATTGGTCCAGTACCCATGATTGTTGGATCTACACCAGCAGAAGCGTAGTTTACAATTGTAGCTAATGGTTTTACTCCAAGTTCTTTTGCTTTTTCTTCGCTCATGATAACTAACATAGCAGCACCATCGTTGATTCCAGAAGCGTTAGCAGCAGTTACTGTACCACTACCATCTCTTAAGAAAGCTGGTTTTAAACCGGAAATACCTTCTAGAGTAACTCCATCACGGATGTGTTCATCTTTGTCGATTACTTTTGTTTCTTTACGTCCCTTAACTTCTACAGGTACGATTTCTTCATCAAATAAACCTTCAGCACGAGCTTTTTCTGCACGATTTTGACTTACTACAGCCAATTGATCTTGCATTTCACGAGTAATGTTGTATTTCTTTGCAACATTTTCTGCAGTGATACCCATGTGATAGTCGTTGAAAGCATCCCAAAGACCGTCTTTAATCATTTCATCAACGATTTTTTTGTCGTTCATACGAGCTCCCCAACGAGCATCTGGAATAACATAGGGTGAACATGACATAGATTCAGTACCACCAGCTAATACAACGTCAACATCTCCAGCTTTGATCATTTGAGCTGCTAGGGATACTGCACGTAAACCAGAACCACAAACTTTATTTAAAGTCATAGCTGGTGTTGTAATAGGACATCCTGCGCCTAGAACAACTTGACGAGCAACGTTTTGACCAAGACCTGCTTGTAAAACATTACCGATAACGGCTTCTTCTACTTGATCTGGTTCAATTCCTGCGCGTTTGATGGCTTCTTTAGCTGCAATAACTCCTAATTCAACAGCTGGAACAGTTTTGAATGCTCCTCCGAAAGAACCTACTGGTGTTCTAGCTGCACTTGCGATGACTACTTTTTTCATAGTAACATACTCCTTTTTACACTAACTATTTTAAGCTACAATCGTACAAATGATGCATTGCTTGATCCCGCTAAACCGCTTGCAATGTTCATTACCATTATACTGTAATTCTCCTTAAAATGTCAATATGTCCAAAATTTGACGAAAGGCTCTTTCTCTGTAAAATACAAGCTTTTACACTTTTTTATGGCCTTACTTAGAAAAATAAAACTTATTTTTATTTTTTCTTTTGGGCTTTTTAAGAAAAATTTAAGGAAGTTTTCTTCCATCTTATTTTAATGGAAATTTTCACTCCATAATAAGCATACCCAAGGAAGATGCTTTTAAACGACTTGCTTAAAAACTTTCCTTGGGTACTTTTTAATCTATTTTATTCTTAGCTGTGGACAATGTCCAGGTCATCTTGCCCCTTGACTACCTTGAGATTGTCGTTATCTTGGACATCCCCTTGGATGATCAGGCGGCTGAGTTTAGTTTCCAGGGTCCTTTGGATATATCTTTTGACAGGTCTTGCCCCGTATTGGATATCAAAGGATTGGTCTACAATATAGTCCACTGCATCTTCGTCAATGCTTAAATGGATATTGCGGTCTTTTAATTGGTCTGCAATCACTTGGACTTGGAGACGGACAATCTTGTCCATTTCATCCTTGCCCAGGGGCTTAAAAAGAACAATATCATCTATCCGGTTCAAAAATTCCGGTTTAAAGGCAGCCCTTAATTGGCCTTGGACTCTTTCCTGAGCTTCCGGAGTGATTTCCCCGTGGTCTTCAATGCTTTCAATCAAGTCCAAAGACCCAATATTGGAAGTCATGATGATGACGGTGTTTTTAAAGTCCACTGTCCGGCCTTGGTTGTCTGTCAACCGGCCATCATCCAAGACTTGAAGCAGGATGTTAAAGACATCGGGATGGGCCTTTTCAATTTCATCAAACAAGATGACACTGTAGGGGGCCCGACGAACTGCCTCGGTTAATTGCCCTCCTTCGTCATAACCCACATATCCTGGAGGAGATCCTACCAGACGAGAAACTGAGTGTTTTTCCATGTATTCACTCATATCAATCCGGATCATGTTTCGCTCATCGTCAAAGAGAAGCTCTGTCAGAGCCTTGGCTGTTTCTGTCTTTCCAACCCCTGTGGGGCCTAGGAAGATAAAAGATCCAATAGGACGGTTTTGAGCCTTTAGACCGGCTCTTGCCCGTAAAACAGCATCGCTAACAGCGTCAATGGCTTCGTCTTGACCAAAGACCCGTTTTTTCAAGAGGCTGTCCATTTGTAAGAGCTTGTCTCTTTCTGTTTGGGCCAATTTGGCTACAGGAATCCCTGTCCACTTGCTGACAACTTGAGCAATTTCTTCTTCTGTAACTTCTTCTTTGACCATGGAGTTTTTTGGCCTTTCATTCCCCATGCTGGCCTTTAACTCTTCTTGGAGTTTGGGAAGTTCCCCATATTTTAATTGGGACAACTCTTCCAGGTCATAGCGTCTTTCTGCATCTTCAATTTGGTGCTTAACCCGGTCGATTCTTTCCTTGATGGTCTTTTGTCCTTCTAGGGCCTTCTTTTCATTTTCCCATTGGGCCTTCAAGGAGTCGTACTTGGCCTTTTCTTCTGCCAATTCGTTTTCTAAACCTTCCAAACGGCGTTTGGATCCATCGTCACTTTCTTTTTTCAAGGCCTGGGCTTCAATTTCCAATTGGAGGATCTTCCGACGAACCTCATCTACTTCTGTAGGCATGGATTCAATTTCCGTCCTTAACATGGCACAGGCTTCGTCCATTAGGTCAATGGCCTTGTCAGGTAAAAATCGGTCTGTGATGTAACGGTCAGACAAGGTAGAAGCTGCAATAACAGCCCCATCTGAAATTCGAATTCCATGGTAGATTTCATATTTTTCCTTGAGGCCTCTAAGGATGGAAATGGTGTCCTCTACGCTGGGTTCTGCCACTAGAACCTTTTGAAAGCGTCTTTCCAAAGCCTGGTCACTTTCAATATACTTGCGGTATTCATCCAGGGTTGTGGCCCCAATCATATGGAGTTCTCCCCGGGCCAAAAGAGGCTTTAAGAGGTTGCCGGCATCCATGGCTCCTTCACTTTTTCCAGCGCCAACAATGGTGTGGATTTCATCAATGAAAAGCAGGATTTGCCCTTGGGAGTCCTTGACTTCATTCAAGACTGCCTTGAGTCTTTCTTCAAATTCTCCCCGGTACTTGGCCCCAGCAATCAGGGCTCCCATGTCCAGGGAATAGATGGTCTTATCTTTTAAACCATCTGGCACATCCTTGTTGATAATTCTTTGGGCCAAGCCTTCTACAATGGCGGTTTTTCCCACACCCGGTTCCCCAATTAAAACAGGGTTGTTCTTGGTTCTACGAGACAAAATCCGGATGACATTACGAATTTCATCATCCCGGCCAATGACAGGATCCATCCGACCCTGTCTAGCATCTTCTGTCACATCCCGGCCATACTTTTGTAGGGCTTCATAGGTGGCTTCAGGATTGTCTGTTGTCACATGTTGGTTGCCTCGAATCTTCTTGAGAGCCTTTAAAAAGCCATCCTTGTCAATGCCATATTTTTTAAAGATGGACTTGTCATCTGCATCCATCAAGGCCAGGTAGAGGTGTTCTACACTGACATAGTCATCCTTAAAGTCCTTGGCAATTTTTTCGGCATCTTGTAGGACCTTTTGAAAATCTGCCGAGGGATAAACAGACCCGCCCTTTTGCTTGGGCAGGCGGTCAAGGGCGGAAATCAAGTCTGTTAAGACTGCATCCGCAGAGATATTCATATAGGTTAAAATTTTTGGAATTAAGCCTTCCGGGTCTTCTAATAGGACCTTGTGAAGGTGAAGGGGCTTCAATTCAGAATTTCCATAGTTTTGGGCAAGTGTTTGGGCCCCTTGGACCCCTTGAAGACTTTTTTGTGTAAATCGTTCAAAATTCATTGTAACCCGCCTCCTTTATTTATTTGCGTTTTTTTCCAACTTTCTTAATTCTTCATAACATTTTATTTCTTCCGGTGATAACTTGGCCGGTAGGCTAATTTTAAATTCAATATAGAGGTCGCCCCTTTTTCCCTTCATATCCTTAAAGCCCTTGTTGGGAACTCTGAGTTTATGACCAGATTTTACATGGCTGGGGACCTTGAGCTTGATTTTTCCATCCAGGGTTGTCACTGTAATGTGGTCTCCTAGGGCTGCTTGGGCTGGTGTGATTTCCACCAACTTAGTTAAATTAAGCCCCTTTAGGGATAGGTTCATCCCATCCATTACGTGGATTTTAAAGAGGACTGACCCCGGCAGGCCATACTTGGCCCCATTGACTCGAATCTTCTTCCCATCGGTAATCCCCGCTGGGATTTTTACATCAATATCAATGGTTTTTCCCTGGTAGTTTAAGCCCAGGGACCTGGTGGTTCCCTGGTAGGCATCTTGGATGGATACAGTTAGGTCACTTTCATAAATGTCTTGGGCTTTCTTGCTCCCTCGACCTCCTCGACGGCCTCCAAGGTCGGAAAAAATATCTGAAAAATCAAAGCCGCCAGATCTGCCGCTGTCCTTTTTCTTGGATCCTCCAAAGATGAGGTCAAAAAAGTCAGAAAAATCAGACCCATTTCCTGTCGAACTATAGCTATATCCATATTGACTTGGGTCGAAATTTGCGCCCCCTTGGAAGTTGTAGTTGGAGCCAAAGGTATCATACTTTTGTCTCTTTTCCGAGTCTGATAAGACTTCGTAGGCCTCAGAAACTTCCTTAAATTTTTCTTGGGCCACCTTGTCATCAGGATTCAAGTCCGGATGGTATTTTTTTGCCAACTTCCGATAGTGGGATTTTATGGTTTTTTGGTCCGCTTTCTTATCGACACCAAGTATTTTATAATAATCTTTATATTCCATAAGCACTCTTCCTTTCTGCGTCAATAAGATTTATTGACCATCTTTGACCTTAAATATAGTATACACATTTCCCGGGGAAAATGCAAGTCTTTATCGGTAAAATTTATTGTTTTCTCCAGAATAAACCTATCATCTTTTCTCCTTTTCTTGTATAATTTACTATACAGAAAATAAAGAAATGTTACTAGTTAAAGGAGTTCTTATGGAATTAACAAGCTTATTAAATATAGACTATCCCATTATCCAAGGAGGCATGGCCAATATCTCTACTCCAGACCTGGTTGTAGCTGTTTCTCAGGCTGGAGGCCTGGGAGTTTTAGCTACTGGAGGCTTTTCCTTGGAAGAAATTCGCGAAAATATCCACCGGATCAAACAAGCAACCGACAAGCCCTTTGCTGTAAATGTCGTTTTGCTCCACCCTCAAATTCAAGACCTGGCCCAATTGGTCATTGACGAAGGTGTAGACTATATCACCTGTGGTGGCGGAAATCCCCTGCCTTATTTTGACCGCTGGGTCAAGGCCGGCATCAAGGTCTTACCCCTGGTTGGTAATGTAAAGATGGCAAAAAAGGTCCAAGAAGCTGGAGCCCTGGCCTGTATTTTTGAAGGGGCCGAAGCTGGAGGCCACATTGGTGCTCTAAACACCATGGCAGAGCTGCCTGCTATTTGTGACACTATAGATATTCCTGTTATTTCTGCTGGAGGAATCTACACAGGCCGGCAAATCCTAGCTGCTGAAGTTTTGGGAGCCCAAGGGGTCCAAGTTGGATCTCGTTTCCTCTTGGCTGAAGAATGTCCCATCCATATCAACTATAAAAACTATCTTATTAATGCTCTTGACTCCGACACCCTGGTTACCGGAGCTTCCTTTGGCCACCCCGTCCGGGTGGTAAAAAACCGCCTCACAGACCAACTGCAAAAGTTAGAGGCAGAGGGAGCTTCTCAAGAAGAGTTTGATGCCATGGCCCGAGGGGCTGGTAACCGAGCTGCTAGCTTAGGAGATACCGAATGGGGATCTGTTATGTCTGGTCAAGGTTTGGCCTATTTTGATAAGATTCAACCCGCTAGAGAAATTATCCTAGACCTTATGGACCAATACAAGGAAGCCAAGGCTTCCCTGCTAAAATGAAATTGAAATAAGAAAAAGGCTTGTGGAAAATATTTTTTATTTTCCACAAGCCTTTTTTATTTTCTTTTTAATATTGAAGGATGGAATACACCGGTGTAGGTTCCACCTGTTTGCGACCATTCAGGTCTTCCAATTCAATTAAATAACAAAAGGCAACTACTTGTCCTCCCAGAGCCTCTACCAAGTCCTTAGAAGCCTTGGAGGTTCCCCCGGTAGCAATGAGGTCATCTACAATTAAGACCTTGTCTCCTGGATCCAGGGCGTCCTTTTGAATTTCCAAGCTGTCTTGCCCATATTCCAGGCTGTAGCTTTTTTGTATAACTTCTGCTACCAGCTTTCCGGGTTTGCGCACCGGAACAAAGCCACACTTTAATTCATGAGCCATAGCTGCTCCCAAAATAAAACCTCTGGCTTCCACCCCTACAATGTGATCAAAGTCCAAGTCCTTGACCTTGTCCACCATTTGGTCCAAGGCCTCTTGAAAGGCTTGGGGGTCTTTTAAGAGGGGGTTAATATCCCGGAAGGTAATTCCCTTTTCTGGATAATCTTTAAGTGATCGTATTGATTGATATAAGTCCATTTTCTCTCCTACTGGTCTATCTCTATTTTATGAATGCTCCCCATGGGAACTCGTTCATTTCTCTTGGCAAGGTCCCATATCATTTGTGATATATAGGGTTCGTGGCTAATGACACAAACAATCTGCTCCCGGACTTCGTCCAGGCACTCTTTTAAATAAAAAGCTTGAGTCACTTCCTTAAAGGATTTAACTTCCACCGGAAGCCCAAGGACTTCATGGAGAACCTTGGCTGTTTGCCGGGTCCGATAGTAGGGGGAGGTGAAAATTCGACAATCCTCCCCTTGGATTTCTTCCTTTAAGGATTCAAATTTTTCCCTTAGCTCTTCCAAGCCTTCTTGGGAAACATAACGACCCTTGTCCCCCAAGGGCCGACCCTTTTCATCAAAATCTACCGTCTTGCCATGACGGATAAGGTATAAAATCACCGAACCAACCGTTCTTTACCAACATAGTGGCCTAGGCCAGACAGTTCGTGCTCAATTCTTAAAAGCTCATTGTATTTAGCCAAACGGTCACTACGGCAGGGTGCTCCTGTTTTGATTTGTCCACAGCCTACGGCTACGGCCAAGTCTGCAATAGTGGCATCTTCCGTTTCTCCACTTCTATGGCTGATTACAGCAGTCATACCATGGCGGTGGGCGAGATCAATGGCTGCCATAGTTTCTGTCAAGGTTCCAATTTGGTTTAACTTAACTAGGATGGAGTTGGCTACGTGGTCATCAATTCCCCTTTGGAGACGCTTGGTATTGGTAACAAACAGGTCATCTCCCACCAATTGGACCTTTTCTCCCAAGGCCTTGGTAAGAACAGCCCAACCTTCCCAGTCATCTTCATTTAAGCCGTCTTCAATAGAAACGATAGGGTATTTTTCAATCAATTCCCCATACCAGTCTACCATTTCTTGGGCTGTTTTTTCTTTCCCTTCCCCTTCCAACTTGTAGGTCTTGCTGGCGGGGTCATAGAGTTCAGAAGCAGCAACATCTAGGGCCAGGTAGATATCTTCTCCCGGCTTGTAACCAGCCTTTTCAATTCCCTTGACAATATATTCCAAGGCTTGCTCATTGCTTTCAATATTTGGAGCAAAACCACCTTCATCTCCTACAGCTGTGGATAGTCCGGCATCTTTTAAGACACTCTTAAGAGCATGGTAGACTTCTGCCCCCATTTGTAGGGCCTGAGAAAAAGTCTCTGCCTTTAGGGGCATAATCATAAACTCTTGGATGTCTACATTGTTGTCTGCATGTTGTCCCCCATTTAAGATATTCATCATGGGAGCTGGTAAAACTCGAGCACAGGGCCCACCCAGGTATTGGTAGAGGGGAAGTCCCAACTCATCCGCTGCTGCCTTGGCTGCTGCCAAGGAAACTCCTAGAATGGCATTGGCGCCAAACTTGGACTTGTTTTCTGTCCCGTCAAGCTCAATTAAGGCTTGGTCAATCCCCAATTGGTCTGTTGCATCAATGCCGTACAATTCATCGGCCAGGATGGTGTTAATCCCTTCAACGGTTTTTTCCACTCCCTTGCCATTGTATCTAGATCCACCGTCTCTCAATTCAACGGCTTCATGGCTCCCTGTAGATGCTCCAGAGGGAACAATGGCCCTACCCAGGCCTCCTAATTCAGTTACAACTTCTACTTCCACTGTTGGATTTCCCCTGGAATCTAAAACTTCCAAGGCATCAATTGATACAATTCGACTCATATTTCCTCCATTCTTAGGCTGGTTCCTGTCATTTCCTTGGGCTTTTCCAGCCCCATGATATCTAAAATCGTCGGTGCCAAGTCACATAGGGCCCCATCTCTTAAAGATCCATCTATTTTATATCCCACCAGGGGAACTTGGTTGTTGGTGTGGGAGGTCATGGCCTGTCCCCTTTCATCCACCATCACTTCGCAATTTCCATGGTCCGCCGTAATCAGGGCCTTGCCACTGACTTGGTCTAGGGCTTTTAGGATTCTTCCCAGACAACTATCTACGGTTTCTACTGCCTTGACGGCTGCTGAAACCACCCCTGTATGCCCTACCATATCCGGATTGGCAAAGTTCAATAAAATAAAATCGTACTTAGCTGTTAAAATTGCCTCTACCAGCTTGTCTGTCACCTCTACTGCACTCATTTCGGGTTTTAAATCATAGGTCGCCACCTTGGGAGAAGGAACTAAAATCCGGTCCTCTCCCTCGTTGGGTAATTCCACCCCACCATTAAAGAAAAAGGTAACATGGGCATATTTTTCCGTTTCAGCAATCCGCAGTTGTTTTTTTCCACAATGGGCTAGGTAGGCTCCCAAGGTATTGGTAATTTTTTCTTCTTGGTAGACAATATGAACCCCTTCAATGGCCCGGTCATAGTTGGTCATACAGGCAAAATATCCCCGGTAGACAAAGGGTCTGGAAAAGAGGTCAAAATTTTCATCCATAATGGCCCAGGTTAGTTGCCGAGCCCTGTCTGGTCTAAAGTTATAGAAGATAATACTATCTTCTGGATCCATACCTTGGTAGTCGGCTGCAACCATGGCTTGGACAAACTCATCCGTTTCTCCTGCCTGGTACTTAGCCTGAAGTTTCTGGCAAAAATCATCAGTCCTATCTCCTAGCCCCTGAACCACAGCCCGGTAGGATTTTTCTATCCGGTCATAGCGTTGGTCCCGGTCCATGGCATAGTAACGACCTGTTACTGTGGCAATTTCTCCCACCCCCAGAGACCTAATCTCTTCTTGTAGGCTTTCTAAGTCTGCCAATCCGTCATGGGGAGATACGTCCCGTCCATCCAAAAAGGCATGGACATAAACCCGGTCCAGGCCCATGTCCTTACAAAGTTTCAAGATGGCATAAAGATGCCTTTGGTGGGAATGGACCCCACCCTTGGACAAAAGCCCCATAAGGTGAAGGCTTTTTCCCTTGTCCAAGGCCTCTTGAATGGCCCGTCTTAAAACAGGCTTCTTGTAAAAATCTCCCTGGGCAATATCCCGGTCAATCTTAGTGAGACTTTGGTAGATCACCCGACCAGCACCAATATTCATATGGCCAACTTCTGAGTTACCCATTTGCCCCTGGGGTAGGCCCACATATTGGCCAGATGCCTGGAGTTTGGCCCCAGGGTAATTGGCCATAAGAGCATCTAGGTTGGGGGTCTTGGCCAAGCTTACAGCATTGCCAGGACCTGGACCGGCTAGGCCAAAGCCGTCCAAAATAATTAACATGACTGGACTAGGCATTTTTTGTCGCCTCAATTAAAGCATAAAAATCCTTGGCCTTTAGGGAGGCACCTCCCACTAAGGCCCCATCAATGTTTTCTTTTTCTATGAAACTGGCAATATTATCTGGCTTGACAGATCCTCCATAGAGGATGCGGATTTTCTCTGCCAGGTCTGACCCATAGCCTTTTTCAATCCATTGGCGGATAGTCAGGCACATGTCTTCTGCATCTTCAGGAGTCGCAGCTTGGCCAGACCCTATGGCCCAAATGGGTTCATAGGCAATAACCAAGTCTTGAAGGTCCTCCCGGTCCAGGCCTACCAGGGCCCGGTGGACTTGGCCTTCAATCCGTTTTTTGGCCTCTCCAGCCTGTCTTTTTTCCAGGCTTTCTCCCACACAGAGGATGGGCTTAATTCCAGTTTTCACAGCCTTTCTCAGCTTCTTTTCAATTTGGCTGTTGTTTTCCAGGTAAAGGGTCCGTCTTTCCGAGTGGCCGATAATACAATAGGAAACGCCAAATTCCTTGAGCATGTCCCAAGAAATCTCCCCGGTAAAGGCCCCCTGGTCTTCACTGGACATGTTTTGGGCTCCAACTTGGTAGCCAGTGCCCTTTAATTTTTCTGCAAGAAGGGGGATGCAAAGGAAGTTTGGAATCAAGATGGATTCAACAGATTCCGGAGCCTGGCCCAGACTCACGAGTTCTTCCACCATAGCCTCAGCTTGGTGGGCCGTTAAGTTCATCTTCCAATTTCCGGCAACAATGGGTTTACGCATGGCTGCTCCTTTCAACGGCATCAATCCCAGGTAGGACCTTGCCTTCCAAAAGTTCCAGACTAGCTCCTCCTCCAGTGGATATATGGTCGATTTCTCCAGCCAGACCCAGTTGTTCTATCGCTGCAGCAGAGTCCCCTCCACCAACAATAGTAAAGGCGGGACTTTCAGCCAATGCTTCAGCAATGGCTTGGGTTCCCTTTTCAAAGGGTTCCACTTCAAAGGCCCCTGCCGGTCCGTTCCATACCACTGTCTTAGCCGTCATTAAGAGTTTCTTAATTCGTTCAATCGTTTGAGGTCCAATATCAAATCCTGCCAATTCAGGATCAATGTCTTCAATAGCCACAGGCTTGGAGGCAATGTTGGCCTTTAGTTCCTTGGCTACAACCACATCTATAGGAAGGATGAAGTCAATGTCCCTATCAGCAATCTTTTCCATAATTTCTCTGGCCAAGTCCAATTTATCGTCTTCAACCAAGGACTTACCCACTTCAAGGCCCATGGCTTTTAAGAAGGTAAAGGCCATGGCTCCAACAATGATTAGGCCATCTACCTTTTCCACCAATTCTTGCAAGATACCAATCTTGTCACTGACCTTGGCTCCGCCTAGAATGGCCACATAGGGTCTTTCCGGTTCTGTCAACACAGGTTGGAAGGCCCTGAGTTCTTGTTCCACCAAACGTCCCAGGTAGGAGGGTAGGCGGTTGGCTAGACCCACATTGGAAGCATGAGCCCTATGGCTGGTTCCAAAGGCATCGTTGACATAGATGTCCCCCAAGCTGGCCAATTGGTCTGCAAAGGCATCATCATTGGCTTCTTCTCCCTTGACAAAGCGGGTGTTTTCTAAAAGGGCCACTTCCCCTTCTTTTAATTCCTTAACCCACTTTTTCACATCTTCTGAAACTACTTGGTCATCCTTTAAAAATTGTACAGGACTGTCTAAAAATTCGGCTAATTTTTTAGCTACTGGATCCAGGGACATGGCCTCTTGAGCTTGACCCTTGGGGCGGCCAAGATGGCTTAAAAGAACAATTTTTGCCCCCTGGTCTCTTAAGTATTGGATGGTTTCTAGGGACCGTTCAATCCGGGTGGTGTCTGTAATGACACCATCCTTCATGGGAACGTTGAAATCCACCCGAACTAATACGGTTTTTCCTTTAAAATTTCCTTGATCTAGTGTCTTCATAGACCCCCCTTTACAAGCTATTGGCTACCTTTTCTGTCAAATCAATAACTCTTTGTGAGTAACCCCATTCATTGTCATACCAGCTGACCAATTTTACCAAGCGGTCTTTTACCAAGGTTAGTTCCGAATCAAAAATGGAGGAGCAGGGATCCTTGATAATATCTGAAGAGACAATGGGTTCATCTGTATAAGCAATAATACCCTTGTAGGCATCTTCAGAGGCATCCTTAATGGCCTTGTTGATTTCTTCCACGCTGGCTTCTCTAGAAAGTTCAAAGGTCACATCCACAATAGATCCTGTTGGAACAGGAACTCTTAGGGCAAAGCCTGTAAGCTTTCCTTCTACTTCAGGAATAACCTTTCCAACAGCCTTGGCAGCTCCTGTTGTTGTTGGGATGATATTTTCTGCTCCAGCCCGGGCCCGACGCATGTCTTTTTTATGGCGGTTGTCTTGGATGTTTTGGTCATTGGTATAGGCATGGACTGTAGTCATAAGGCCTCTTTCAATGCCAAATTCATCTAAGATGACCTTGGTAATTGGCGCCAAGCAGTTGGTGGTACAAGAAGCATTGGAGATGATATCGTGTTTTTCTGGATCATAGTCTTGGTCGTTGACTCCCATGACAATGGTAATATCTTCGCCCTTAACTGGGGCAGTAAAGACTACTTTTTTAGCTCCAGCTGCCAGGTGTTTTTCCCCACCTTCTCGGGTATTAAAGGCCCCGGTGGAATCAATAACAAGGTCTTCTTTTAAGTCCTTCCAGGGAAGGTCTTTTGGGTCGTCTCGGTCTGTAACACGAATCTTCTTTCCGTCAATCACCAGGCCGTCTTCCCAAATGTCTACTTCCTTTTCAAATCTACGGTAGACTGTATCATATTTTAGCAGGTGAGCCATCTTTTTCAGGTCGTCTGCATCGTGGTGACCTCCATCTGTTGCTGGTTGTTTGGTGTTTTTCCCCCTCCAGTTGATACAAACTAGGTCAAAGTCTACATGGTCTCTTTCAAAGATTCCCCGGACAACATCCCGTCCGATTCGTCCAAATCCATTTATTGCTACACGAATTGTCATTGCTTCCTCCTTTTTTTGCTTAAAACGCATGCTAAAAAGCGAATATTTTCCTCTTTTCATACTACCATATGATGGACTTTTGTCAAGGTTTTATGGGCCTTTTGACCCCCTAGATCCTTTTGAGAAAAACAGAAATATCTTCCTCTTTTTCTAGTTTTCTACCTTTATTTCACCCTTGTTCAATTCGGACTCTAGCTATGGAATTTTTCTGGACCTGTGTTAAAATAAATGTATGAAAGAGAGGTTATCTTATGTCTGAAAATTCCTTACATACAAAACCAAGTAAATTCGTCCCTGAAGTCAAGGGCCGCTTAAAACAAAAAATTGTCACTGTTCCTGAGACTATTTACCGGGCCAGTGGCATTAAGGTTCTGGGAACCCGCTTTAAGTCCTTAATTTTTTCTACAGATGTGGCCATCTTGGAAAACCACAATGCCCAGGCTGTTATGGCAGTCTATCCCTTTACTCCCCAGCTCTCCATTATTGATGCCATTTTAAATGTCAGCCAGGTTCCTGTCTTTGTCGGAGTGGGAGGAGGGGTAACCTCTGGCCAAAGAACCGTTAGCATTGCCCTCCACGCCGAACTCCATGGGGCCCATGGAGTTGTGGTTAATGCCCCTATTAACAATGAAACCATCCGGGACCTCTATGACATCCTGGACATTCCCATTGTAGCTACAGTGGTTAGTAGCTATGATGATATCGCTGGCAAGGTGGAAAGCGGCGCCCGGATTTTAAATGTTTCTGGAGGAAAAAATACTGCCAAGCTAGTGAAAAAAATCCGAGGCATTGTAGGGCCTGAATTCCCCATTATCGCCACTGGTGGAGATGACGAAGAACAAATTTTAGCCACCATCCAAGCTGGTGCCAACACCATTACCTACACTCCTCCTACAACAGCCGTCCTCTTTGGTGAAATTATGACGAAATACCGCCAAGAAAAGAAGGAAGAGTTCTTTGAAGAAGATTAAGAAAGGATGTATATGAAAGAATCCACTAACCAAGTCACAAAAGTTTTATTAAATATCAGTCTAGTCCTGGTTATTATCCTACTTTTAGGCCTAACCAAGGACTTCTTAAGGCCTGTTTATAGTGTCATCATCTATATCCTGGGACCCATTATCCTATCGGTTTATATCTATTATGCCCTTAGACCCTTAAAATTATTTTTAAACCGCTACATCTCCAATGAGACCCTTTGTGCCGTGATTACCTTTATTATTTTCTTGCTTCTAATTGTTCTTTTATTTAGCCTTTTATCCAATGTCATCATCACCCAGGTCCGCCAACTCATGAACTACAACCTCAACCTGGACAGCTTTTTAAAGGACAATAACGAAGTGGTGACCTGGATGCAAAATAATTTAAACCTTCAACACCACCTCCAAGACCTAGAGACCAAGTTGCAGAAAGTCGCCAGCAATATTCCCGGCTACTTGGGAGGAGCCTTTTCTAGCGTATCCAGCTTTGCCACCCAATGTATCATGGGGCTCTTATGTATCTTCTATCTATTAAAAGACGAAGATCTTTTCGCCCAATTGGTAGAAAAAATCTTCCGGGGTCCCTACCAAAAACGCTTGAACCACATGGGAATCCAAATCCACGAAACCCTAAAAACCTATATCTCCAGCCAGCTCCTTGTAGCTGTCGTCCTGGGAGCCATGACCTTTATCGGTTTTTTAATTATTGGTCTTCCCTATAGTGTTTTAATGGCTATCATTGCCCTCTTTACCAACTTCATTCCCTTTATCGGGCCCATTATCGGCTGTGTCCCTGCCGTTTTGGTGGCCATGTCTGTAGACTTTTCTATGGTTATCAAGGCTATCCTGGTTACCGTTGTGGTCCAACAATTGGAATCCAACCTGATTACCCCCAATATCATGGGAAACAAGATGGACATCCACCCCTTTGTCGTTATTATTGTGGTTTTAATTTCCATGAACCTCTTTGGGGTCCTGGGAGCCTTAATTGCTACCCCCCTCTATATCACTATTAAAATTATTGTAGAGACTATCCTGGCCATCCGAGATGATAAAAAGAAGATTTGTCGGATTTCTGATGACGATTTTTATCAAAAGAATTGACTTTTCTTTTATGGTCACTATGTTGTATAATGATTATCAGAAAGTAGGGATTTGATGAACGAAGAACAATTACGACGCCGACGTCGCCTTCGTAGACAGCAACAGAGAAAAAGACGTCGTCGGATATTTTATATCCTCTGTATACTTTTTTTAGTCATTATTTTTACGATTTTAAGAGGAATTGTGGCCCATTTTAGTCGGACCAGTAACCATGCTCAAGCAAATGTGGCCCTGTGGTATATCCAACAAATGGATCGCGAAAAATCAGGAGATCCAGACCGGTCCAATGTGTCCTATGCTTCTATTGAAGAGCTTTCCAATATTGCCCGGGATAAGCTGACGACTTTTGGTTGTGACCTGGTGAAAAATTCCAACCACATCAAGTCTGCCGAAAAATATGCTTATTCCACGAAGAAAATTCGGGAAATCACTGAAGGCAAATTGGACTATACCGGAAAGAAAATTGCCTTTTTAACCTTTGACGATGGTCCCAACAACACCATTACCCCTCAAGTTCTAGACACCTTAAAGGACCGTCAGGTTCCTGCTACTTTTTTCCTAGTGGGACGCAACCTGGGAAGCAAGCATGAAGATACCCTTCGTAGGATTCTCCGAGAAGGCCATGGAATTGCTATGCACAGCCTAAGTCATGACTACAGCAAGCTCTACCCAGGTCGCTTTGGCAATGCCCAACGGATTCGCTATGAAGCCCAAGAAACCCAAAAACTCCTAAAAGAATTTTTTGGACCCGATTTCCACTCTAGCGTTTGGCGCTATCCTGGTGGCCACCAATCCTGGAAGGAATTGGAAGCCAGTGATGATGCCTTGGCAAAACTTGGCGTCCAATGGATTGACTGGAATTGCCTGGTGGGAGATGCCCAACCCAAGTCTGACCGTCCTACAACTTCAGAGGGACAGGTCCAATATGTCCATAAGTCTTTAAAACTCAACAAGCAAACCCGTATTGCTGTAGTTTTGGCCCACGATGCCGAAAATAAGCAATTGACAGCCGATTCTCTAGACAAGCTCATTGACTATTTTAAAGACAATGGCTATGAATTTGGAATTTTAAAATAAAAAATAACCTAACCCAAGGGACACTTCCTAGGGTTAGGTTATTTTTTATTGGCGAAAACTCTTTAAGACCATGCTGCCAGTTTTTTGATAGTTTTCCAGGTGGTTTTTTAAGATATCTTGGTGGATTCTCTTGCGTTCGTAAGTAAAGCCATTGCTTTCAAAGGAAAGGTCATAGAATTCGTCAGCTACCTTGGTCACCTTGAGTTTTTGGATCTTGGACGTAGAGGGCAGGTCCAAACTTTCTCCAATCTTTAGCAGGGTCAAGTCCCGAAAATCAATGGGATCTTGGGGCTTATCCACCAAGTCTTCTTGGACTGGAGCCTTTACCTCCTCTTGGGGAGTTTCTTCTAGGACCTTAGTTTCCTCTTCTTTGATAGGCTCAGTTTCTTGGGCCCCCTCTTCCTTTGCCTCTTCAACTTCTTGAACTTTTTCTTCCTTTACTAGGTCCGCTTCCTGGCTTTGTTTTTCTTCTGCCAAAAGTAAGTCTTCTTCCAAATCAGCCACTTCTTCCTGGGGATCTTCCAAGTCCTCATCCTCTGTTAGGCTGGATAAAAGAACTCCTTCTTCTTCCAGGACTTTCCGTCTTTCCTCCTCTTGTTTTCTCTCCTCTTCTTGCCTTTCAAGACGTCTTTCTTCCAATCTTTCTTCCTTGTTCTTATGTGAAAATAAGAAATCAAAAAAACCCATAGTATCCTCCCTTTAACCTTATTTGTAGGATATATACCCTCGCAAAATAAAAACTATCAAATTTATCTCCTTTCTTTCTAGTTATTAGGCCAAATTCTTGCTTTTTTATAGGGGATATTTTATAATATTTTTAAACTAGATTGTTAAACGATAAGCAAACCCCTAGGGTTCCTAACCCTCTTGACCAATTTTTCAAGGTCTTTTCTAGGAAAGGATTATTATGGCTTCTATTAACCAAGATCTTTCTATCACTTCTTTACATTTATCTACAAGGTCTGTAAATGCCCTGAAAAATTATGGGGTTCACCAGATTAAAGACCTCCTGGCCCTGCCCAAGCTTGACCTTTTAAAGGTTCCAAACTTAGGATCGGCCTCTATTGCTGAGGTTTCTGACCTAATCCAAGACCTGAAAAAAACCTTGATCAAGGAAAATGGAGAAGATTATTTCTTTTTGGACCCTCAAGGCTACTTGCATAACGACTTTATCCTTACAGACTTGGACCTATCCAATCGCTGTCTAAGGGGGCTTCATTCCATCCATGTCTATTCTCTAAAGGACCTGGTGGAGGCCAGCTTAATGGACCTAAGAGCCATCCCCCACTTTGGTAAAACTTCCTTAAAGGAAATTGACCGCCTTCTTAAGTCCCTTAAAACCCTTCCCTTCAGCCAAAAAGACCCTTTGACAGCAGAAAGTTTTTCCAGCCACTTGATTCTAGATATCAACCAGAACTTGAAAAAATCCCCACAAGTCCTTTACCAAGACCTCTTAGCCCTTACTGGTAATTTTTTGGATGACAATCCCGGCCCCTGGACCTATGACCAACTTTTAAAGGAGCCTAGTCTTTTACAAAGAATCTATAGCCTAGATTCCTTCCAAGCAAGTATCCAAAACCATATCCTGTCCCACTTAAGACACAACCGTTCCGGTTTAAGCTTCAGGGACCTGGAAGGCCTCTGCCCTCCCCTACCATCCTTCAAGACCTTTTTCCAAGACCTGGTGGACACCCTTGTCAAGGAGGAAAAAATCCTCTTGTCCCAGGGCCTTTACTACCCCACCTTTCCCTCTATCTTATCCTGCCTGGACCTCTTTTTCCCAGAAAGAGAATGTCAACTCTACAAGCTTAGAATCCAGGGGGCTACTTTGGAAGAAATTGGCAAAGAATTGGACCTCTCCCGGGAAAGAGTTCGACAAATTATCAAAGAGATGAATGATTTTTTGAATAGGGAAAATATCATCTGCCAGGAAGACTTCTTCCGTCACTTTATCCAAAACTACAGCTTATCTGCCCAAGAATTTGAGAAAATTTTTTCCGCCCCCTTGGCCTATGGCTATCTTCAAACCCGTTTCAACTATTCCAAAATCCAAAAGCTCCCCTTAAGTGACCTTTTGACAGACCCCAAACTTCCAGACTATGCCCTGGTCAATTTAAAGACCCTATTGAATTCTTCCTATATCCAGCTAGAGGGTGACATGGTAAAAAAATCTAAATTTATCATCCACCGCTATCTTTTAACCAGGTATGCCCTGGACCAAATTAATTTTTTAGACTATTTTACCATCTACAAAAAATTCATGGCCCAACACAAATTGGATGGGCACCCATCTTTGTTTGTCCTGCCCCATAACTTAATATCTAAACTATCTGCTTCCAAGGAAATTCTTTGGAGTTTTAGAAAAAATTTTCGCTACTACCCCTTTTACAGCTACGATTTTTCCAAGCTCTTAAGAGAGCTTGCCTTGGACCAATACAAGGATGTAGAGTATTCCACCAAGTATTTTTTCACCCACCATCCCCAATTGATGAAAGATTATGACATCCGAGATGAATATGAGCTCCACAACCTCTTAAGGAAAATTTGTCTTCCGGAAGACTATCCCCAAATGAAATTTTTACGGATGCCAAATATTCGCTTTGGCCAAGGCCACCGGACAGACCAAATGCTCCAGCTTCTAACTGACCACTCTCCCATTTCCAGTCATGACTTGGCCCGGCTTTATGAAAAAAAATATGGAGTCAATCAAAAATCAGTTGTGGCCACCTATATGAAGTGCCTAGAACCTTACTACTATAATGGAATCTATAACAAGGAAAAAGAGCTTTTACCTCCAGACATTCTTTCCGATTTTAAAAAGCAGGTTACTGAAGACTTCTATTTTATCCAGGACCTCCAAGACAAATTTCAAGAAACCTATCCCCAATTGGGGCCCAACTATATCAACTCTAGAAGCCTTCGTCAATTGGGCTATAAGGTCTATCAAAACTACTGTATTTCCAAAAATTACCGCTATGCCCGTGACTTTTTCCGAGCTATCCTTTCTAAGGAAACAAAGTATAAAGAAGACTTTTTTAGTAAAAAGTTTTGGTCTTTGGCCAATGTTGTCAGTAATTTTTATTGGTTAAAAAAGAACCTTTCCCTCTTCCACTACGACCAAACCACCATTGTCAACCTAACCTATCTCAAGAATTTAGGGGTTTCCAAAGAAGACATCGTCCATTTCCTAAAGACCCTAGACTCCCTAGTTCTTGAAAATCGTCCCTTTAGTATTGCCTGCTTGAAAAGCCGCCTCAAGGACGACCCCCTCTTACAAAAGCAACTACCGGACTCCTTTTTTGCCTACCTCCTGGAAGACCACCTGGAGGGAATCTACCTGGACCATTTTTATAGCCAGGGGCTAATCTATCGGAGTAAGCGCCGCTTGAGTCTAGAAGAATTTAAAAACTGCCGTCCTCTTTGGCCTTAAACTAAAAAAGTCCCCATTGCTTTCAAGCAATGGGGATTTTTTTTAAAAGGCAATCTTAAAAATCAGGGCAATTAAGCATAAGAGGATGGATAGGGGAACATAGAGGTATTTTCCTAAAGCATACCAGGTATTCCCATAGGGTTTCTTTCCACCTATGCCTGTATTAATTTCATCTAACAATTCATCCTTCTTAAGAATCCAGAACCAGCTAATGGCCCCTAAAGTCGCTCCCAGAGGAATAATATAGATGGAAATCAAATCCATCCAGGGACCCCAGTGGACAATGTCTTCCATAAAGATTCCAGGAATAAAGGATACCAGACCAATCATCAACAAGACTAGCTTTCTGGATAGCTTGGGATGACGGTGGAGGATGGATTCGCAAACCACCTCATACATATTTTGTAGGGAGGAAATCCCTCCAAATAAGACCGCTACAAAAAGGACAATAGCAAAAATTTGTCCCCCTTGGATTTCTTGCAAGATCTTGGGTAAAATAACAAAAAGTAGGTCTGGTCCCCCTACTTGGTCTTGATGGAAGGCAAAAAGGGCTGGAATCATAACTAGGGCAGCTACAAACGCAGCTATGGTGTCAAAAATTGCTGTTTGCTTGGCCCCAGAGACGATGTCTTCTTCCTTGGACAGGTAGGCACCACAGACAATCATCCCACTTCCTGTAATGGATAGGGAGAAGAAGGCTTGTCCCATGGCATTGACAATGGTGGTAGGATCTGTCAACTCAGCCGGATTTGGCGTAAAGATAAACTTATAACCTTCCAAGGCATTGGGAAGCAAGGCCACCCGGATGGCTAAAAATACGAAAAGGACAAAGAACAAGGGCATCATGACCTTGTTGGCCTTTTCAATAGAATGGGCTCCCGTAATACAAGTTAATAGGGTAATTAAGACGACGATAAAGTGGTAGGGTAAAACCTTAAAACTCTCCAGGGCAAAAGATTGGAACCAAGCCAGGGTGTCTACAGTCATCAAAGTCCCCGTAAAAGAATCCACCAAGGACTTTAAGATATAGGAAATAATAACTGCGTAGCCAATGGATATACAAATTGATCCTAAAAGAGGCAAATAACCGATGAATTTTCCCAGTCCATGCATTTTATTTGAACGAAAGGCATATTCATAGGCGCCTAGGGTTCCTGTCTCAGCTCGCCGGCCAATGGCGTATTCTGCCGATAAACCAACGTAAGAAAATAAGGCAATAAACAAGAGGTAATAAATTAAAAAGCTTCCTCCGCCATTACTAGATACCTTGTATGGAAAGCCCCATACATTGGCCATACCCACAGCTGATCCAACAGAGGTTAATAAAAATCCCCACTTGGACTTGAACTTCTTTTGTGTTTTCATGTGCATCTCCCTCCTTTAGAATTTTTTCATGGCTTTGGAATGAACCAGGTCTTAAAAGTTTAAAATTAAAGGCCTTGCTAGTCAAATCCCTGCCATTTTAGATACATGCTTCATATTGTAGCACAGTTTTTTACCAGGGTAAAGAGAAAGAGTCCAAGATTCCCATTTTCTCCAATTTTCTTCCATAAAGAGACTTTTTCTAGGGATTTTTCTAGGCTCCTGTTATAATAAAATAAGAATTAGGAGGAAATATGGCAAAACTACTTATTTGTGATGATGAAAAAATTTTAAGAGATAGCCTAAAACGCTATGCTGGCTTGGACGGCCACCAGGTCCTGGAAGCCAGCAATGGTCAAGAGGCCCTGGACCTCTGCCAAAAAGAGGACTTCGACCTTTTAATCCTGGATGTCATGATGCCCATCATGGACGGCTTTACAGCCTTAAAAGAAATCCGGACCTTTTCCCAGGTCCCTGTCTTGATGCTGACCGCCAAGGGAGATGAGTTTGACCGGATTATTGGCTTTGAATTGGGAGTGGACGACTATGTGGTCAAGCCCTTTTCATCCAGAGAAATCATGCTGAGAGTCCAGGCCATCCTTCGCCGGAGCCAAAAAACGAGCCCCCATGAAATCTACCAATATAAGGACCTAAAGGTAGACCTTACCAGCAAAAAAGTCCTAATCCAAGATCAAGAAGTGTCCATGGCCCCCATGGAATACTCCCTCTTGTTTTACTTTATCGCCCACAAGGGCATCGCCAAGTCCAGGGCCCAGATCCTAGAAGACCTTTGGGGATACAAGGAAGAAGACGACCGGACCCTGGATACCCACATTAAACTTTTAAGAAAGGCCCTGGGGCCCTATGCCCAAAACATTGTGACTCTCAGGGGATATGGTTACCGTTTCGATGAAAAATAAACCCCTCCGCCAGCAAATCTTCCTCTTCTTTTTTGCCTTTAACCTCTTCCTCCTAGCCCTCATATGGAGCTTACAAACCATTTTTTTGTCCGATACCTATGAGATGATTCGGGAAAAAGAAGTCCGGGAAGCCATCCGTCTTGTTGGCCGTCACATTAACTCCCCGGACCTTCCTGTCATTTTAAAGGAATTGGAGAAATCGAAAAATATCGTGGTCCAAGTCAGTAAAGACTTTGAAATTCCCTACCTCCTGGAAGACTACTTCCAACTAGACCCGGGCCCCAAAATCTTAAAAGAAAACCACATCTACACCCTGAAAGATGGGTCCCCAATCTCCCTGACCTTTTACGCCCTTTTAAGTCCTGTGGATGCTACCATCTCCACCCTCCGCTACCAGCTGACCCTAGTTTCCATCATCATGTTGATTCTCTCCAGCCTGGCAGCCTTCTACCTTTCCAAGATGATTGCCCGACCTATTGTTCAACTCAACCAAGAGGCCAAAAAACTTTCCAAGGGGTTCTACCAGGCAAGCTTTCAAGAATCCGGCTACCAAGAAATTCAAGAACTTTCCGACACCCTGACCACAGCCTCTAAAGACCTGGCCCTCCTGGACCAAGACCGGAGGGAACTCTTGGCCAATGTCAGCCACGACCTGAGGACTCCCTTGGCCTTAATCTACTCCCAGGCCGAACTCATCCATGACTTTCCCCAGGAAGTTACCCCGGACCAAAGCCAAATCATCCTAAGAGAAGTCACCCGCCTGTCCAAATTAGTCTCAGATCTTTTAAACAAGTCCGCCCTAGAAGCTGGCCGCCTGCCCCTGGATTTAAGTAACTACAATCTCAGCCAGGCCATCCGGGATACCATCCACCAACTCCAGGCCCTGGACCCCAGTCGGAACTTGCGTTTTTCCTTCCATTGCGACCATGATGTCTGTCTGGAGGCCGACGAAAATAAGATCAACCAGGTCCTCTACAACCTCCTGGTCAATGCCATGGCCCATAGCCCCCAAGGCGGCCTGATCCAAATCACCCAAAAGCTGGAAAAAGACCGGGTCCTGGTTTCCATCAAAGACCAAGGACCCGGCATCAGGGAAGAAGATCTCCCCTATATTTGGGACCGCTACTACAAGCTGGACAAAAACTTTTCTTCCAACATTCCCTCTACAGGCCTGGGCCTGTCTATTGTGAAAAAAATCGTCCTCCTCCACCATGGTAGGGTCTACGTATCCTCCACCGGAAAATCCGGCTCCACCTTTAGCTTGGACCTCCCCTTAAAACAAGCCTAAAAAACCCCACTTTCTGGGTTGCACTGACCCCCAAAAGTTGGACCAAGAAATCCAACCTTTGGGGGTCTTTTAATGGCAAAATACAGTTACGAATTGAAGAAGAAAATCGTCGAGGAG
>QWCK01001477.1_pt1 | contig 34117 bp, 55 predicted proteins | sample 1972571 | NCBI WGS metagenome assembly QWCK01 (sample SAMN09866710, study PRJNA288562) | Human gut metagenome isolate term2_stool, whole genome shotgun sequencing... | isolation source: gut | host: Homo sapiens | place: USA: California | reverse complement strand
CTAATATTTTATAATAATCTTTATACTCCATAATATCACTTCCTTTGACTATCTCTGACTTATTTATACCCAGTAAATGAAAATATAAACATATTTTTTAGTTTGCACATGAAAATAGTAAAAAATTTGCAAAAAAAGAAGCGATGATAATATCAATCGCTTCAGTGGATTTATTATGAATTTATTTTTTTATTTGTTAAGGGCCTTCCCCTTGATTGTAATTGCAAAAATATTGTCTTTGTAATCAACACTCGCACTCAAACCCATCAATTCACACAAATTCTCTACAATATTTAATCCCAATCCGCTCGACGCATCATTCTTCGACTTATCTATAGTGTAGTTCCTCTCAAAAACTCTCTCTATATTATCATCCGTTTCAATCTGAGCGAGATTAGAAAATTTCAGCTCGAAGTAGCCATCTTTCAGTTTAAGCTCAATCTTGTCGCCGCCTTCGGAGTACTTCATCATATTTGAAATCAAATTGTCGACAACTATCTTGAGGTTCTTCTCATCTTGGAAGCATCTCACTCTATCAAGCTCTACATCAATCATTTGGCCTTTGGCGATGTAGTAGTCGTAGTAGTTCACTATCTCTTCCTTGATAAAGTCATCGAGATTAAAGACTCTCTTGTCAATTTTGTAGGACTTTGACACAAGCCTTGAAAAATCATAAAAACCGTCGATGAGTTCCTTTAGCTCCTCGGCCTTCTTCTTGATAATCTCAAGGTACTTCTCGTCCCTAGTCTTCTCGTAGACATCGATGTAGCCCATGATGGAGGTAAGCGGCGTTCTAAAATCGTGCGAGATGTTCGTAATCATGAGGTTTTGGTTCTCGATCGAGGCGTTGTACTTTTGGCCCATGGTGTTCTTGGAGTCAATGATATCTTCGATTATCTTACATATCTCATTCAATTCACCCGTGTAAGAATAGCTTTGCAAAGCGACCTTAATCTCGCTTGCTTCCTTGTCCTCAAGGTTTTCACGAAACTCTTTAAGCTCTTTTCTTGATAGGTATATGGTGTAAGAAAGATATGCCACAAGAGCTAAAAGCACAATAAAAACAGTCATCAAATCTAAACCAAGAGCGGCTACTAAAAAAATTAGCGCCGCTGCTAGTATGATTACAGGAAATATCCTCTTCATTAAAATTCTCTTTTTCTACCTACAAAGTAGATGCCAGCCCAAACAAGCGCTATCCAGCCAAGCATGATGCAAAGCATAGTGTTAACGTTCATAAAAGCATCTGTGTAAGTTGCTGTTTGTAAAAATTCAAGACCGTAGCTACCCATCATTTCAGCTATAGATTTAGTGATTCTAGATGGTGCTAAGAATATTAGCTTACGAGACCAATTAAATTTATTTATAATTATTAATAGCACTGGATAAAAGATAGACATAGCAACGTAAGATATGGCAATGGCTGATGATCTGTGTCTTGTAAGTATTTGGAAGAACAAGACTAAGGATACATAAAACCATAAACATGGTAATAGATATGCAAAGCCTATTAGGAAGTTCTTCATCAAATCTGCAAATGATGGTGTAACAACTGTTGCGATAAGAGCACCGCCCCCTATAAGTATAGTGCACATGATGATCATGTAGACTAAGATATATAGGAAGGAAATAATTACGTTTGCTAAATAAATTTTAATCCTTGATTGTCCAAGTGCTAGGTTGTTGTTAATTGCGCCAGATGCGTATGGTTCAAGCGCTGTAAGATTCACCATTAAAGGAATTAGTATGGCTGCTATAGACATTATTTGTCCTAGAGAAAAGAACACCATCGAAAGGTCACGGTCTACTCCCCATTCGCCAGTGACGCTCTTTTGAAGACCTCCGAAGATGTACAAGATAAAGGCACACATCACAAAACCGAAGATGTATAGACCTACATTGTACTTTCTTTTACTAATTCTAAAAAATTCCGCTTTCATAAAATTAAACATCTCTTCTACCTCCTACTAAGCTTAAGAAATAAGATTCAAACTCTTCCTTAGCTTGATTTATCTCGATGATTTCAACGCCTGCTGCTTGGAAGGCCTTAAATATTGCGCTGCTATTAACATTATCATAGATAGCAATGACATTATCAGCTAAAACCTTGTAATTATGAAGCTTCATGTCCTCTTCCAAAACTATAGTCGCCTTGGCAGCGTCGTCAACCTTGATCTTTGTCGACGATTTAAGCTTTTCATCAAGATCAGTCTTAGTAATCTCTTGGATTAGTCTGCCGTTGTCAATAAAGCCGTACTTAGTAGCAACCATGTTAAGCTCGCTCAAGATGTGGCTCGAGATCATGACAGTAGTCTTCTTCTCTTGATTAACAAGCTTGATAAGGTCCCTGATCTCCTTGATACCGATAGGGTCAAGACCATTGATCGGTTCGTCTAGGATAAGAAAGACCGGGTCATCGATAAGCGCGATACCGATGGCAAGCCTTTGTTGCATACCCAAGGAAAAATTCTTCGCCTTCTTGTTCTTAGTATTTTCAAGGCCGATAAGCTCCAAAGTTTCGTTAACCTTCGTCTTTCTGTCCTTGATGTCCCTGTTGATCGCGATGTACTCAAGATTGTCCCTTGCACTAAGCGTTGGAATGAAGTAAGGCCTGTTGATTAAAGCACCTGTCCTTCTCCTCGCTATGTTAATATTTGCGCCCGCATCGCCAAGAAGCTCGATAGAACCACTTGTTTGGTAGCTAAGGCCAGTAATGATTTTTAGTAAAGTAGATTTACCAGCGCCGTTCTTGCCCACAAGACCATAGATCTCGCCTTCGTTTACACTCATGTTGACATCCTTTAGTGCGTAGAAAGAGCCGTAAACCTTGCTTACAGAATTTACTTTTAAAATTTCTTTCATAGTTTTCACTCCTTTGTTTATCTTTATGGTCTTATTATACAGTATAAATCTTAAAAAAGTCTTAAGTATTCCTTAATTATTTCTTAAGAAAGTCTTAAAAATTTCTTAAGTTTTGAAAAATCGCCCACATCACTGTATATTACTCAATTGTAGGAATCGTCATAAAATTAAAAAATCATAAAAACACCCATAAAATCATCGAAAAACACCCTTACTAGTTACAAACAAGTTACAAACAAGCACAAAATTTAATCATCAAAAAGCAAAGATGGGGGCTATAATAACCCCCTCTTTCTATTTTTTATTCATTCAATTTATTTTGAGCCTTATGCAACTCTTCTACGGCACTTTTAATAAGTATCTTTGCTTCATTCGTTTTAAGTTTAGGAAATCTCTTGACAAGCTCATCATATACAAATTTGTATTTCTCATCTCCCCTGCCTTTTCCGATAAACATCTCTTCCGCCGCATTAACAAGTATGCCAGCAATCGTCTGTGTGATTAATATCTCGCTCTTGTTCTTACTTTTCTTAATATATGGTACAAGCACTCCAGTAATTATACTGCCCGCAAAAGCAATCACAGCTAGCGCTATATTCATGATCATTTCTTTATCCATCTAAATCTTCTCCTTTCAAATCTTCTTCACACTCCTCATCTGAGTGTTTTATTTCTTTTCCTTTTATAAAGGCTAGTCCCCACAATTCTGCTGTTGTAAAACTAAACCAGCTCCCTACAAGCACATCAGAGACAAATAGTCCTCTATAGTTTATATATAGTACAATGCCAGTAAAAGCAATGTTCATCAAAATTATAATACTGACAATCCACTTGCTAAACCTCATCTGACTATGATCTCCTTAGTACTTTGATTCCAGTCGACCTTGTAACCAAGCTTCTCAAGCAGTTCTCTTGCTTGTACATAGTTATGTCCACCTATAAGCTTACCTTCAGCCTCAATCTTTTTGCCTTTAAAATCAAATTTAATTTTGTTCACAGTATCCCTTCCTTTCATCTCTTTTAAATCTTTTATTAACTTGTCCCATGGAAAATATTTACCAGGGCAGTTCGGTTTTTCCTTCGGCGCGACCTCGTAGTGACCTATTATATGCTCACGATCTATGCTTATATCGTAGCCGTAGAGTCTCTTAACTGTATCAATGATGTAACCATGCAGCCATAGCGTTGCTTTGTATTGCGCATCAGTGAGTTCGCCCTCTCCCTCTTTGTAGCTAAATCCCTCATGTTCTATGGATATGGTAAATAGGTTTGCGTTTATTACTTTATCTCTGATGATGGAGTTCGTGCTACGTTTGTAATAGTATTTTTTTAATTTGCTACTTGACTGTGTACCATTGCACCACGCTGTATTTTGTATATCTACAAGCTGATAGATTTTACCTAGTCTAGTAACCACAAAGTGTGCAGATGCTTGCGACTTAGGATTGCATAGCCAGCTTATGGATCCCATAGCGTAGCCCTCAGTGATGTGATTTACTATCATGATAGGCTTCTCGCCTTTGCGTCCCTTAGTGCAGTTTTGACTATATTTTCTAATTATCTCCAAGCTTTTTCACCCCATCTCCACTTCTTATAGGCAGCGCCTCTACATCTGGTTTGTACTTGTTTTTGACAATGCCATTGCCGCCTACGAGTTCATAGTTTCTACAGTTTTCGGCAAATATCTCATAGTCCTCATCACTTACATATTTTTGTCTCATAAACTTTGCGTGCTGATTCTTAATCTCTTGCTTTAAATGAGTCCTGCTTCTTCGATTTGACAACTCTATATAATCACTTAGTTTTGCGTCTAAGTTTGCGAGCTGTTCTTCATGCGCTTCGACACGTTTGTTGATCTCTTCTTGTTTTTTTGCATTGTCGTGCATCCTGTCGTTATACTTTTTAAGTTTAAAAAGCATGGTTGATACACCCCCTAGTGTTAGTACAATCGTGATTAGCTCTTGTACTGTTATTTTGTCTAAAATTGTCATATACTACCTTCTTTTCCTAGATTTTTTGTAATCAGCTTTAATTTGTGATCTTGCATAAAAAAGCACGACCAATGCGTGCTTCTAGTAGTTATTAAATTGTATCTTACTTGATATTTAATTCCCTTTTTAGTCCCTCTTGTAATACTTGAGAGAGATGTTTACGCAATATCTTCATCCAGTTTATTGAAACCTACCCAAATATCGCAATCATTCTCGATAGTAATACCTTTTTCAATGCCTGGAGTGTTACTGAAAAACTTATATCTATAGCTTCTTAAGCTGTAAGCAATTTTAATTTCATCACCAAATTTTACAATTATATTAAAACTTTCATTCACTCTGCATTGACGATGCATTTTACCATTTGTAAATATAGTCATTGAACCATCTACATTTGAAGGAATAGTAACTTGAAATCTAACAGTGTATCTAGGATTCCAACTATCCTCTGCCCATATTAAGCTATTTTGTGAAAATGCCTCACTAATTTGTTTGCCAGCATGTACTATTCTGACAACGTCTTCTGCTTTCAACTTATCACCACCTTTATATAGTTTATATTTTTCTTACTTAAAAAATAAGTTTTTATAGGTATATCGATGTAAAAATCATATAATAGACCATTTACATCACCATATATTAGTTCATCAAACACCATATTTTCATTAATAAACAATTTTACATATACACCTCTCTGTCCATGAGTAAATGCAACTCCTGAGTTTATATAATCTAATGCAACATTGATGTACTTTGAATAATCTTTTGACAATCTTTCAGTACCTACATAGATACGAGCATCTGTGTACACTTCAGGAGATAATTGAAATCTATATTCATATCCATTTTTCCACATCGTCTTATCCATATACTTTACTTCACTAATGTTATACCCCCCCCCCAACTATTTTCTTAATGTTAGTATTTATCAGCATTCTAGCATCTCCTTTATATTTCTTTAGTGTTTAAAAATGTCATTATATTTTTCTTGAATAATACGTTATTCTAGCTGTTAATATTAATTTATCTCCATTTTTAAATTTTGTAAACGGTGCGATGCAGCGTTTAGAGAAATAGCTACTATCATTATCATCATTATCAATAGTGACACTTTTGCTAATTTGCCTTCCATTAGACAATCTTATTATCGCATCCATAGAGTAAATCTTATAATATGATACATCGCCTTTCCACTCGATTCTTCTTCCAGGCACGTCACCTGCTAATGACACTTCAAAATTCTCATCATTAGCTAGTTTAAAAGAATAAGTACCACGATTGTAGTTTTGTCGGCCTATTGTCACGGTTATAGCTGGATCATTTTTAATCTCGACAGTTATATTTTTACCAGCACTCCACACCGTCTTGTCCATATACTTTACTTCACTAATGTTATACCCCCCCCCAAGTATATTTTTAATATTTTTATCTATAAGCATTTTTCTCACCTAAGCCTTTATAAAGTACAAAGTATCGGCACGATCCTTTTCTGTGCTAGACAAAGCATCATACTCCGCCTGTGTAAGCACTTTGCAGCGTTTAAAGTCTGCTATTTCAGATTTCTTTGTGTAGTTTGACAAGTCACTAGTATCCACCTTAGTGGACCACATTCTCTTTTCCATATCAGTAACTGTTCTATGCGTACTATCCGCTGTCATCTCGCTTAGTTTAGTTTTTATTTCAGTCTTATCAGCTTTTAGTAGTAGTTTATTATCAATATACTGTTTTCGCTGTAGCTCGTAATCGTCTATTTTTGAATCTAACACATCTGCATGTTCAGTGTTCATTTCGATTTTTTGTCTATAATCTGGTGTAAAATCAAGTGTACTAAGCCCTTTGCCCTCTACCTTATCAACTTTATTATCCCAAGCTTTTCTTTGAGCATCAGTAACTGTTCTGTGTGTACTGTCATCTGTCATCTCACTTAGCTTAGTCTTTATTTCTGTTTTGTCTGCTTTTTTAGCTATATGATTAGATAATAGAGTATTATGACTTTTAATTATGTCGTCCTGTAGTCTGCCATCTATCGTACGTATATAATCGCGTACGTTAGTAAGTTCTTCAGTTGTATATTTTAGTGTAGCATACCCACTTAAATCAACCTCAGTACTACCTATAATCTCAAAAGCGCCATTTATCCAAAGGTATTCAAGATACACATTATTTGCCTTGCCCTTAGCGTCCTTTACAAGATATATTACATCATCTTGTCCAGTCGCTGGTAAAGCTTCAACTACTTCTTTCTTAATTGTTTTTATTTTTGATAGTGCTTCTTGTAGTTTTGGCTCAGTTACATATTTATCAAGGTTACCACTTGCAATTATATCTTTTAAATTTTGCTCAGTAGCTGTCGATTGATTAAGTAAGTCCTGCAAAGTATTTATACTTGTACTAGCCTTTGTATCAGTATCTTTAAGCTTGCTATCAGTAGCATTTCCTTGACTAGTAGATGTGTCAAGATTAGTTTTAGTAGCGTTAGCCTTATCAATACTTCCATCAAGGTTTGTTTTCGCTGCTTTAGCATTTTCTATACTTGTGTCAAGATTAGTCTTTGTAGTGCTAGCATTTGTCATGCTTGTTGTTAAATTTTTATCTGCAGCGTTAATCTTTGATACTACATCTTGACCAGTCTTAATCGATTGACCAAGTTTTGTGTTCGCATCTATGCCTTGAGCCGTCTTTTCTTGCAAGGTGCTTTGTGTGTTTTTAGCTGTTGATATATTAGCTTGTAAGTTAGCGTTTGTCTTGTTGCCGCTTGCAATATTTGCTTTTAAATCAGTGTTTAAAGTATCAGCACTACCTCTACTTGCTTCTAGTTTTGTGTATGTTTCGCTTGCTTTAGTAGTTGATGTTTTAAGATTTTCATTCAAGCCTCGACCTGCACTTGTATTTGATACAAGCTCTTGATTGACTTTCTTGCCCTCTTCGATGTGTGAGCTTAGAGTAGTGTCAAGGTTCTTACTTTCTTCAAAAGTCTTTTCATAGCCTTTGATAAGCTCAACTGCTTCATTAATTTTGCTAAAGTCAACAATTACATTTCTTCCGACTGTTGCGCCATTTTGTATTGATTCTTCAACATGCAAATCAAATATCTGTGAACCCACTTGTAAGCCCTGTGGGTCGTATAAAACAAACTGCGCCTTATTAAGTCCGCTCTTTGTAAATTGTTCATTTACAGGCTTTACAATAAACTTACTGCCTTGTATTTCAGCCTCTACTTTAGTAACCTTGCTGTCATTACCTACATAAAATTCAAGCTTATGTCCAGTGATGTCAATAGCGTTGTCTAGCTCGTCTCTTACTTCAATCTCAAAAACTCTGCCTGTATCACCCTGCGTTGAAAACAAGATGCCATTAAAGCTGTCATCAAATTTTAATTTTAACTTGTGCTCTATCATATGCTAAGTTCCTCCACTTCGTTGGCTGGTCTACCAGCAAGCTTTATAAGTGCATCTTGCAGATCTGTCTCTTTTTTCTTTAGCTCCTCAAATTCTTGCTTTATTCTTTTCGATTGGCTGATTAAATCTTCTTTCCTATAGCCAATCCTTTCTATCTCTCTTTTTAGCTCAGCCTCAGACAAAGTATAAGTACTTGTCTCAGTAATTTCTACTTTGTCATCAAGCTTTTTTATTTCCATAATACTTTCCATTTTAATAACCTCCATAACCGAGCAGTGCTTGTATAAATATACTTGCACTCACACGTCCTAGATCACTGTTACCAATACTTACAGTATTCCAAGAGCCTATACTTAAATATCTTGATATATCCAAATCATTTTGTGCCCTTGAAAAACTATATGAGCCTGTCAAACTGCTAGTGATGTCACGTCCATTGACCAATATAGTATAGTTTGCGCTACCTCTCTTTGTGATAATGCCAAAAATGGGGTCATGCGTGTGACCAGGTATCTCAAAGTCATGTCTATGGTTAGGTAAGTCAACTCTATGTCTATGGTCGCTAATACTTAGTTTGTGCTCATGTCTTGTGGTGTGCCAAAATGACTCTGTTCTACCTATAGTGTTTCTATCGCTTGGATCAAAAACGGCTAATCTAAGATGACTACCTTCTACATCTTCAATTCCATGCGTTGTACCATAATCTCCTCCACCACTATCAGTCGAAGTATAGTCACCGCCACCACTTTCGGATGTAGAGTACTTACGATCTTCATAAGTGTTTCCTCTTTGATATGCTCTAAAATCGTCAATGTAGATATTTAAGCTTGCCTTGTATATACTCTTAGTCTCTCTTGGTATATAGATGTGCAGTTCAAGTGGGTAATCTCTATCCACGTTGTCAGTTTGAGAGTCTTGCCAAGATTGAAGTATACCCTCATCATCTAAGACAGTTACATTACCACTCTTATCACTAAGTTTTAAGCCATATCTGCCAGCAGCCCAGTTGCCAAGCTGCACACGCTCACGATTATAGTTATCCAAGACCTGTAGCCCCTTTGCCTGTGTAATTTTTATGTTATTATACATAACGTCTTGCTTGACCACTTTGCCATCAAGTGTAGTTATCTTGCCATCAATAAGCTTTAAGTCATTTCTAACCTTGCCAGTCTCATCAACTATCTTACCGTCAAGTATTTTAAACTGCTTACCTAAGTCGCTGTCAAAAAAGTCATTATTGACATTGATTTGCGCCGCGCTTATCTTTGCATACTTACCAAGCGTGCCAACCACTTCATCAGCAACCACGCCATCAGCAGTTAGAGCCGTTCTCCAATCCCATGAGCCATCAGGCTTTTTAGAGTTTGCTATGAGTATCTTACCAGCACCCATGTATACTACTTTTGTAGGCTCTTTGTCTATAGGCTTGTCAAAAGAGTAATATCCAGCAGGTAAATTATATTTGTTGCCAATCTTTAAGTCGTAATTGTATGCCGCATCATTAAAATAAGTTTCTGTGATCTCATCTCTCAAATCATCAAGATATTCATTAAAGACGCGAGTTTGAGTTTTTCTTTTTGCGTCCTCGGCCTTTATCCTTTCAGCTGCACTACTTACTATTTTGTCCCCAAACTCAAAGTCCGTAACTTCACCTTTTAAGTAGTCTTTTTTAATCTTAAAGACCCTCGTCAAGTAATTTATGCCGATGTCTTTGCGTCTAATTCCTACAATCTCTCCTAATTCGACATCTTTTGCTATGCCCTTAGCCTTAAATTGTACTTTAGGTCTTGCATTTTCTTTTGTGTATTTATAAGTTGCCTCATACAGTTCATTTGCATCTTCTATGTCGCTAAACTCTATAACACCAAGCTTTGGACTTCCATCAGGGTATCCATAAGCCTTAGTCGCTTCTTTTAGCTCAGCATAATCTTTTCCTTCGTGATTAAATTTTAGCTTTTCTTTATTTTCATTTTTAATCTTTTTGCCATTTGCGTCAGTAAGCTCTAAAGTCTTGCCTATGCCGATAAAGCCAGTGTATAGATCATCAGTATTAGATTCAGCCGTAACACTTATAAGCTTATCTCCATAGACAAAACTGCGTCCATAGTTTCTACTTATCTCATCATAAAGATCGATCCTTTTGTTATAGATCTTGCCATCTTTAAAACTAATATTGAGCTTAAACTCGCAGTCCCATTTTTCTATGATCTCATAAAAGGCAGCTAGTGCAGATTTATTTTCAATCTCAAGACTTGCTATGCCCCTCGTAGAATTATTTCCTACATGCCAGCCACTATCCTTTAAAATCTTTTCAACAGCCAAAGAGGCGCTCTCGTACTCAATCCTATTCTTGCGTATTACACGTCCCTTTAAGTCATCAAAAAACATGTGTATGCCGTCAAAAGTCAGTTTGCCGTCTTCTTTGCTTACACTTCTTATTCTGTAGATGTAAAAGTTTTTGTTATCTTTTACACCAAAATACTTTGCTTCTTCAGCCTCTTTACTATATGCAAAACTTAAAGTTGAAGTAATCGTTCCTCCCAGCTCAAAGGCTGCTGTATTCTCCAGGATAATGGAGGGGGGTATATTTTTTATTAAGTTTAAATTTATGTCAAATAGATATGCACCTATCATAAAGCACGCTCCCTATACCTTATATTGAGTTTCCCAGCACTTGCTCTTATCTCGTCTTCACTGTTCATAGTAAACTCGTGATAATCGCTCTCAACAAAGTCTAAGTAGTGCAGGATATTCCTTCCATTAAGACTTATCATCTCGCTAGTAATCTTAAGCTCATCGCCTTTTTTAAAAGCACCATTTAAAATTATCTTCTGTCCATTAGTAATATTTGTGATCACAAGCTTAGTGCACTCTTCACAGACTATACTCATCTCTTCAAGCTTTATAGGATACTTCTTATACTTAAGCCTTGGTATTTTGCCACTAGTTTCTCTTATGCTCGAATAGATAAATGGATCAGATGTGTGTATAGTAAAAGACCCTACCCCTATGTTACTGTCATAAGGTGGGTCTTCAATACTTGCTACTTGTCCAAAACGAAAGCCATCTTCGTCTCTGAATGAAAACTGAACTTCGTCATCAGTCTGAATAAGCTCCGTAAGCCTTTTTATTAGCTTTAGAAATTCAGAGTTTCTCTTTGCCTGAACTAGAAAATATACCTTTATGTCCCTAGCTGGATAAGCCTTGCTTAAGAAATAGTCGCCATTTTTACCTGGTATATTTACAGACTCTAAACTAGGAGAGAAGAGCTGCCTTCCCTCCACATTTATCGTCATATAGCCTTTAAGGTATTTATCTAAGTTTACATTGTTAAATGTTATTGCGCAGTTGCTATACATATATACCTCCTAGTATGCAAGCTCAAGATCTATAGTCTTGTCTTGCTCATTTGATATAGACTCAACAAAAGCTTTAAAGTTCTTGCCGCCTATAGATAAATTTATGGCCATAGGCTTTGAAGAGCTAATCTCATCACTAGAAAAGTCATAAGCATCAAGGTCGCTCGATGCAAAAGAAATCTTCTTTGTAAAGTCATTTCCCATAGCGCCTTCAACTCTGCTCATTGCTCTTTCTACTGGAGATATATTATCTTCTACACCCTTAGCTAGACCTAGCATAGTATTCTCTCCTATGCCAGCAAAGACTGTTGAAGGTGAGTGTATTCCTAGGAAGCCTTTTATGCCACCTACTATACCGTCTACAACACCTTTTACCTTTTTAGTAACCCAATCAGCAGCAGATTTGATTCCATTCCATAAGCCTTCAAGTATGTTTTTACCAATATCAAACATACCATCTACGAGACCAGTGAAAAAGCCTGTTATATTGTCTATAATGTCTTGTATAAAAGTACATAGACCATTCCAAACCTCTTCAGTCTTAGTTTTGACAGTGTTCCACGCATCAGCTATCGCCTTGCCGATATTTTCAAATGTTGTCTTAATCTTATTCCAAACATTTTCAATTACCTTTTTTATCTCGCCCCAGTGCGTTATTACCAAAGCTACCAATGCACCAACAGCGACTCCAATCGCTACAAATGGATGCGCCGAAATTAAAGTAAATAGTCCACTTACAGCAGTTTTTACAGTGCCTAGTATACCTGTAAATTTAGTAAATGCACTTCCTACGCTCGTAACTATGCTTGATATAGCAAGAGACGTTTTTAAGCCTACAAAGCCGCCTATTAAAGCAGTAATTACAGGTGTTAAAATGTTGAACTTGTCATTCAGATCTGTAAACCATTTAATAACATCACCAAGTGTGGTACTTATACCACTTAAAGCATCACCCAAAAGTTGTATTCCAGTTTGTACAAAAGGACTGCTTGCAATGTCAGATATAGCTTGTACTATACTTGCTATGATATCGACTATGGCCGTTAAAACTGTTTGAACTATGCCGCTTTGAAATATCGTCTCTATTCCTTGCCATGCAGTACTTATAGCAGTTTGCATTGATTCAAGTGCACTTCTAAGTCCGTCACCAAGTCCAGGTGCTAAATTATTTAAGCTTTCACAAACTATATTAAATACACTCTCAGCCATAGTCTTGGCCATAGGTAATAGGTTACCAAATACAAATGTTTTAACAGATTCTAGTAGATTGTTTAGGCTTTGGTCTATGTTTTGACCCAAGGCGATGTTACCTAATAGGTCGGTAAAAGCAGACCTCATCATATTAAGCGACCCAGTAAATGTCGTCGCCGCTTCTTCAGCAGTAGTTCCAGTTATATTTAGTTCACCTTGTATAACGTGTATCGCTTCGTATACATCAGATAAATTTGATATATCATAATGCACACCACTAACTTTTTCAGCTTCAGCTAAAAGCCTTTGCATTTCTTCCTTCGTTCCGCCAAAACCAAGCTTAAGGTTATCGAGCATTGTGTAATTTTGTTTACTAAAGCCCTGGTACGCGTTTTGTATGCTCTCAAGCGACGAGCCCATCTTATTAGCGTTATCGCCCATGTCAATCATCGCCATATTGGCAATATCAGCAGCCTTTTTAGTGTCACCGCCTACAGAGGATATAAGTCCCGCACTAAACGATGTAACATTTTCCATGTAGCTGTTGGCACTCATACCTACAGTTTTAAAGGCTTCTTGAGCATTCTTCTTTACAATTTCAGCAGCCTTTGAAGTCTTTGTGTCAAATAAAGTCTCTATCCCGCCAAGTGACTGTTCAAGGTCTGCACCCTCATTAAATGCAGTACCAATTATCTTTCCTATACCTAGTGCAGATACGCCCTTAACTATTGTGCTTTTGAGTGAACTCATCATACTGTTGCCACCAGCTATACCAGCAGGACCAGCCTCGTCGCTTACTATCTTTCTAAGCTCACCAGATATGCCTTTTGCCGATGGAATTATCTGCACATACGCTTTACCTAATTCACTTGCCATTTATTATTTCCTTTCTCTTTCTCATAAAGTCCTCACTCGTGTAAAAGACTTGATTCTTATCCTCAGTTTTATTGATCATATCTAATATCATCTTTGGACGATTGCGATTGTGTTTAGCGTCCTTAGTTTGAGCATAAAGGAGTAAACTTAGCCTATCGTGTATTCCAGCCAAAAGCAAAGTATCGTTCTTTATTTTTGACTTACTCATAATAAGCTTAATTCTCGCCTCATCTCTTAAACCACACGCTAAAGTAGCTAAATTTAAAAGGCCTATACTTTCCCATTCGTATAGGCCATAATATTCAGCTAGATCACAATAAAGAGCATCTTCATCAAGTCTTATCATGTAAGTGAGGACTAGGATTTTTTTAGCTTTACATTCTTGAATATCTCTGCAACTTCAAGCTGAAGTTTGTCAACTGGCACTGTTCCATCTTTTTCTCTTAAGTGATTCATAAGCTTAAGCTTACCTTCCTCGCCAAGAAGTAGCGTAATAACTTTAGATATTAAAAGAGGATTTGCTTCAGTTTCGTACAGTGCGTCTAGGAGTTCAAAATTGTTTAATTTGCTATAGCTTATTGAGTACTTAAAGCCGCTTTCAGTTGCCCCTTCAAGGCACTTAATCTTCTTTTTAGCTTCAGCCATTATTTTTCACCACCAAAGATATATTCGTAGTGTTGATTACCATCTTTATCAGCTAATGCTTCGATAGTTACTTCATATCCTACAGCGTCTTCGTCAGTGTATTCAATATCGCCAACCTCTGTAATAACAGCATTTGGTATAACTATTCTCTTTAAGATGTCATTTTTTAGTATCATCTCTACAACATAGCTATGAGCTTCAGCTGGATCTGCGTTTGCTTTTAGTTTGATTCCAGTTTTAAGGTCTCCCTCTACATTGTTCTTGCCATATACAGTCTTTAGCACATCTACATTAGTTGTCTCTATTAGTTTAAAAGTAAAAGTATCAGGCTTTTCTGTCGATATTACTAGGACAGTGTCTCCGCCCCAAGCTTTTATTTTGTCAGATTCTGGGCTGTTAGAGTTTGACAAACCATCTTCAGAAATATATCCTAAAGATACTAGGCTTGTGTCAAGTTCACTCTTTGCATCGTTTGGTAGAGTCGCAGTCGTTTCTCCAACATATACTGCTCCACCAAACTTAGGCTTTGCCCAGCTTACATTGTTTACATTACTCAAATTAATCACTCCTTTTAATAATATAGATCAAATACCGCTTGGTATCTGTATCTTTTAGTCTGTGTATCTGTAAAGTTGTAGTCGCTATCAAGCTTTACCGAGCCTATATCTTCTGTCTCAATAATTTTAAGCATAGCATCGACTACTTTTTCATTTAATATGGCCGCTTCCTCCATAGATTTAGCGTAAGACTGAATGGCAAAACTTGCTCTGTTGATTCTATCAACTCTTGCTGAGCCAAGCTTTTCTATCACTACATAGCTCCCTACTTTTTCTTTCTGCTCTTCCATATACACAGGCACTTCTAATTTTTTACTTAAATAATTTAAAATAATCTTTTCAATCATCTTTATTGTCCCTTTAGTGCTTTTAAAAGCGTATTGCTTTTTAGGTTGTGGTAGTAAGCTTTGTAACCATCTGCTCTTATATTTGCGTGTAGTCTCTTCTTACCAGCTCCCACGTCAAGCTTGTAGTCATATCCCTCATCACATCTATTTAAAGCAGCGTTCCCGTACTCTTCAAGTATCTCTTTCATCTCTTCGCAGAGTAAAAGCTCGCTTACTCCTTTTTTGTTGAGTACAAATTTTACCTTACTCATAGCGCTCCACCATGACTTTCTTGTACCACCTAAGTGGTACCATCTCTTCTATGCCCTCTGTGACATTTCCAAAAGTTCTATATTTTTTGCCAAATATAATCACTTCTCTGTCTTCCCACTCGTGCGTGTCGCCTTTAGGTATGCCAAGAGTGTACACAGCTTTTTTTCCATATAGATCAAGATTATTTGTGACAGCTTCGGTATCAGTAGGAGATACTAAGACGTCATCAACTTCAATTTCCTTGTCCTCGTATATAGGACTGTTAAAGCCGTCTACACCGACCTTTACCTTATCAATCAAAGTGATCTTTATGCCTTTAATCTTTCCCATAAAAGTCAATCACCCCGTATTTTTGCGTCTTTAGACCTAATCTCTTAAGCTCATCTTTTTTAATAAAAAGACCGCCACCAGGTACTAAGTAAGTACCACTAAATGAGTAGCCCAGAGCCGACTCCGAAGACTGCACCATAGGCTCTTGATCAGTAGATGTCATTAAGTTTCTTGCTACCACATCACAGACTATAGACTTGTATAGATCTAAATAATCTTTATCCTTTACAAGCTCATCGATGTTCTTATTTGCTCTTTTTGCTTCAACCTTTAAATTAGCTTCAACCTTATCAATCAGAGCCCTTGCCCTTTCCATTTCGTCTTGCTTAAGAGGCCTCCACAAAGTCATAAGTTCATCTATGCTTAAGTAAGCCATACTACTCACCCTTTTTATTATTTCTCTTCTTAGGTTTTTCTTCCTTTGCTTCTTCTGCTTTTTCAGCTACTTCTTCAGCCTCTTTTACTTCTGCAGTTTCTGCTGCTTTTTCAGCTACTTCTTCAGCTTCCTTTGCTTCTGCAGTTTCTGCTGCTTTTTCAGCTACTTCTTCGACTGCTTCGCTTATTAACTCCCAGTCTTCACCAGATAATAAACAAGGGCTATCAATCGTAGCCCCTGTTTTTTTATTTATATATATCATATTGACCACCTACTCAGCTTTGATAGTTGCAAAGCTCTTAGCATCAAAGATTCCCCAGCCTAAGTAAGCTTCTGCTCTTAAGTAGACTTGGTTGTAGTTTTTCAAGTCTTGCTTCTTTCCGTCTGGATCACCATATTCAATTATTTCTAGTGGTATTTCTTTTGCGTATCCCCATTTAAACATATTTTCAAAGTCACCTACTATTGATTTAAGCTTGTTATTGGTGCCAACTGTTGTGTTGACATCTGCAGTTAAACCGTTTATCTCTCCAGGGTTAGCTCCCCAAGCAAGTTCAGGATAAGCCTTTACTCCATTAACTTTAAGTTTCGCAAGAGCTGATGCAAAGCTTGCGTCTAGTGCTATGCCTGTAACAATGCCTTCTGAGCCTTGTACTAAAGCTATAGCCGCTTCTGCATTTAGATCAGGGTCTGCTTCGGTAAAGACTACATTTTGTGTAACCTTTTTTATAAAGCAGTTGTCGCCTATTACAGTTGATGCAGTCTTGCTTCTAGGATTGATTCCATGTATAGCCATAAGGTCTAAACCTCTTGCAAGTTTCTTGGCAAAGCCGTCATTAAAAGCTCTTAGCATTTCAAGCTGAGTTTCTTCAGCCGCATACATAAATTCGTCTGATACTCTTGCTCCATACTCTACTTTGATTGGCATTACTTTGATCGGCTCAATAGTAACCCCGCCTTCTCCTTTTTGTCCATTTTCTGCTACTATGTCGATGTCTGAGTCCATAGTAAATGTAAATAACTTTTCACCTAGAAACGGTATAGGTGTTTGGTGTGATAACACCGCTAGTGATGATCTACCTTGTACTTTGTTGATAAGGTCAGATACTAATTCTTCATTAAATAAAGCTCCTTTTGATAATACTGGCATGATTATTCTCCTTTCAAACCATCTAATAATTTTTTGTACGCGTCATCCTTCTTTGGTGTAGTTTCAGTATTCTTTAAGGGTGGCGCTTCTTTTTTAAAGTAAGTTAAGTAAGTTTGCAAGCTTTTTGCATCCTTAGCCATAGACTCTTCGTCGTCGCCTTGTATTCTGTCGGCTAGGTCATAAGGTATCTTATACTCCATGGCAACCTTTCTTTTCATCTCAGCCTTTTCGTATGCTTGAAGCTTCTTTTGCAAAGTTTCTAGCTCTGCTGAGCTTTCCTTAGCCTTACTTAGCTCTGCTCTCAAAGAGTCATAGTCCTTGTACTTTTCTTGCACTTCCTTGCTTAGCTTATCTCGTTCTCTTTTAAGTCTGTCCTTGATAACTTCATCAAGTTCTTCTTGCGTTGTTATAGCTTTAAATTCTTCAGCCATCTTATTCGCTCCTTTCCGTTTGCCCTCGTCAGGTATTTATATTAAAAAAAGACAAGTAAAACTTGCCTTTGCTTAATAACTAATATATAATCTTTTGTTTCTTAGGCTCTACATAATTCTTGCAAGCCCAGTGCGCTAGTAGTGCGCTATCCATTAAGGATATGTCCATCTCTTCAAATTGTGCTCTATATCCAAAGCCGCCTTGACTTCCTATGCTTCTTTTCTCGCAGTTTGTGGCGACTTGCGATAGAGACGCTTGATCCATGTGTGATATGGTCTTTTCATATATTGCCTGCTCCCATAAAGAGTTAGCATTTATAATCTCTTTTACAGTCGGTAGGCAAATATTCTTAATCTTAGCTGCTCTTAACTCTTCACTAAAGATGCTTTGTCTACTTGCTCCATCTATAACTATAAGCGCAGGCTTAGCGTGCTTCATAAAGTCTATAAGCCAGTCGTCGCCATTCTTAACTGATTGACAGTCGATAGACTCAATAAAGACATCATCATCTATGGTCTTAACAGCTATGCTTAGAGCAGCGTTCCTGCCATCTTGGCCAAACTTAACTCCACAAAATAAGCTTCCCTTAAGTTCAGGAAGCTTATCTACCTTACAAGCGAGCCAGTCGACTTCGCTTATAGCTGATTTTTGATTATATTTAATCCATAGACCTAGCCTTTGTATATTGAAGTCTACTATGTCATTACCTATCTCATCTTCTACACTTCTTTCAGTAAATATAGTGCCTAAAGATGGATTTGTTTTGTACCACAATTTTTTATCGTGTGGATCAGATTGCTCTTCAACTCCCCACTCGCACCAGGCGCCATTCTTACTAGCACCTTCTATGACATCATTTTTAAAATCTACAAAAACAGTACCAGCGCTTACTACTGTAGGCGGAGTACCACACATCAAAGTCTGAGGATTTTGTGAGTCAGTAACAACATACTTAAGAGCCGACTCTTGATCAGCAGTGTACTCTTGAGCCTCATCAATGATAAGTAAGTCAAAGCCTTCGCCAAGACCCCCTGTAGTGGTTCTTGTTCTAAACTCTACCCTGCCGCCCGTCTCTGGTATCTCGACCCTTTCTCTTCCTGTTGCTCTTAGCGATTCATAAGTAATACCTATCTTGTCAAGCACCCTGCAGAGCTTCTCCCACGATGCGTGCGATGTTGTCGTTCTGTGCGCCGTGTGATTAATCTGCTCACCTTCCATGATGCCATATAGCTCGCGCATAAGTAGTATCTCACTCTTGCCATTACGTCTTGGCAGAGAGTAACCAAACTTGGTATGCACCCATAAGTGGTTCTTATTGTACGCTAAGATGTGCTTTAAAATCGTTTCTTGCCATTTTTGAGCCTTATTTCCAGATTTTTCGTATAGATCTATAGCTTTTTTGTAGTCGCTCTTAGTGTATCTCTTAAGCTTAGAAAGAGTTGGCGTCTGACTACCTATCTTCTTTCTAGCCAAGGCTAAGCTCCTAAAAGAGCTTGTATAATAATTTCCTCAGCAACTTTTTTGATAATATCAAAACTTACAGATTTGAATTTATTGAAAATCTTCTTCTTAGTCTCAGCCCATACATTATCATTAACTATTGCGTCTAATAAGTCATTACCTTGCCAAGTCAAGCTTTTTATATAAGCATCAATATATACACCATTCATAGCCTTATTTATATTTGCGTTTATAAGGCCAGCTTCCTTCATGATCTCAACATTATAAATAACCTTTTGTAAATCATTTGCGTCGTTTATAAAGCTTTGGCAGTTTAAATCGCCCATAGATTTGGAAGCTTCAATAAGTATAGATCTTACAAGTTCCATATCCCTTTTCACTCTATCACTCCTTTAATATTCGTCCTTTAAGTCAGCAATAATCACTAGGATATAAACTATAATTCCAGCTAAAAGCAATGGCGCCCATATAGGAGCAAGTACCCACAGCCATGGCCATGTAATATTGCCAGTAAGCTTAAGCGTTATAAATACAATAGCAAGTAGCGTCATAAATCCTGCACCCCTTGATTTCCTTTCATTTTTCTTCATCTTTACCTCCTAAATTTTGCAATAAAAAATCGTGCGTTATAAAACACACGATTGATTCCTCTATATTTACACATTTTCTTTATATCTTCACACGATTAGCTCGCGATTGCTCACGATTAAACGAACGGCACTATAGCCTTAACATTTTTAATAAATCGTTATATGCTTGTTCTATTTCTTTTCTAAAGTTTGTACCTTCTAGTCCAGGTTCTGTTTGCTCACAAATATCAATTACATCATCATTTAAGAAAATAGCTACTTCATGATTTTCTTTTTCGATGTCCCAGAAGTTGTCGTGAATATAATCTTCTATATTTGTTGAAAAGTCATGTTCTTTAACTAGTTTGTTTTTTAAGCCATTGTTTATTATGCTTAATAATTCATTTATTTTATCCATTGATCTCAATCCAATCCTTTCTTGGTAAATCTCTTTCAAGTATAGAAACAAAGTCTCCTGTCTCCATATCTCTAACTAGATATATATTTTTTGAGCAATAAATCAATCTTCCACTACCCTGAGTATATTTCGGTTTTGATTTTGCTATATTTATTAAGTCTTCTTCGGTCAATCCAGCCTTATTTATTGCCCTATCCAAACCTCTAGCTATAGCGTGGCTAGAAAATTCAACCTTCTTTTTGTGAGCATCTCTATATAGTTTTATCGCCTTCGCTTTAAACTCGGGATTCCAATTTTTTTCTTCAATCTCTTTTATTGTTTGCTTGTTGATGTTTCTCTTTGTTTTATCTAATTTATCAACTTTTTTATATAATTCTCTACGTCTTTTCTTTTTATGCTTTTCTTCGTTCCAATCATTGTTAATTCTCTTTATGCCCTTTTTTGTTATATGCTCAAGCTTACATCTACAAGACCTATGCCTCTTCCAAACATCAGGTTTTGCTTCAGTATCCTCTGGATACTTATATGTCCCTACAAGGTCAGCACAGTATGGACAGCAATTGCCAGCTTCCATTCTAACTATTCTAGACTCAAGACCTGCATTGCTATTAAACTCTGCATTTACTTTTATCGTATCATCTACCATGGATTGACTTGTATTAACAATTGGTTCATCTAAAAGCCATTTAGTATCTTGAAAGTCTTTTTCTGCTAGCTTCTCACAAAGATTATCTGCTCTCTCTTCATTAAACTTTGCTCTTTGGCTTTTTATATTTATACCCGCTTTTTTGTTTAAACTATCTTGAACATCTTTAGTATATCCCGATACAATCTCGTAGTTCCTTTCAATGCTCGGCTTTATAACACCTTTAGCAAACTCTTCACTCATCTTACCATTTTCAAATAATTCTTCACTTATTTTCTCTGTAAGCGTTTGTGAAAGTAACTTGCCTGACTCTATAGAGATCTCATTAGCATCTATATAGCTTGCAAGTTTTTTACTAAGTTTCACTGCCTTTTCTTGTACGATTTTACTGTTCACGAGCTTGTCATTAAAAGTTTCAGCTATTTCTTTTTTAAGCTTTTCTATTAAGTCTCTCTCATCCATCTAAAACACCTTTACTACTTCCCACTTAACTTTAGCATTTTTATACTTTTTCACCAAGTCTAAATTAGATTCAAATACATTTGCCAAGTTCATCATATCCCTTTGCCTATTCCTAATTATTACGTTAGTTTTAGCTTGCCTAAGCCCAGTATCAATCAAGACAAACCTCTTATTATATCCTCTAAAGGCTCTTGCTTCTTCCTCTGTCGGGTAGCAAGTTATGTGACAAACCTCATCATGTGTTTTGAGTAAGCTTTGCGTAAGTCTTATCTGATCAGCCTTTTTTGAATACATTGGCATGTAGTCTAAATCAGTAAAAGGCTTGAAGTGCTTTTGAGCGTACGTTGTTTTGCCTGCTCCAATTAAACCACATAAGAATATAACTGTCTTCATTACGCATCAAGTCCAGTAAAATCAGATAAATTGTCCTTGTTAAAGTAATCAGGCACAGCTTGATTAATCTTTATTGCCGCATCGCCCACACCAGAAAGTGCTGCCATATCAGGCTCGAATACAGGATACCACTTAGGCTTAGTTAAATAAAATTGATTGCGCACATAATTATAGTCATCTGCTAAACAGCGAGCCACGTAGCCTACATTTAAAAAACCGCTTCCAAAGCATCTTTGAGCCTTGCGAGCTGTTACCCTCAAAGTCTCGTGGCTTGCCTTAATCGCTTCAGCGCTCGATGGATTGTCAGTCACGAAGCCTAAGTCGTCAAGAGTAAGGCCAGTCTCACCTGCAAAGCTCGACGCTATAGTCTTTAGCTGCTCTGTAAATGGCGACATCGACGTAGATGTAAACTGTCCAAGCTTTGGAGCGTCTCCGTCTTCGTCCTTTGTAAATTGCAGCATACTTGATATAGTCGCCTTCCACTTGTCCATAGGCTCAGCCGTTTGAGACAAGCCTACAATGTACTTTTGAGGAAAGCTATAAAACTCAGCAGTTATATCTGCGCGCTCTAAAGTTCTCTTTGCGTGTCCTTGATAATACATACATGCCCTTGTAATTCTGCTTCTTCCGAAAGGTCTCACAGCGTCAGGCCTGTGAATTATAGGTACAAGTAGTGGCACGTCAGCAGGATTGCTTCTAGTATCAACGAGATCACTGCCATTATAAAAATCAGTTCTGTCGCGTAAAAAGTGCGCTTCCAAGGTCGGCTTGCCCTTGTCATCACGATCGAGCACAGCATAACCCTCTTTTAAAAGTCCTGTAATAGGATCTAATATACCAGTAGCGTTGCTTGCTTCAATAACCTGTAATCTTGGATAACCCTCATCACCCATTGAGATGTACACAAAGGCGCAAGACGCAATCAAAGCAGATAATATCGCTGAGTCAAAAAATATATCAGGGTTATTTAAATTAAAGATCTCGTTCAGTTCAAAATTATCTTCAGCGAACTCTTTAAATACAAGCCTATCAGCAAGAGCGTCAACAGCCTTAGTGCACCAGCCTAAGCACGAGCGATACCTCTGCCTTATGTCTGGAGGAATAACCAGCCCTAAATCCCTTTCTTGGTACTTACTGTCGTAGTAAGTGTACCTGGTATCAACCCTTCTTTTGTGATAATTAAGTTTGCGTCTTAAGTAATCTAAACCTTGTTCCATAAAAACCTCCTAGATCAAGCTTATTTTATGTAAAAACATTAACTGTCCATAAGAAAATTAAAATTGACTCATTTTTTACACTTTGGTACATAATTTTGTAAAAAAGTGCACATTTTGAAGACATTTTTTCATAATTTTTCTAAATTTTCAAAATTTTGATGCAATTTTCTTTAAAAAACTCATCCATTATACTTTGATAAAATATATATATAAATTAGACATCTATCGCCCACCCTCTCCCCTCGTTCCTGCACGCGAAAAAATGTACAATAACGAGCTGAAGGTATTTAGCCGATATGGGTGGGGTGGTATGCCCCCTCTAATGTCTAATCTTTTGCCTTGTAGTTCTTCCAATCACAACTTTGTGGCAAATTCCTGTTCGTTGGTATCTTCTTCTCTTGCATCACAAAGAGCTTGTCTGACTTTTGTCTGTTGCAACACCAATGAGCAAGCTGCAGATTCTCCAGTGCGCTCGGGTGTCCCCCTTTGGCGATTGGAATGATGTGATCCACACACCCAGCCATCGGGTCAGGGTACTTCAGACTCTTATCAACAGGTCTGCCACATATCCCACATACAGACTCCATCTTTAATATCTTCTTCTTGTTTATCTCATACTGAGCCCTGTGTGGCCCAGCCTTGTCAGCCCTTAGCTCCTTCGCCATATACATAGCCTCCCCTAAAATAATATAGCACCCCCCCCTACAAAATATAGCCTCGGCTATTAAAAGCCATCGCCATGTAAAGCCACCCGTGGTTTATATAAACCATAAGCTAATAAAGCAAAGAGCCCTCGTACCAACTACGAGAGCTCCGCTAAATTAATTCAAGGAGGTGATAATGAACCGTTATCCATCTATGCACACTATCATTATATCACGACCTGAACTATCATTTACTATCATTCTCTCGTACAGATAAATTATTCAGTTTTACTCAGCCTCTTCAGAGCCTCCCCATGGATCCTTAAGACATGACTCTCCGAGTAGTGCATCTCAACCGCAATGTCATGCCAAACCTTGCCTTGCAAATACCTCTTACTCATCACCTCATAGTACACACCATCGAGCCCATCAATAGCATCCTTAGCCTTAGCCTTAAGACCAATCAGCACATCAATCTCATCAATAACCCTTTGCCGCAAATCACAAATCTTAGCAATCAAGCCATCAAAACTAGATGGACTAGAGCCTCTTATACTAGATCGATAGTCTACGTTTCTTGCATAACGTAAATCATTCTCAAGCCTAGTGATCTCACCACATAGACAGTTAATCTTCTTATCCAAGTCAACAATCTTTCTTAGCTCCTTCTTAGTCATAGGCATCATAAATCCTTCCTCGTAGCCCACTCGCCCTTAAACATAGCAGAGCAGCCAGAACACTTGCGACCCCTACTGCCATACCCTCTAGCCTGTGCTCTAGTCTTCGCACCACAAAACGGACAAGTAATCACATAGTAGTTGTTCGCGTCCTTGCTCGGCAGATACTCCCTTTCAGTAATCTTCCTTGCACTGCGTAACACGCCCTCATCATTCACTTCGCTTTGCAAATAGTCCTCGCCATACATACACATCACTCCTTTAGCCTCCTGAGCTTCAGATACACGCTCCACCCAGTAAACTCATTGTAAATAGCCTTAAAGCCATAGTCCTTGTCTAAAATCGCATATCCAGGATAAAGCCTTTTAATCAACTCAAAACTAGCACCCTCAGTCGCAATAGTGTTTAAAGCCCTTCTCGAGTACCTGTGATCATTATTCCTTATCCATGGCCTTAATAAATTCTGCGAGCAAGACCACCTTCTCTTCTGCTTTGGGTTGCCCGATAGGTACGAACACAGCCTTTGAATACCACTGTTATAATCAGCACGTATCCTGTCGCAGTTTACAAAACCAATAGCACACTTGCCCTTACCCTTGCCCATAGATTTTCTCCATAAGCCTTCAATCACATCACGATCTAAACCGTCATTCATAAGGACGTGGTGATGCACGCGCACAGGACTCTCATCATCATCGCACCTAGAAGAAGTAACTACGATGTACTTTAAATCATCAAGACCTTCCTTCTTTCTTTTCCTAGCCACGCGCCTTAAGTAGTTTCTAAGCTCCCTTTCAGCACTCTCAAGACTATCAGGCAGAAACTCATCACTGTAAGTCAAAGTCACAGAGTAACTATCCTTTGCGAAGTTCGCCTCACAAATCCATAGAAACCTTCTCCTCGCATTCTTATCATTGAGATTTTTCTGCGTGTTAAGAGATACCCTCTCCTTCTTCGCACGTTTGCCCTTCTTAGATATTTGATTTTTACTTAAAGAAAATAAATCCACCTCCATATAGTCATCCCCACAGTGAATTTTTTTCTCACGAATAAACGTCTTCATACTACACCTACAAATTAGTCACAAAGATAATACCTAGTACAAGCTCATCAAAGGCTTGCACATTAAGCCAATAAATGGTATAATATATATAAGAAGAGACATTATACCATTAGACAACCTAAGGGGGGCTTATAAAAAAGCACCCCTTTTTCTTTTTTTATAAATCATCAAAAACACCCATAGCGCCCTCAAGTCTCATCAAGTGCCTTAAGAGATTATTAATCTTGCCTTGCGCCTGATCATACTTCCTACTATATATAAAGGAAGAAAGTTCACCCATCAAATCCTTACACTTGTTATACATAGTGATCACCGTGTCATTGCAGGCGACGCAAACATCATTTATATTATTTGTGTTCACCTCATCAAGCCACTTAAGAGGACAGACCACAACAGAGTTAGTATTCATATCAAGCACTTCAGCGTATGGATCAACAAGACCCTCGCCCATGCGAAAGACCAAAGCACTAATCTTTTTATACATAATGCCGTCCCTCATCACAGGCGCACCACTTATAAGCAGTTCCTTCGCCCTTTCATTACTAATCGCCAAATATGCCACCCTCTTTCTTCTTCATCTTACTAAGATTTAACTCCTCAGTATCCCTTTGAATAAAATAATAAGCCTTTTCAATAGCCCTCTCTAGATTTATATGGTAGCGCACAGCACACTCTATTATAGCTCCTATAGCCTCTTCTAGCGCTTCTTCGCTGTAGCCCTCATCAAGAATCATGTTTGTAGCCTTAGTAAAGTTCTTTATCAATCTATCCTTTTTGCAAGCCTCAACACTTGCCTTATAAATCGGGTCATACATCTTTCTCATCTTCTTATTATATATATCTACTATACTTACATCCTTTTCCAGCCAGCCATCAATGTAGCTACCAGTGACCAAACATGCATAAGTGCATCCTAAACTAGCTTTTAAACCATTCTCATTACCAAAGCAAATATCATTCATCGCCGTCGACATTGATCCAATCGTGTCAAGCTTTTGGTTGTTAAGCTCCATTTTTTCATAAAGCTGCCTGTTTATAGTAACTATCCTTAGCCTAATACTAAGCTCTTCAATGTTCATTATCCCTTACCTCCTTATTATTTAGATCATGGCGCTTTCGCCTCTCCATTTCAGCTTTGTATATATAAAGACTTGCGATGCCGCGTAATTGCTTTTCTAACTCATCAGCTTCCTTTACTCTTTTAGCTTCCTTATAAACTTCAAACGCTTTTAAGCTAGATGTGGTCAAGCAAAATACAAGTATCATTATCGCCAGTAAAAGTATAAACTCCAAAATTCCCTGCTTGCTAGAGTAAGATAAGAGCGCTGCGATGCATATAAATACAGCTAATACAATTAAGTTCGGCTTGTTCTTTATAAACAGAAAATACAAATAATTATCCTTCTTCATTTTCCCCTCCTAGTTTATCTTAACAGCCCATCATCGCCCACATAAGTATATATCCCATGAAAAATAAAGCAGTTATAACGATCGCGCCTAATAATATACCAGCAATATATTTCACTTTTCTAGCCATCCTCCAAAACGGCGCATTATAATTGATCTTTCTTAGCCTTCTCATCACAAACATCCTTTCCTCTCAACTTCTCAAGCTCATCCTTATACATAGACAGCATCTCTTTAGTAAATTCAAACTTTTCCTCAATGTCCTTAATATATTCACACATAGCCCTTACAGTAGTATCATTCATAGTGAGCTTATCACAAAGCTCATCCTCAAGCGCCCTTATCCTTTCCTTAAGCTCAGATGCATCCATATTTTCAAGCTCATAAGAGCTTAGCTTTTTCTTGTAAATCCCCTTACTCATATTCAACCCCCGTAAGCTCAGTAATCTCCCTTATAACATTTCTTAATCTTTTTATGACCTCATCATTTCTGCCATTCCTGTTGCTAAAACGGCACCTGTTAATCTCTTCCCTGATGATGTCTATGCAGTCCATAACCCCACAAGTATATTCCATTATACAAACCTCCATTTTTAATAAGCATATTTGTCGCCGACAATAATGTCGGTCGCAAACTTTCCCTAATCATTAAACCTAGCCTCAATACCAGCTTGAGACTTAACACTTATAAAAGGTATCTCACCCTTTTTAAACTTCTCCCACAAAATCGGATGCACATACACAACCCTCTTCTTACCAGACGAAGCATTCGCACATACACCAAAAGGAAATAGCCCTTGCTCCAGAAAAGCCCTCACAGTCGGCTGAGCTAGACCCGTAAACTCACTAATCTCATCAATGCTAACCTTTCTTAAATCAGCCTTGTAAATATTCATTTTTCCCATTATTCCACCTTCCTTATTTATAAATAAATAGTTTTGCGTCCCTTTTACTAATTAAAGCTCCTACTCTTCAATCCCCTCAATCTCAACAGCTTCAACACATCTAGTGTTTACTAATATCTTTCTGTCCTCATCATCAAATACTATAGTTATGGGTCTGTTCTCATCAAGAGCCTTGAATATATTCTTAAGCTCATTGTCATCCTTAACCTCATGATCTATAGTTGTGCCACTAAAATAATAAGTAACCTTATGCTTTTTATTTTCATTCATTGTAAATTCTCCCTTCAATAATTTCTTGTGCATCAATCCCCTTGATAAACCTCTCAAGGTGCCTTACCTGATCAGACTCGGGTACACAGTAGCCAAGAGCCTTTAAAAGCTTCCTTCCATAGTCCATAGCCTTTTCCTTGTGTACCACCCGCCACTCACTTCTTCTTAATCTAATCATTATCATCTTATTAATATAAAACCACCTCTTTTATCTCCCCTTAGTGATATAATAATCACAAGGAGGTGAATAATTTGATTTTCTACCATGTCGATAGAACAGATACTCTCAAAAATCTAAAAACCATCGAGCTAATAAAACCAAACGTGCCAGAAGAGTTTAAAGAAACACTTCTTGAACTTTTTCCGAATGGTTTGTCTTACCATGGTGTTCATTATGCTCTACAATCAAGCGAAGAACAACATATCTCAACATCTATAGAGCAAATCTTCGAACTATATAGGCGGATGTATTTCCCAGATAAGCCATCACGCTTTCAAAGCTTCTTCGCTTTTACATCATTAGAAGACGCAATAAGCTTTACTTTAGATTATCCATTAGCCAAAATCTATGAAGTAAGCATGGATCATGATAACTATCACATAGGCGATATGAATCTCGTTAAAGGCGAGACAATCATACAGTGCCACAAGTTTGCTTTAGATTATTGGTCTGGACGTCTTAGCGACAATCCAATAAAAGAAGTGCTTCTCGTTCCACCTATTCGTATAGATGGTCAGCTAACTCGCCCATAGCATCCTCTTGATATAAGTAATAAGCATGTCTAGGCCCAGGCGCAGTGTAGTGGTAAAACTCAGGATTGAAACCTATAGAGCTTAAGATTAAAGTTAAGTCATTAGTCTTAAGCCCCTTTTCTTTTATCAGCTTTCTAAACGCGTCCCTTCTAGACTTGCTTTGAGTAATGTAGCGTATCCTACCAAAGTGAATCTTGCTTATGTCCTCATCTTGAACATTAGGCCTATCAGGTGCCCATTTAATGCATCCTATATGTCCTTCAAACTTTTCTTGTCCTTTGTTTTCTTCATTCATATAATCAACCTCCTGATTTCACGATAATTTCCAAACAAAACCTATTAGCCAAGCTTCTAACAGCCCAATAGCCAATCCTAATAAAATTATGATTAAATATTGTGCCCACCTGTTGTCAATAATGTAGTCTAAAATTTTCTTAATCATAATTTCCTCTTAACAATCAATGTACATTAAATAATCTTGAGTCTGCATTATCACATCGCGCGTACAAGCCTCAATATTGTCCATGCGTATGTTAATAATTAAATCCTCCTTGTATGAATCCATAAACTTAACAACAATTAGCTCCTCAGACTCAAGATAATCAATACTCTCAATATCATAGCCAGTCAAGTCAAAGATAAGAGTTTCGAAGAATGGTAACTTCTTCCTTCTTTCAGCGTCATCAATAGCCTTTAAAGCCTTCTCATTCTTCTCATACTCCTCATCATTAGACTTGAAGAAAGTTTCAATTATGTCTACACCCATAAATAATCACACTCTCAACTGGTATTTGCTTAAATTCTGATAGGTCTGTATGTTGCACTTCTTTAATCTTGTCAATCTCATTTTGTGTAAATTGTGTTTTAAGTTCAGTACTATGCGCTTTGCTAGATAGATAAAAAGTATTTTCCTCTACGTCAAAATTTAAATACGCAAATTCTTCGTCATAGTCTACATCATAAAAATCTTCTATTTTTTGCAAATAAAACTTATCCTCTTTTTCTCTTTCATTGATCGGTGTTTCCACATATTCCTCATCACTAGACTTAAAAAATGTTTCACTCATTGCTTCATTCATAATTTCCTCCTAACAATCCACGTACCTTAAGTAATCTTGCGTCTGCCTTATCACATCACACGTGCAAGCCTCAATACTGTCCATGTGCATGTTGATAAATAAAACCTCCCTGCATGCATCCTTAAACCTAACAATAATTTGCTTTCTAGGTTCAAAATAATCAATACTTTCAATATCATATCCAGTCACAAGATAGATAAGAGTTCTGAAATAAAATAACTTCTTCCTTCTTTCAGCGTTGTCAATAAGTGCTAAAGCCTTCACATACTCCTCATCACTCCAAGCAGCAACTGCTTCATTCATAAATAATCACGCTCCTTTGTTTGATTTACATACATTTATTTAGCTTCTTTTGCTATATGTTTGTTTTGCGTACATTTTGAAGTAAAAAAAATTTCCATAACTTCACAAGGGGTTAGTTGATACCTTTCAATTATTATTTCGATTTCACTTCTTAAAAACTCTGTTTTACCGACAGTTTTATTACACAATGTTTGTACACTAACTCCCAATGCTTTTGCTAAATCTTCATAAGTATCGCCAAAGTCCACCATTTTTTTTGTAAGACTTAATGTTTGCATTTCGAACACCACCTTTCTTTGTTTTGTTTAAATTGTTTATTCTACGAACATTATATGATATATTTTTTGATTTGTCAATAGTTTTTTATAAAATTTTTTTTATTTTTATAAATTTTTATTGCATTTTATATAAAATAAGTGTACAATGTAATTAATAAATATATATGTGAGGTGTTAAAATGAAAAATACAGATCTTAATAAAAAAGCTGGAGCTAGATTAAAAGAACTTAGACTATCAAATAATATGACTCAAACCGAGCTTGCAGAAAAGTTAGGAGTTACTCACCCTACAATAGTTAGGTATGAAAAGGGTGATGTTGGTGCTATGAAGACAAGCGTAATAAGTAAATTGGCAAACATATTTAATGTAAGTCCAATCTATATACTTGGAATGGATTTACAAGATATAAACGCAGAGCCAATAATAAAAGTCAATAGATTGCCTATATTGGGTAATGTGTGCGCAGGAGATGGAATTTGGTGCGAACAAAACTTTGAAGGTTACTTCTATATGGATAAAAAAGTATCTAATGCAGACTTTGCTTTAATTGTCAATGGAGATAGTATGATAGGCGATAATATCTGCGATGGAGACAAAGCTTTTGTAAGAAAAACTAATTATGTTGAAAACGGAAAGATCGCGGTAATTCTATTAAAAGAAAATAATGAAGTTATGATAAAAAGACTCTTCTTGAAAGATGATCATGCCGTATTGCAGCCTTCTAATCCAAATTTTGAACCAATAGTTACCAGTGATTTCTTAATACTCGGTGAACTTGTTGGTGTATATCACGAAATATAAAGTTGGTGTATTATGAAAAAGATAAAAAAAATAATCAAAACACTTCTTTTTATAATACTATACTTAATATTCCTTATGTATCTAATTGCAGAAGCAAAAATATCTGATGGGCAATTCTTGTTAGTGTTGTTAATTTCCCTATTTATTTTCATTTTTTCTAGTAGTAACAGAAGACGCAAATTTGTTGGGTGGATAAAAAAGACTAACGAAAATGCAAAAATAAATCAAAAAAAGCTAAGAAAGATTAAGGAAGAGAAAGAGACTAATCATAGTGTTACAAAAGAAATAAACTTGCCAAAGAAATCAAAGTCTAAGAAAAAGCCATATGAAAGGCGCGATACATCTGGCACGTCTATACCACTACCTAGTAGCTACATCGTACTAGACACAGAGACAACAGGCTTTAGCCACTTGTATGATGACATAATACAAATAGGTGCAATAAAAGTTAGTAACGGAGAAGTAGTTGATACATTTAATACGTATTGTAAACCATATAAAAAGATTAACAATACAGAAATACACGGAATAACAAATGAAATGGTTAAAGATTATAAGCACGCAAAAGAATACATGCAAAGTCTTTTATCTTTTATGGAAGATTTACCAGTGTTTATATATAATGCACCTTTCGATACAAGAATGATTAATGTAGAGCTTGAAAACAATATGCAAAATCAAGTTATTGATATTTTACAGTTAGCAAAGCAATATGACTACAGAGAAGATTATAAACTTGAACACATTAAACCAACACTTAATATAGAAATAAGCTCACATGATGCTTTAAACGACTGCATAACAACAGACGCATATTATAAATATTTAATAAAAGAATATGGCATAACAGACTTGCCAACTTATATATCATTAAACATTGATGATGTTAAGATTTCAAGAGAAAATCAATATGCTTATCAGATGTTAAAAACATACATTCCAGATAATTATATTGATAATGATAAATTAAATGGTAAAAACGTTTGTTTTACAGGAAACCTAGAAAGCATGTCTAGGTGTGAAGCAGGTAAAAAAGTTATTACAAACAAAGGCAACTATCAAGATAACGTTACCATGAAGACAAATATATTGGTAGTAGCAGACTTTGGATATACTACGACAAAACTAAAACAAGCTATTGATTATAACGAAGCAGGTAAAGCGGACATAAATATAATCAATGAGAAAGAGTTCTTAGAATTATTAAATGAATAAAAAAAAACGTGCATCCCTCCACGAACGCCACGATTTATATAAAACTTGACAAAGCTATTTAAAATCTGTTATTATTTACTTACGGATAGAGGCAGTGTTATTAGCCAACGAGAGGGAATGCTTTGTTAAGAAGTGTTCCCTCTCGTCCTTTTATAAGGCTATATTAAAAGTTGACATATAGTAAATAATAACATATAATAGAGCTGAAGGAAGCGAGGTTTTCGCTTACATTTAAGCTCTGACAAATATTGTTAGAGCTTTTTTGTTTAAATAAAAATCCCTTAGTTTCGGTACATCTCATATCGTGAGAGACCTACACCTAAAGGATAGTATGTATACATTATACTACATTTAATAATAAAAGCCAAATAAAAAGACCGTGCATCCCACCACGAACGCCACGGTCTAATGAAAAAGATTAACAATAGGCTTTTTCATTAGACCATTTTTTCGATGATTTTGCAATATAGAAAGGAGAAAATAATGAGAAGAGCAAACGGATCAGGATCCATAGTCAAGCTAAGCGGCACAAGAAGACGTCCATACCAAGCCAAAGCACCAGGCTCATATGATCCAGTTACAGGCATTTACAGCCAAAAAACCATAGGCACATACAAGACAAGACTAGAAGCAGAGGAAGCACTCATAGCTTACATCAAAAACCCTATATCCCTAGACAGCATAACAATCAAGCAGCTTTATACTCGCTGGAGCAGTTGGCACTTTGACAACATCGCAGAGAGATCAAAAAAGACATATAAAAACATGTTTACCTACCTTAAGCCAATTGAAAATGTAAAGCTTAAGAATTTAAACCTATTTATCTTGCAAGATTTGCTAAACAGCTACAAAGATAAATCTCAAAGCACAATCAAACGTATTAGAAGCATGATAAGTATGTTATGTAAAGAAGCACTTAGACTAGAATATATCCCAACAAACTACGCAGAACTGCTTGTAACACCAAAAGGAACAGCACCAAAAGAGAAAAAGATATTTACCGATATAGAAATACAAAAGATGTGGTCAAGCCTTGACAAGGTTAAAAACATCGAGATCCCTATCATACTTATCTATACAGGAATGAGAATCGGCGAGCTTGCCACTTGTAAGATAGAGTACATTAACCTAGAAGAACACTTTATAGTCCATGGCAGCAAAACAGAATCAGGCAAGAATCGTATCATACCAATACCCAATAGACTATTGCCACTAATAAAACAATTATGTACAGAAAACCAAACATACTTGATAGAGAAAAGTCCAGGAGTCGCCTACCGAGATGTGTATCTAGGTCAAACAATATATTATAAAGCACTAGAACAAGCAGGAGTGAGTAAACTAACTTCCCACGCTTGCAGAAGAACATACGCAACCATGATCAATACAAGCGTTTTGAATAAGCAGTATATAACAAGAATACTTGGCCATACAGACTTCGATACAACCGACAAGTACTATATAATAAACAGAGCCAAAGACCTCGTAGACGCAGTAAGTAATTTATAACTAATTACAAACAAGCACAAAACAAACCTCAAAGCAAGTAATATACACAAGACGCTATTATTTCTTAAGAATTCCTTAAAAATTTCTTAAGAGAATGGTTTTGGAGAGAAAAAAGTGACATATATAATAGAAGTGACATATATATATTAGAAGAAAAAACTATAATTAAGTAATATTCCCAATCGAATGCGAAAGAGCCTTGCTAATAGGCCGTGATTGTGCTATAATCTTATATATAAAGGGAGGTCTTACTATTAGCATCAAGAAAAAGTTTTTCTC